>Ga0102867_1000098_pt1 | contig 27073 bp, 24 predicted proteins | sample Colrivmeta1546B3_FD_78437 | JGI IMG/M metagenome (GOLD analysis project Ga0102867, IMG submission 78437) | Estuarine microbial communities from the Columbia River estuary - metaG 1546B-3 | ecosystem: Environmental > Aquatic > Marine > Intertidal zone > Estuary | place: USA: Columbia River...
AGGAGGAGGCGGCGGCGGCGGCGGCGGCGACAGCGCAGGAGGGCTTATCGGCGGCAGCGGTGGCAGTGAAGGACGCGTTGTCGGCGGCGGAAGTGGCAATTGCAGGGGTAGATGTAAGAGCGGCAACCCCAGCAATTGACAAAGCGCCAAAAATTGAAACAGCTGTAAGATCACGCATTATGTATGCTTGGCTTAAGGCAAAGTTTAGCGCGGCAATGGGCAGCACCCGCGCCGCCGCACGAAACGCAACCCGCACCGCAACTTCACGCCGCTCATCCTCTGGCAACGCCTCCAAATACCGCTCTAGGCTCTCCCTATCCTGAACCTCAGCAATCTCCACTCACTTACCCCTTCAAACGCGCAGGCAGCCCGTTCGCCCAAGCGCTAATCGTCCCTGCGCCGAGACAAATCACCATATCACCCGGTTTTGCTTGTTCGCGCACCAGCCGTTCCAGATCGTCTTCGGACCCAACAGCGCGTGCATGGCGGTGCCCGTGGCGAACCAGTCCTGCGACCAGATCGTCACGTGATGCGCCTTCAATCGGGGCCTCGCCCGCGGCGTAAACGTCCGAAATCCCGATCACATCAGCATCGTTAAAGCAGGCACAGAACTCATCAAAGTGGTGGCTCAAGCGGCTGAAACGGTGCGGCTGATGCACGGCAATCACGCGGCCCTCGGTCGCCTGACGCGCGGCCCGCAAGGCGGCTGCAATCTCGACAGGGTGGTGCGCGTAATCGTCGATGATCGTGACACCGTTCACTTCGCCCACGCGGGTAAAGCGGCGGTTCACACCACCAAATTTCTTCAACGCGGCGCGGATTTCTTCCTTTTTCATGCCCAAGTGACGGGCAACAGCCACAGCCGCCAGCGCATTGGACACGTTATGATCGCCGGGCATCGGCAATTCGCAGTCCTCAATCACCAGACCCTCGGCCTGCAACGCGACGTCAAAATGCGCCATGCCGTTCTTATAGGTCAGCTTCATCACCCGCACATCGGCCTGCGCGTTAAAGCCGTATGTCACGACGCGGCGATCCGTCAAACGACCCACAAGCGCCTGTACTTCGGCATGGTCAGTGCAGCACACAGCCAGCCCGTAAAACGGAATACCCGACACGAATTCATAGAAACCCTGACGCAGGTTTTCGATCGTGCCCCAGTGTTCCATATGCTCTGGGTCGATATTGGTCACGATGGCAATCGTCGCGGGCAAACGGTTAAACGTACCGTCGCTCTCGTCGGCCTCAACCACCATCCACTCGCCCTTACCCATACGGGCGTTCGAGCCGTAAGCATGAATAATCCCGCCGTTAATTACAGTCGGGTCTAGCCCGCCCTCGTCCAAAAGCGCGGAAACCATCGTCGTTGTCGTCGTCTTGCCGTGCGTGCCCGCAACAGCCACGTTCGACTTCAAACGCATCAATTCAGCCAGCATCTCGGCACGGCGCACAATCGGCAGACCCTTGGCGCGAGCCTCGTCCAGTTCTGGGTTGCCGGGCTTAATGGCGCTCGAAATAATAACCACCTCAGCATTCGCCAAATTCTCGGCCTTTTGCCCGACAAAAATCGTGGCCCCAAGCGTCGCCAAACGGTCCGTGATCGGTGTTGCCTTCAGATCAGAGCCCTGCACCTGATAGCCGTGATTGATAAGTACTTCTGCAATCCCAGACATACCAATGCCCCCGATCCCAACAAAATGGATCGCACCAACATCAAGGGGAAGTTTCGTCGCCGCAGCATTCATAGTCTTAAACTTTCAATTCTTATTACTTATCAGCCAGCTCATCGACCAAAGCCACAAGGCGGGTCGTCGCGTCTGGAATTCCACAGGCCAATGCAGCTTGGGCCATTTTCAGCGCCCCCGCGTCATTGGTCAAAATTGTCTCTATTTGCGCCGTCAAAGCCTTCACCGTGAACGCATCCTCAGGGATCAAAATCGCAGCTCCCGCATCCACCAATTGCCGCGCATTGGCGGTCTGATGGTCACCTGTTGCCGCAGCATAGGGGACGAAAATAGCAGGGCGGCCAATCACGCTCACATCTGCAACCGTCGAGGCACCAGAGCGGGTAATCACCAGCTGCGCCTCAGACATACGGTTCGGCACATCATCAAAGAACGGCTGCACATCCGCAGAAATCAGCGCATCCGCATAATAGGTCGCAACCCGCTGCATATCTTCATCACGGGCCTGATGGGCGACGCGGACATTGCGGCGAATATGCTCTGGAAGCGCATCAATCGCAGGCGGGACAATATCGGACAGAATACGCGCACCCTGAGAGCCACCCATGACCAAGATCGACATCGGATAATCACCGGGCGGAATATATCCCGCCCCCGCACGCTCCAAAACGCTCGCGCGCACTGGATTGCCAACATGCACACCCTCAACGCCCTCGGGCAAAGTTGTCGGCCAAATGCCGCAAGCCACCTTATCCACCCGCTTGGCAAACACGCGGTTGGTGCGACCAAGCACACCGTTTTGCTCGTGGATCATGCGCGGGATACGGAACACCCAAGCCGCCGCCATCGCGGGGATCGCAGGGTAGCCGCCAAAGCCCACAACAACGTCAGGGCGCTCGCGGAACATCCGCCACATAGCACCAGCAACCCCCGTCAAAATCCGAAACGGCACAGCGAGTTTCGCCACAATACCACCACGGGCAAAGGTGGCAGACTTCACCACATTGATCTCAACCGCATCAGGAAAACCGCCCGCATACCGCGCACCGCGCTCGTCGGTTGATAACTTTACGCGCCAGCCCTTAGCCAGCATCGCCTCGGCCAGCGCTTGGGCAGGAAACATATGCCCGCCCGTACCACCCGCTGCGATTACAAGTAACTTGGTCACCGTGTTCTCCGCATCAAAATATCACCGATCTTGCCCTGCGGACGGGTCCGCGTCAGCGCCAAAAGCATGCCCATCGCGATACCACCAGCGATCAGCGAAGATCCACCGTAGGACACGAATGGCAATGTCATGCCCTTTGCAGGCAACAAGCGGACAGCAACGCCCATGTTAATCATCGCCTGCACGCCAAACGCACAGGTCAAACCCGTGCCAGCAAGACGGATAAACGGGTCGCGCTCTTTCATCAGGCGCAAAAGCGAGCGCACTACAATCACCGTATAAAGTGCGATAATGATCAGTACACAGATCAGGCCATATTCTTCGGCGGCCACAGCAATGATAAAATCGGTATGCGCATCAGGCAGCGACCACTTCACTTGCCCCTCGCCCACACCCACACCAAAGAAGCCACCCTCACGGATCGCGTTTGTGGCATAGCCAAGCTGCGTCGTGGGATCGACCTCAGGGTTCAAGAACCCGTCAATACGGCGGGCAAAGTGCTCTGAATTCGAATAGGCAAAAGAGCCCGCCATCACGACCAGCCCCGCAATGCCCAAAAGCAGGATCATCGGCGCACCTGCGATAAAATACATGACGCCCCACGAGAATAGCACAAGACACGCTTGGCCAAAGTCGGGCTGCAACGCGAGGAACAGGCAGATAACAGTCGTCAAAACAAAGGAATACATCCGCCCCGGAGGGCCACCCACCTCAAAGCTCGCAGCCATCATCCAAGCGGCGACAACGACAAAACCGGGCTTCAAAAACTCGGACGGCTGGAACGAGGCAAACCCAAGCGAATACCAGCGAATCGCACCCTTGCCAAAATCGGTGCCAAAAAACGGCAAGCCCATCAAGGCAACAAAAGAGACAAGAAATCCAAGAACCGCCATACGGCGTACCATCTGCGGCGTCATCATCGAGACGCCAAACATCACGATCATCGCGACACTGCCAAAAAAGGCCTGACGCGTCACATAGTGGAATGGCTCAAGGCCGTTTTTGCTCGCAAGTGGTGGAGAAGAGGCCAAGCCAAGCAGCAATCCAATCCCGAAAAGGACCAAAATGCACGACATCGTCCACTTATCAATCGTCCGCCACCACCGTGGAAGAATAGGTTCGCCAGTGTAAACTGGGACCGTGCCATAGACCATTTCCGTCATGGATATACCGCCAATACTGCCTCAAATCGCCCGATTTTTCGGGTCTGACACCAGCCCTAGCCCATATGACCAAGAATTTCCACAACAATTAGCGCCACTGCGCCGACATCTTTACCCCACCAAGGGCCGACACCTGCCGCGCCCAATCCGCAAACTGCGCCAGATCACGCACATGCCCCCTTGCGTCAAACCCTTTTTCGCGGCACCCCCATCTTATGCAAGTCAAAACTCTTATTATCGGCGCTGGCGCCGCAGGCATGATGTGCGCAGCCCACGCGGGCGCGGATGTCCTCATCGTAGATCACGCAAAAACCGCAGGCGAGAAAATCCGCATCTCTGGTGGCGGGCGGTGCAATTTCACCAACATGCACACCACGGCGGCCAATTTCATCAGCCAGAACCCGCATTTCGCGAAATCTGCGCTCAAACGCTACACACAGTGGGACTTCATCTCGCTCGTGGCCTCCTACGGCATCGGCTATCACGAGAAAACACTCGGCCAGCTTTTCTGCGACGACACCGCCAAAGACATCATCGCCATGCTGCGCACCGAGATGAAGCAGGCCCAACTTTGGCTCCAAACCGAAGTGTCCGAGATCAGCCACGATGGCACCCATTTCCAAGTGACCCTGACCCGCGATGACCAACCAACAATCGTCACAGCGACCAACCTCGTGATGGCCTCTGGTGGAAAATCCATTCCTAAAATGGGTGCAACAGGCCTCGCATATCAAATCGCCACACAGTTTGGCCTAAACGTGGTTGAGACACGGCCAGCACTCGTCCCTCTCACCTTCACTGACGAGCGGTTCAAACCCCTCGCTGGCACCGCCCTGCCCGTGCGGGTCACCGCAAACGGCACCACCTTTGAAGAGGCCATGCTTTTTACCCACCGTGGTCTCTCTGGCCCCGCGATCCTGCAGGCCTCTTCCTACTGGAAAGACGGCGACCCGATCACCACAGACCTGATCCCGCAGACAAACCTGCTTGGCCATCTCAAGGCCGCCCGCAAAACCGACGGCCGCAAGCTGGTGACAACAATCATCAGCCAACAATTCCCGTCAAAACTGGTGGCTTACCTTGCCGACCACATCGACATGAGCGGCACCGTCGCAGACCAATCCGACGTCAGACTCGAAGAAATCTGCGAAGCCTTACGCACTTGGGTCCAAGTCCCCACAGGCTCCGAAGGCTACCGCACCGCCGAAGTTACCCTTGGCGGCGTTGACACAGCAGACCTCGACAGCAAAACCATGGCCGCAAAATCGATGCCAAACCTCTACTTCATCGGCGAAGCGGTTGATGTGACAGGCTGGCTGGGCGGCTACAACTTCCAATGGGCTTGGTCATCAGGCTGGGCCGCAGGCCAAGCCATCCGCGCTTAATGTGCCCCAAAACGAAAGCAGTGACGCACATGGACAAAATCCTTCTGGTCGTAACGAGCTACAACCGCCCACTCGCCTTTGAAAACTGCCTCAAGTCGCTTCGGAAAATGGCGGGGCACATCGACGTCCTCATCATCGACGACCACAGCCCGAAACCTGAGATCGCCGAAATCGCAGCCAAATCGGGCTATGAATTCATCCTCGGCCCAGGTGGCAAAGGGCGACACGGCGGCCTCTACCAAAACCTGCAACTCGGGTATGAGACCGCGATTGCACGCGGCTACGACTAAATGGCCACGGTCCAAGACGACATGCAAATGGTGCGCCCGTTTGATGCAGCAATCCTCACCGAATACGCCGGCGTCTTCGCACGCGACCCCGACATCGCAATGATCGACAACCGCTTTTCGCGCAGCGGATTCAAGGCCACCTACTCTTCCGAGATCGGCGCCTACCTCTATGAAAACAGCTACACCTATTCCGACGTCGGCTTTTTCAACCTCGCACGGCTACAGGCCAAAAACTGGTCCTTTGTCCAATTTGAACATCAATTTGTTGCAGGCGAAAAATTCCTGAAACAGCACGCCGCCGAAAAGAAGTTCAAGAAAGTCGCAGCATTCACACCCGTCGTGATGCACGTCCCACTGCCACAACTGATCCGCAACAATATCCGCATTCCAAGGTTTTCACGGCTCTTTCGACAGCTTTACACCTACGATGACATGACCCCCGCCGACATCGCCCGCATGGACAACCGCGATCCGAGTACGCCACCAAATTTCCGCGAATTTCTGCGCTTTTCCAACATCAATGCCTTTGATCGGTGGATGTTGTCAGGCAAGCAGGATTCCAAGATTTTCTAAGCGAAATCATACGTCAAAAGTGATAGCCCGTCGTTCATACCGACGCTGCCCAAAACCTATTCCCAAAGCTATTAGTTTCAAATGACAGTCTGCACCTGCGCCATAAAGTCATCGCCGCGCTGCTCGAAATTATCATACTGATCAAAACTCGCGCAGGCAGGCGCCAGCAAAACAACATCGCCGCTCACAGCATCCGCCGCAGCCGCAGCAACCGCCGCTTCCATCGTCGTGCAAACAAGCGTCTCAACGCCGACTAACTGACGGGCGAAATCCTCGGCCTCCCGCCCGATAACATAGGCCTTTGCCACTGATCCCACATGCGGCAACAGCCCCGAAAGCCCACCCTCTTTCTGCAAACCACCGCAAATCCAGCGCACGCGCGGAAACGCCTGCAACGCCTTGGCTGCACTATCCACATTCGTGGCCTTACTATCGTTCACAAAGCGCACGCCATCCTTTTCGCCCACGACCTGTGAACGATGCGGCAAACCGCCAAACGAATGCAACGCGGCCTCAATCCCCTTGGGACTAAACCCCAAAGTGCGGCACGCGGCATAGGCGGCACAAGCATTCTGATGGTTATGTGCACCGGGCAATCCCGCGATCTCGCGCAAATCAATTGATGCCACCTGACGCCCCTTACGGTACTCGCTCAGGAACCCCTTACGCGCAAAAACCGTCCAGCCCTCGGTCTCCAGCTTTTGTCCCGACGATACACGGATCACACGGTCATCTGCCGCACCCTCGGCCAGTTGATTGGCCAAAAACTGACCCTCGATCTCGTCCACGCCAATCACACAACGATCAGGGCCGCCCTCGGCAAACAACCGACGCTTGGCTGCAAAATACCCACCAAGCCCCGCATGACGATCCAAATGATCAGGCGAGATATTCGTCAGAACTGCCACATCAGGGGTCAAACTCCGCGCCAGATCGGTCTGATACGACGACAACTCCAGCACCACGACCTCGCCATCATGGGCAGGCTCGATATCTAAAACCCCACGGCCAATATTGCCCGCAAGCTGGCTCGCACGACCATTCTCTACGCAAATATGGTGGATCAAGGCCGAGGTCGTCGATTTCCCGTTCGACCCCGTAATCGCTATCACCTTTGGAATGGTCGTGAAATCCTCCCACTCGTCAGTCGCATAGGATTGAAAGAACAAGCCAATATCATTGTCGACAGGCGCACCCGCTGCCCAAGCGGCCGCAATCACCTTATTCGGACTTGGATATAAATGCGGAATTCCGGGGGACACGATCAAACGCTCGACCCCGTCAAATCCACCCGCCTTGGTCAGATCACGGATCTCAAATCCTTCGGCCTCCGCCGCCTCACGCGCCGCGGCACCATCATCCCAGACAACAGCCTTTGCCCCCCCCGCCGCCAGCGAAATCGCCGCCGCACGACCAGAGCGACCAAGCCCCAAAACCGCAACCGTCTTACCTTCGTAACCCTGAACAGGAATCATAACATCGCCCTTAAATCATTCCGCGCCAGAGTGCCGTTTGGCGGGCCGAGAAACAAGGGCAGCGGGATGGTTTTGCGGGGTTAAGGAAGCTTGGCGAGAACAACAGCGAGGTTAGCGTCATTCACCGCAATCTCAGGATGATCCGCAGGCAAGGCGGCCTTACGAATAACAAGCGCCTGCTCCAACAACGCACACGCCTCGGCTAATTTCTCTTGATAATACATATTCACACCAAGGTTACCCAGGCGGGAGGCATAATTGGGATGCGCCGTCCCAATCGTCGCCGCACCGATCTCAATCGCCTCGCGGTATAACGCCTCGGCCTCCGAATACCGCCCCTGACCCTTCACCAAATTCCGCTTTGGCGATAGCAACAAGTTTTTCGCACACGGCGACAGCCTCATCCCCCTTCGCTAAACGCCACGTCATCCGCGCATAGGCCTCCAGATGATCCATCGTCTCATGCAGCCCAACCGCGCGTTTGAAATGCTCATAAGCATCGTGCCAGCGCACCTGCGCTTCGGCCACTTCCCCGCGCCCGAACGCAGCACGTGCCGCATTTTGCACGGCCATCTGTTCCCTCGCCTCGATCTCGGCAAATATCTCATCGGCAATCGAATAGTCACCCAGTTCCAACGCCGCCTTTGCCTCGATAATTCGGTCCCCGCCAATATCGTTGCCCGCGCGATCAAGAATTTCTTCCAAATCTGCAATCCGCTTATTCGCCTCCGCCAACGCGTCTGTCGGATTCGCGATTTGATTTTCCAACTCCGCAATCCGCGCCCGCAAAACTTGCTTGTCGGAGTCATGCGCTGTCTCAAGCTCCAACTCGATATCAGCCTTGAGTTCTCGGCGTATGCGAATGAACTCAGGTACCGTCAGTGCGGTTACATCTTTCGCTTGAACTGGCGCCAACGCCGCTTTGGTCTCGGCATCCAGCTTTACCGTCTCGGTTTTCCCGAACAGCCGCCGAAATGGTTTGAATACAGTCTCTACAATTGCAAGACCAGCAGCAGCCCCGCCAAGTTCAACCGCGTATTCCGTTAAAAATGCCAAAACCGCTTCAATCATACCATTTCCTCAAAATACCGTGCCGACACGATACATTGCAAGCAGTTGCAAACCAGCCCCACCTCGCTTTGTCCAAAATACACAAACTGCACCCGCAGCGTTGTGGACCTGCACAGATCGGTGCACGCCCTGTGCACGCTTGGTGCACGGGTTGTGACAAATCTTGTTAAGCCTGAAACGTTAATGCAAACGGATGCAAAGGTTAACGCACTTTCAGCGTCGCAAGACCGATCATCGCCAGAATAAGGCTGATAATCCAGAAGCGGATCACGATCTGTGGCTCTGCCCAACCCTTCTTCTCAAAGTGGTGGTGGATGGGTGCCATCAGGAAAACGCGCTTCCCCGTCTTTTTGAAATAGAGCACCTGAATGATGACAGACAGGGCCTCGACCACGAACAAACCGCCGACAATTGCCAGCACGATCTCATGCTTGGTGGCCACTGCAATCGCACCCAATGCACCGCCCAAAGCAAGCGACCCCGTATCGCCCATAAACACCGCCGCAGGTGGCGCGTTATACCAAAGAAAGCCCAAACCGCCGCCGATTAACGCCATGCTGAAAATCAGAATTTCGCCAGAGTCAGGCACATAATGCAGCCCAAGCTCCTCGGAAAAGTCAACGCGACCAACAACATAGGCGATGATCCCAAACGTCCCCGCGGCAATCATCACAGGCATAATTGCCAGCCCATCAAGCCCGTCCGTCAAGTTCACCGCATTGGCGGCACCCACAATCACGATGATCGCGAATGGAATATACAAAAAGCTAAGGTTGATCAGAACGTCTTTGAAAATCGGCACCGCCAATTGGTTCTGCAACCCTTCTGGGTGATATTGCGCAGCCCAATAGCCCGCGATTGCAGCGATCAAAAGACCCAGCAATAACCGTATCTTACCCGAAACACCTGCGGTGTTTTGCTTGGACACTTTGGCGTAGTCATCTGCAAATCCAATTGCCGCAAACGACAATGTGACAAACAGGACCATCCAAACGAACGGATTATCCAAACGCGCCCAAAGCAGCGTCGAGAATGTCAGCGCGCCCACAATCAGCAAGCCGCCCATCGTCGGCGTGCCAGCCTTCGCGAAATGCCCCTCAGGGCCATCATTGCGGATCGGCTGACCCTTGCCCTGCTTGCGGCGCAGCACGTTGATCAATGGCAAGCCAAAGATAAAACCGAATACCAGCGCTGTGATAAACGCCCCACCCGCACGGAACGTGATGTAGCGAAAGAGGTTAAAGAAATCGCCACCGTCGGAAAGTGCGGTTAACCAGTAGAGCATATTTTCAAACCTTCTTACGCGTCCAAAGCCTTAAGCCCTGCGATGCCCCAATTTACGGATAGCGTCAACGACTGTGCTGACTTTACTACCCTTCGAGCCCTTCACGAGCACAACATCGCCTGCGTCCACCAACTTGCGGATTTGCACGCACATGGCCGCGGCGTCTTCGGCCCAGATACCGCGAAGCGCCTCTGGGAGTGCCGCGTGCAGGTGCTGCATTCGCGGCCCCACACAATGCACAATATCCAATTTTTGTAGGTGCTTATCGTGCGCAATGGCCCGGTGCATCTCAAACTCTGATGGCCCCAGCTCCAACATATCTCCAAGGATCGCGATGCGGCGTCCTTTGACAATACGACCCACCCCATCACGCGGTTTTGCGGCTGCCAGAATTTCTAGCGAAGCCGTCATCGAAGTCGGGTTCGCGTTGAACGCATCATCAATCAGATCAATCGTGTCACCCGAAACCGCAGGGTCAAGCACCACAACCTCACGCGTACCGCGCCCACCAGGTGGCACCCAAGTGTTGATATCAAGTGCTGCCTGCACAGGATCGCCACCAACCGCATCAACCACGGCCAAAACACCAACAGCGTTCATTGCAAAATGGCGGCCCGGAACAGCAAGTTTGAACAGGTATTCAGTCTCGCCATGGGCAGCGGTCACAACGGTCACTTGGTCGGTCAGGCGCACGTCCTTTGCCTCCCAATCGCTCCCATGCACGCCGAACATGATCGCGGGAGCTTGCAGCTTCGCGGCGTAATCGGTCAACACGGCAACCGTCGGAATATCCGCGTACAAAACCGCAACGCCGCCCTTAACCAGCCCATCCATGATCGCGGCTTTCTCGACGGCAATGCCTTCGACGTTCTCGAACGCCTCCAAATGCGCGGCCGCTACGGTGGTGATCATCACCACATGGGGCGCTGCCATTCTCGACAGAGGCGCAATCTCTCCTGGATGATTCATGCCGATCTCGATCACCGCGAAATCCGCGTCTGCGGGCATCCGTGCGAGGGTCAGTGGCACACCCCAGTGGTTGTTATATGACGCTTCTGCAACATGCGTTTTGCCTTGCGGCGTCAACATCGCGCGCAGCATTTCTTTGGTCGATGTTTTGCCAACGGAGCCTGTGACACCGACGACTTTGGCCGATGTGCGCGCACGCGACGCCACACCCAATTTCTCAAGCGCTTCCAACACGTTAGGTACGATCAGCAATGGCGCATCCTCTGCCACACCCGCGGGGCGGTGGGTTACCAAAGCGGCCGCAGCCCCCTTCTCTAGCGCCAAAGCAACAAAGTCATGCCCGTCGCGAATATCCTTCAAGGCAACGAACAAATCGCCTGCCTGAATCGTGCGCGTATCAATCGATACGCCGTTCGCAGCCCAATCAGTAGCACTCACGCCCCCTGTGGCCGCGACAGCCTCGCTCATTGTCCAAAGCGCACTCATATCCGGCCCTCCAAAGCGGCGGCAGCAACGCTCGCCTGCTCCACATCATCAAACGGCAAGGTCACATCGCCAACGGTTTGCCCGCTCTCGTGGCCCTTGCCCGCAATCAACAGGGCATCCCCTGCCCCAAGCGCATCAATGCCGCGCAAAATCGCCTCGGCGCGGTCGCCAACTTCGGTCACGCTTGGCGTGCCAATACCATTCAACGCGCCCGACATCACAGCGGCACGAATGCTCGCGGGGTCCTCAGAGCGTGGGTTATCATCGGTAACGATCACCACATCAGCAAATTCGGCAGCAGCAGCCCCCATCAAAGGCCGCTTGCCCACATCACGGTCGCCACCAGCGCCAACAATCGCAATAATCCGCCCCATCACATGCGGGCGCATCGCCTTAAGCGCGGTCGCAATAGCATCGGGCGTATGGGCGTAATCGACAAAGACCGAAGCGCCGTTTTCACGCCGCGCCGCCAGTTCCATACGGCCCCGCACCGTGGACAAATGCGGCAAAGTTTCAAAGACGCTATCCGCATCAGCCCCCGCCGCAATCACAAGGCCAGCCGCAAGCAAAACGTTATCGGCTTGGAACCCGCCAATCAGGTTGAGCCGCGTCTGATGGGCCTCGCCTTGCCACATGAACAGCAGGTCTTGGCCCGTCTCGTCGAACCGTTGACCTGTCAGACGCAAACGCGCGTTCGGGTGCCGGCCAACGCCAATCACCTCTTGGCCACGGTCGGCACAAATGCCCGCAACGTGCTCGCCCTTGGGGTCATCAAGGTTGATCACCGCCACCGCATCATCAGGCAGAACGCGGGTGAACAGGCCCATCTTCGCTTGAAAATAGGCTTCAAAAGTCTCGTGATAGTCCAAGTGGTCTTGGGTGAAATTCGTGAACGCAGCCGCGGCCAAAATGACCCCATCTAGGCGACGTTGATCAAGCCCATGAGACGACGCCTCCATCGCCACATGGGTGATCCCCTCTGCCGTGGCCTCGGCCATGACGCGGTGCAATGTGATCGGCTCTGGCGTTGTGTGCTTAAGCGGATGTGACCACGCGCCTTCAACCCCCGTGGTGCCAAGGTTGACACCTGCGATCTGCAACTCTTCCCAAATCTGGCGGGCGAATGTGCTGACGGATGTTTTGCCATTGGTGCCAGTCACCGCAACAACGGTACTAGGGTGCGGGCCAAACCAAAGGCTGGCTGTTTGGGCAAGTGTTTGACGCGGGTCTTGGGCCACGATCACGGCGGCATCAGAGGCCGCCAATTCGTCAGCAGCCAATGCTGCCCCTTTTGAATCGGTCAAAATCGCAGTCGTACCCTGCGCCAATGCTGTGCCGATAAAGGAGGCGCCATGCACCTTCACGCCCGGTAACGCGGCAAACAACATGCCCTTTTTCACAGCACGGCTATCAACCGTGAGCCCTGTTATAGTAGCGTCGCGCCCTCCTGCTGCGGTCAAGCCCAGCTCGGTCAACGTCTTGGAAATTTCGGCCATGTCACCCACTCGATTAATTTGAGGTGAGTGTTACACCGATAGGCTCTGTTCTGTCCACTTGTGGTCGCAACCCAAGCAGAGGGGCAACGCGGCGGATCATCTCAGCGGCCACTGGCACAGCCGTCCAACCAGCTGTACGGCGCGGTTCACTGCCCGAATTCTCCGATGGCTCATCAAAAGTCACGATCAGCACATATTGCGGATCATTGGCGGGGAACACGGAGGCAAAGGTCGCGATAACCTTGTCCTTATAATAGCCGCCGCCATTTTCCTTTGGCTTGTCGGCGGTGCCTGTTTTGCCACCAACCTCATAGCCTTCGACTTCACCAAAGGACGCGGTGCCGCGTGACACCACTTGGCGCAGCATATCGCGTGATCGCTCAGAGATTTCAGCGCGCACGATGCGTGGTCCAGTTTGGCGGTTTTCACGGTGCAACAAGGTTGGATAAACCCGCGTGCCACCGTTGAGAAGTGAGGAATAGGCTGTCGCCAAATGCAGTGGCGAAGACGACAGTCCGTGCCCATAAGAGATTGTCATTGTTGACAATTCAGACCAGTTGCGCGGCAAAAGCGGCGCACCAGACGGGGCCTCTTGTAGCTCGACAGGTGTGGCTTCCATAAAGCCAAGACTGCGCAGAAATTCTTGCTGACGCTCGGCGCCAATCTGCATCGCGATACGTGCAGTGCCGATGTTTGACGATTGCACAATCACGTCAGTGGCGGACAATTGCGCCCCGTAATCGTGGAAATCGCGGATGCGGAACTTGCCCCATTGCAGCGGGCCTTTGGTGTTGATCATCGTTTCTGGATTGATCAGGCCAAGTTCCATCGCTTGCGCCACTGCAAAAATCTTGAACGTCGAGCCAAGCTCGTAGACGCCCTGCACCGCGCGGTTAAACAGCGGGCTGTCAGATTGATCGCCTGTCAGCAAAACTTGCGGGCGCTTGTTTGGGTCAAAGTCGGGCAATGACACCATCGAAATGATCTCGCCTGTATGCACATCCATCAAAACCGATGCCGCACCTTTGGCGTTCATGATCGACATACCGCCTGCCAGCACTTCTTCTGCGGCAGCCTGAATGGTCAGGTCGATCGAAAGCTCAAGCGGCGCACCTTCATTGGCGGGATCGCGCAGATATTCGTCGAACTTACGCTCGACACCCGCCACGCCAATCACCTCGGCGCTGGCCACACCTTCGCGGCCATAAGAGGCACCGCCAAGGATATGCGCAGCAATCGCACCGTTCGGATAAAGACGCATTTCACGTGGACCAAATACCAAACCGGGGCTGCCGATATCATGCACTTGCTGCATTTGCTCGGGGCTTAACTGCCTGCGAATCCAGACAAATTTACGGGTGCCTGTGAAATCCCTCACAAGCTGATCGACCTTTAACTCTGGGAAAATTGCCGCAAGCTCACGCGCCGTCTGCTCAGGATCAACCATATCACGTGGATGCGCATAGAGCGCGTGTGTATCTAGGTTTGTCGCCAAAATACGGCCGTTACGGTCCACAATATCAGCGCGTTGGCCAAAGATCGGGTTGCCTACGACGGTTGATTGCGGCTCTTCTGACACGGTGCCAGCAAGCGCGCCCATGCGCACGCCAATGGCACCATAAGCCAAAGCAAACATCGCCCCCATGACCAGCAAACGGCCTTCGGCACGCATCCGCGATTTGTCGCGCACGTCTTCACGGCGCAAACGGATGTTTTCGGCTTCAATCGCATCGGGGTTCTCACCCTTTTCGCGAGCCTTCAGAATTCGGGCAAGCGGGCGAAGCGGCGTGCGGATCATAGCGCTTCCTCCCCGTCGACCGGGGCAGGTGTGCTGCCAACCTCAATAGGCACGATGATCGGCAGGACATCTGGAATCGGATAGATCACCTGATCCACGCGGCCAAAAGCGTTCGGCATCAAAGGCAACAGGCCCAGACGCTCAAAGTTCAATTCTGCAAGGTCAGACAGGCGGTCAGGACGGTTCAAATAGGCCCATTCAGCCCGCAACATCCCTAAACGTTCGTGATTGCTGCCAATCTGGCCATGCAAACTACGCACATCCGAGATCACATCGCGGGTCTTATAGTTTTCCTGATAGGACCAAAATGCGAGGCCCATGACCATCAAGCCAGCCAAAACAAAAAGAATGCTGCGCATCTATCTGCTCCCTTTATTCATCATCGGCATGCCCAATTTGGCGGGAGCAATCGCCTGCGCGGGGGCATCCGTACGGATTGCTACGCGCAATTTGGCAGAGCGCGAGCGTGGATTTTCATTGAGTTCTTGTTCGTCAGCGATAATCGCCTTGCGCTTTTCAACACGAAACGCAGCGACCTTTTGCTCGACCTCAGGCGCATAGCGGTTGGCGTTTGCCATGCTGCCAGAGCGGGCCTGAAGGAAGCGTTTGACCATACGGTCCTCGACCGAATGGAACGTCACAACGGCCAATTTGCCACCGGGTTTCAGGGCGCGTTCAGCGGCCATCAACCCTTCGGCCAATTCGCCATATTCATTGTTCACCGCAATCCGCAACGCTTGGAAGGTGCGGGTCGCGGGGTGGCTTTGGTTCGGCTTTGAACGTGGCAAACAGCCCGCAACAATCGACGCCAATTGCAAGGTCGTGGTCAGCGGGCGGTTCATCACAATCGCCTTAGCAATGCGGCGCGAGGCGCGTTCTTCGCCGTAAAGATAGATGATCGATGCGATCTCTTCCTCATCGGCCTCGTTGCAAATATCAGCCGCCGTGCGCCCATCTTGGGACATGCGCATATCCAGCGGACCTTCGCGCATAAACGAAAAACCACGCTCTGCTATATCAAGCTGCATAGAGGACACGCCAAGATCAAGAACAATCCCGTCAAGCTCGCTTGCGTATTGATCTAACTTGGAAAATTCGCCCTGAACGGTCTCGATACGGTCACCAAAGCCATCAATCCATTCAGACGCCATCTCGAACACAACAGGATCACGATCAACGCCAATTACCTTATCCGCACCAGCCGCGAGCAATTCGCGCGTATAGCCGCCATTGCCAAACGTGCCGTCCAGCCAAACGCCTGTAACGGGTGCTACTGCCGCAATCAGCGGGCGGATCAGAACCGGAATATGAGGGGATGTTTCAGTGGCAGCTGACATCAGATTTTTCCTACCCTGCATCCAAAAGTGAGAGCGGATCAAAGTCATCGCCCTGCGCGTCCAGCCACGAGGTCATATCCTCGGCGACTGTTTCCGTAAAGGTCTCTGCCTTCCAGATTTCAAAGTGATCACCAACGCCGCGGAAATAGAGCTCGCCGTCGCTCAATCCCAGCTTTTCGCGCTGACGGATCGGCATCACCGTGCGACCATCCTTGTCGATCTCCATCTTCATGGATTGACCGATATAGAGGTGCGATAATTTCTTCTTTGCTGGCGAGCCCTTCGGCATTGCATTGATCGAAGCGACCAACGTGCCAAATTCCTCAACCGTATAGACGTGCAACTCATTCTTGAGGTGGTCGCCGTACAGCAAATACATGCGGGGGTTCAGGCCTTCGGTCCATTCAGGATCTTGAGATTCGAGTACGCGACGAAAATCGGCAGGGATCGACATGCGCCCCTTACCGTCCACCTTTTGGGTGTGTTCGCCTGTAAAACTCAGAACCACTGTCCCGTTGACCTTTCTAAACCACTTGCCCGAAAACCGGGCCTTTAAACTGAAAACGGCGGATTGAGTTAGCTGCCACTACTCAATCCGCCGCCATCGTCCCGTCTCCGGGTATGTCCAGCTGCGCGCGCCACCTGGGGGGATGTCTGCTCGCTCACGCGCCGGATCTCTTTGTTCAGTAATGACAAGGCCTGTATGAAACCTGCTTTTGCCGTGGGGTTCTTTGTCGCCCCTTGTTGTCATGTTCTCGTCGTTACCGTGCATTCTTAATGCCCCATGATCACGGGTCTGGCAACAACTTTCTGGGAATTTATGGAACCTCATGGAGTTTTCCACCGAGATATCCCTGTTACCCCCAGTTTGCCCACAAGCAATATTTCGCCGATGATGTGACTCACACAAACGTGACAACTACATCTTGTGCCAAAATTCGGAATCCTGCGGTGTACCAGAAAATCCCAAAAAAGTTATCCACAGGCGCCTGCGGAATGGAACGTAACAAGAACATTACCGCTTGCATAGCCCTCACCCCATGAATTTACTCAAAATAGGTACGAATCGGACGCCGTTTCACCCGGTGACCGATTGATTCCATATATTCCTAGAGAATTGCGATTAAGTGGCGCGGAGCCACTTAAACATGACGTGGGCGGCCACTAGCCCTAGACTTGGGTGTTTGAACGCTTTGGGGATCAAACCCACGGTTTCAAACCCCAAACGGTGCCAAAGCCGCAAAGCGCCCGCATTACTCGCCAGCACAAAGTTGAACTGCATAGCCTCATAGCCCAGAGCGAGCGCCTGTTCCTGACTGGCCTCGCACATCTGCGCGGCAAGGCCCAGCCCGCGCGCGGCATTACCAACAATGTATCCGCAGTTGCAAACGTGGTTGCCGCCGCCCTGCTGGTTCGTCTTTATATAGTAGGTGCCAACAATGGCCCCCGCCTGCGTGACCACATATGCCGCCGCAGGCAGGTCCATCCAATAGGCAAGCGCGGCGTCACGGCTGATCTCAGGATCAATCGCATAGGTATCGCCCGCCCTAAATACAGGCTGCAAAAGCGTCCAGATACCATCGGCATCCGCAACCCTTGCCAGCCTGATCTCCATTTAAGCCATACCACCGTCGATAAGGCGCTTGGCAAGCGTGGTATAAGCGGCGGCCATCACGCTATCGCCTGTCGCGATTGGCTTGCCTGCATCACCCGCAAGCCGCGTATCCAGATCGATCGGCAAGGCCCCAAGGAATGGTATACCCATCTTGGTCGCTTCATCCCGCACACCACCATGGCCAAAGATATGCGCCTCATTCCCGCATTCGGGACATATATATGTAGACATATTCTCAATCAGCCCCAGCACCGGGGTTTTGAGCGTGTTGAACATATCAATCGCCTTGCGGGCATCAAGTAGTGCGACATCCTGCGGGGTAGAGACAACAATCGCGCCCGTCAGCTCGGTCTTTTGGCAAAGCGTCAGCTGCACATCCCCTGTACCTGGCGGCAGATCGACGATCAGCACGTCCAACTCGCCCCATTCCACTTGCCCCAGCATCTGCTGCAACGCGCCCATCAGCATCGGCCCACGCCAAACAATCGCCTTATCAGGGTCCATCATCAGACCAATCGACATCATCGTGACGCCATGCGCCTTGAGCGGAATGATCGTTTTGCCGTCAGGCGACGCTGGGCGTTTGTTCACACCCATCATGCGCGGCTGGCTTGGACCATAGATATCGGCATCGAGCAGGCCAACGCGGCGACCTTCACGCGCCAAAGCAACAGCAAGGTTAGAAGAGACAGTCGATTTCCCGACGCCGCCCTTGCCCGATCCAATCGCCAAAATGCGGTCAACACCAGAGGGCCGCGTTGGCCCCGCCTGCGGTGTCGGATGACCGCCAATCTTAAGGCTCGGCGGCGCAGGCTTTGGTGCAGCAGGGCCGTGCGCGGTCAGCACAACAGAAACAGACGTCACCCCTGCCAGCGCAGCAATCGCGGTTTCGGCCGCTTTGCGCTGTGGCTCCATCCTTGCAGCCATGCTCGCATCAGGGGCCTCAATCACGAATCGCACCGTGCCGCCGTCAACACCCAAGGCGCGGATCATGTCGCGGCTCACCAAGTCGCCGCCGTCAGGCAACGTCAGTCGCGACAGAGCGCCCATAATTTCATCACGTGTCACAGCCATCGCATCCACTCCAGTTCGCATATTGCCTTTATTTCCCGCACCATGTCGCATCTTTGACCAAATACGCAAGGCGACAATGCAACCGACAGAATTAACCAACAATTTTATGACGTTAGGTCAGCTTTATCCATGCAATTGCTGCATAGCAGCATTGTCGAGACGTCTATTGCGCAAGTGCAGCGTTACCGCCATCTTAGTCACAACGAAACGCAATACGGCGGATCGGATACGAGTAAGAAAAGAGAATATAACATGGCATATGTAAACACAGCACGCACCGGCGGCATTACACTTTCCCAGCGTTTTGCGGCCCTGCGCGAGAATTTCGCAGCAGCACGCGCCCAGCGCAAGATCTACACAACAACAGTCAACGAGCTCGAAATGCTCTCCAACCGCGACCTTGCTGATCTGGGCATCTCCCGCTCCACGATCAAATCCATCGCTTTGGAAGCCGCATACGGCAATTAATTAAGAATTAGATGCGTATACTCCTCCCTGAAATTACGCATCTAGTCGGACCACACCTGCCAGCCTCCCCTGTGCAAGTGGTCCTGTAAAAGGCGGCGATACCCACCTCCTCCCGGGTATCGCCACCACCCACACCGAAATTCGGTCCTGCCCCTCCCTCCCGAGGTAAGGTCCGATACCACCGCGGTCCCCTGCCCACCTCCTCCCGGGCGTCAAGGATCGTGAGGAAGCGCCCCGCCTCTTCTCCTCCCGAGATGCGAGCGGGCGCTGTTCAATAGAAACGGTCATGCCCACCTCCTCCCGGGCATGACCGTTTTTTTATGTCTGCCGCCGCCGGAAATTCCTGACAGCCCCGTACAAGAAGGGACAGTTTAAGGATCAATCCCATGCGAACCCTCCCCTATGTCTTCCTCTCAATTGCAGGCTGCCTCAGCCTCGCCGGCTTTTTGACATCCACAACATTCTTCTAAGGCCTCTTCCATTGGCCCGTGCGGCAACTATAACGGCTCGAATGACATACGCACTTTTCATTGGCCTTCTCGGCTTTGCCTTCGCCTCCTCGATCACACCGGGGCCCAATAACCTGATGCTGATGGCCTCTGGGGCCAACTACGGCCTGCGTCGCACGGTCCCGCATATGCTTGGCGTAAGCTTGGGCCATGCGTTTATGGTCTTTATGATTGGTGTGGTTTTGCTGCGGGTGTTTGAGGCCTACCCGATCCTCAACACGATCCTTAAGGTCGCAGGCTCCGCCTATATGCTTTGGCTCGCATGGAAAATCGCCAACGCCGTACCGCCAGAGGCAAAAACAGTCGAGGGCAAACCTTTCACCTTCCTGCAAGCCGCCGCGTTTCAGTGGGTCAACCCAAAGGCGTGGATCATGGGCATCACCGCAATCAGCGGCTACGCGCCCCACACATTTGGCGTCGTCGGCGGGGCAGCCATCGTCGCAGTGATCTTCTGCGCGGTCAACTTCCCCTCCGTCACCGTTTGGGCATGGATGGGCATGCAACTGCGCCGCTGGCTTGGCACCGCCAAACGCCTGCGCATGTTTAACGTGACAATGGCATTGCTGCTCGTGGTTTCACTCTACCCGATGCTGAACCATTAAGCCTCGGTGTGACGTTTGAAGTTATCCAAGATCGCCTGCCAACCCGCCTTTTGCATCTCGACCGAGTTCTGCTCTTCGGCGTCAAAAGTCTCGCGCACGCGGACGCCGTCGGCCGTTTCGCTAAACTCAACAGTCATGCCACGATCACCAAAGCTGGCCTCAATCAGCGACATCGGCTCCACCCGCGTATAATTCCCGCCAAAATCAAACCCCATCGCGCCATCCTTGGCCTCCATACGGGATGAAAACGCGCCGCCGTTGCGCAAATCAACCGTCGAAGCCGTCGTGTGCCAATCATCCGAGGCCGCATTCCACGCCATAATATCCGCAGGCGTCGTCCAGCTTTCCCAAACGCGGGCCAGTGGGGCCTTCACAACCGCTTCAATCGTAATCTTCATTTAATTCTCCTCAGGCGCGTACCGACCAACTGCACCGCCGCCGCGCTTTGTCTTCAAATACTCATCTTAAAACGGCACATCATCCGCATCCGCAGCCGCCACGATAAAGCGCGCCACAACATGCTTTGACCCAGCATGATCAAACTCGATCACCAGCTTATCAGCCTCAATGCCCATAACCTCGCCATAGCCGAACTTTTGATGAAACACGCGGTCACCTTCTGTAAATGCCGACACGGCCGTCAGATCAATGACACTACTCTTCGCTGGCTGCGAAATCCCGCGTTGCTGGCTGCGGCTTTGCAACCTGCGCCAACCGGGCGAATTATAGACATCAGCCTCAGACGCCTTTTCGTGCAAATTCGAGCCGTAAGCCTCTTGCACCGCAGGATTAGCGCTCGCCGCCATCCCCGCCGCGCCAAAACCACCGCCATAAAGGCCAGGAGGCGTCAACACCTCGACATGCCCTTCAGGCAATTCGTCAATAAATCGCGACGGCATGGACGATTGCCACTGCCCATAAACCCTGCGGTTCGCGGCAAAGGAAATGGTGCAAAGCGCCTCGGCCCGCGTGATGCCCACATAGGCCAAACGGCGCTCCTCTTCGAGGCCCTTGATCCCGCTTTCATCCATTGAGCGCTGGGACGGGAACAACCCATCCTCCCAACCGGGCAAAAACACCGCAGGAAACTCAAGCCCCTTGGCCGCGTGCAGCGTCATGATCGACACTTTTTCGCCCTGCTCCTCGGTCTCGTTATCCATGATCAGGCTGACGTGCTCCAAGAACCCTTGCAGATTCTCGAAATTCTCCAAAGCCTTCACCAATTCCTTGATGTTCTCCAACCGCCCCGGTGCCTCTGGCGTCTTATCGTTCTGCCAAAACCCAGTGTAGCCGCTCTCATCCAAGATCATGCCAGCCAGTTCGACATGGGTGTCGGCCTCTGCCATCACCTGAGAATGCCAGCGGTCCAAGCCCTCGACCAATATGGTCAACTCTTTCAGCCCCTTACCGCCCAAAAGCTTACCCTCGCAAACCAGCCGCGCGCCCTCAATCAGGTTCACACCATTCTCACGCGCTGTGCGCTGAATGGTCTGCACGGCCTTATCGCCTAGCCCGCGTTTCGGCGTGTTCACAATCCGCTCAAACGCCAGATCATCGTCCTGTGACACGGCAAGGCGGAAATACGCCATCGCATCGCGGATCTCCAAACGCTCATAAAACCGCGGCCCACCAATCACGCGATATGGCAAGCCAATCGTCAGGAACCGATCCTCAAAGGCACGCATCTGATGGGACGCCCGCACCAAGATCGCCATACTATCAAGGCCGACCTTCTCAAGCCCGCGCGTACCGCGCTGCAACGCCTCGATCTCTTCGCCGATCCAGCGCGCTTCTTCCTCGCCGTCCCAATGACCGATCAAGCGAACCTTTTCGCCCTCTTCACGGTCCGTAAACAACGTCTTGCCAAGCCGCCCCTTATTGCCCGCAATCACGCCAGACGCCGCGGCCAGAATATGCGGCGTCGAGCGGTAATTCTGCTCAAGCCTGACAACAACAGCCCCCGGAAAATCCTTCTCGAAGCGCAAGATGTTGCCCACCTCGGCCCCGCGCCAGCCGTAAATCGACTGATCATCATCGCCCACACAGCAAATATTCTTATGTTGCGCCGCCAAAAGCCGCAGCCACAAATACTGCGCCACGTTCGTATCCTGATATTCGTCGACCAGAATATACTTAAACCTGCGCTGATATTGCTCCAAAATATCCTGATGCGTCTGGAAAATCGTTACCATATGCAGCAAAATATCGCCAAAATCGACAGCATTCAGATCACGCAATCGGCTCTGATAGGCGGCGTATAGCTCGATGCCCTTATGATCAAACGCACCACTATCCGCGACTGGCACCGCATCAGGCACCAACGCACGGTTTTTCCACCCGTCAATGATCCCCGCCAGCATCCGCGGCGGCCAGCGCTTTTCGTCAATATCCTCGGCTCGGATCAACTGCTTCATCAACCGCTGCTGATCATCGGTATCCAAAATCGTAAAAGTCGACTTCAAACCAACCAATTCCGCATGGCGACGCAGCAATTTTGCGCAAACCGAATGGAACGTGCCCAGCCAAGGCATCCCCTCCACCGCTTCGCCCATCATGCGCCCCACCCGCAACTTCATCTCGCGGGCGGCCTTATTGGTAAACGTCACCGCCAAAATCTGATCCGGCCGCGCCGTCCCCGTGGCCAACAAATGGCCGATCCGCGTGGTTAGCGCCTTGGTCTTGCCCGTGCCCGCGCCCGCCAACATCAAAACAGGGCCCTGCAAGGCCTCAACCGCCTCGCGCTGCGCAGGGTTCAACCCCTCCAAATACGGAGCAGCACGGCCAACCATCGCACGTTGGCTCAAAGGAACAGCAGCCTCAAAGGCATCATCTTCAGAATATCCAGTCATGCGGGCAAAGATAGCCACATCCGCTGGAATAGAAAACCCTTGTTCTTCTTACGTTCCACCTTTCTTTCTATGTCTTCCTAAACTCCCGCCGGAGGCTCCGCCGTGTCCTCCACGACAACATTAGCGTTATGCCCCCCGCACGCAGCATGCGGCGCCGCAGGCGCAAACTTTCTCTTCCCACCTACCGAAAACATGCGCTAACCTCCGAACATGACACTCCACAACCGCTATCCAGCCATCTGCGACCTCAAATCCCGCGCCCGCAGGAGAATTCCGCATTTCGTTTGGGAATACCTCGACAGCGCAACAGGCAATGAGGCTACTCAAGCCCGCAACCGCACCGCACTCGACAAGGTCCTATTCCATCCGTCGATCCTCCACGGTGAATTCACGCCTGACCTTTCCACAACATTCTTATCAAAGACTTACCCGCTCCCCATCGGCATTGCCCCCGTGGGCATGTCAGGTCTGATCTGGCCCGAGGCCGAGACATTCCTCGCCCAAACCGCAGCCAAAGAAGGCATTCCCTACGGCCTCTCCACCGTGGCCACGCAAACACCCGAAGATCTGGCGCCCCACATCGGCGACCAAGGCTGGTTCCAAATCTACCCCCCGCGCGACGCCGACATCCGCGCCGATATGCTCAAACGCGCAAAAGACGCAGGCTTTCATACACTCGTCATGACCGTCGACGTCCCCGTGGCCTCGCGCCGCGAACGGCAAACACGCGGCGGCTTGCAACAACCGCCAAGGCTTACACCGCGCCTCGCGATCCAAGCAGCCCAATGTCCCGCTTGGCTTATGGGTATCCGTAAAACGGGCATGCCCCGCATGAAGTTGATGGACAGCTACGCCAGTCAACAAAGCGCTTTGCCCTCAACGCAGCACGTAGGCTACCTGCTGCGCACCTCGCCTGACTGGGATTATGTGCAAAAACTGCGCGACGCTTGGGACGGCCCGCTAATCATCAAAGGGGTCAGTCGCGCGCAAGACGCCACCGCTTTGGAAAAAGAAGGCGTCGACGCGCTCTGGGTTTCCAACCACGCAGGGCGGCAGTTCGACGGCGGCCTCGCCACGATCGAGACCTTGCCAGAGGTCCGCGCGGCCACCTCCCTGCCACTGATTATGGACAGCGGGATCGAGGGCGGGCTTGACGTCATTCGTGCCATCGCTTCGGGTGCAGATTTCGTCATGTTGGGTCGCGCATTCCACTATAGTCTGGGCGCCTTGGGTGCCGTAGGCCCTGCCCACCTGCTCGACATTCTGCGCCAAGATATGATCGCGAATATGGGGCAGCTTGGGGCAAAAACGCTCAAAGACTTGAAAAACCAGCTTGCAGCCAGCCCCCGATAACCGCAGGACAATCGCTCAGTTTTCGCAATGATAGCAAAACAATCGCCCGCCAGCGCCATCAATTTCCGCACTTTCTCTATGTTACCGCTAACATAACTTTTAATCTACCTGTTTACCTTCTGAAATTTTCTGCCTAACAATGCTGCAACTGCAAACACGAGGGGATGCACCATGGCCGACTTCAAGAAAATTCTGATCGCCAACCGCGGCGAAATCGCGATCCGTATCATGCGGGCGGCCAACGAGATGGGCAAGAAAACCGTGGCGGTCTATGCAGAAGAGGACAAGCTCGGCCTGCACCGCTTTAAGGCTGACGAGGCCTACCGCATCGGCGAGGGCCTCGGCCCCGTGGCCGCCTACCTCTCCATCGAAGAAATCATCCGCGTCGCCAAAATGTCTGGCGCCGACGCGATCCATCCGGGCTACGGCCTGCTCTCAGAAAACCCTGACTTCGTGGACGCCTGCACCGCCGCGGGCATCACCTTCATCGGCCCAAAAGCTGCGACAATGCGCAAGCTCGGCGACAAAGCCTCCGCCCGCGACGTCGCCGTCGAGGCTGGTGTGCCCGTAATCCCCGCCACCGAGGTGCTTGGCGACGACATGGAGCTGGTCAAGAAACAGGCCGCCGCAGTCGGCTACCCCTTGATGCTCAAAGCCTCGTTCGGGGGCGGTGGTCGCGGTATGCGTGCCATTAATTCCGAAAAAGAACTCGTCGAAAAAGTACTTGAGGGCCGCCGTGAGGCCGAAGCTGCCTTTGGAAATGGTGCTGGTTTCCTTGAGAAAATGATCGTGCGCGCCCGTCACGTCGAGGTCCAAATCCTCGGCGACAGCCACGGCCAAATCTACCACCTTTGGGAGCGCGACTGCTCTGTGCAGCGCCGCAACCAAAAGGTCGTTGAACGCGCCCCTGCCCCTTATCTTTCAGGCACACAGCGCGAACAGCTCTGCAACTTGGGCAAGAAAATCTGCCAATTCGTCGACTATGAATGCGCAGGCACAGTTGAATTCCTGATGGATATGGACTCAGGCGAATTCTACTTCATCGAAGTCAACCCGCGCGTCCAAGTCGAGCACACAGTGACAGAAGAGGTCACAGGGATCGACATCGTACGCGCCCAAATCCTGATCGCCGAGGGCAAATCATTGGTGGAGGCCACAGGCTGCGCCTCGCAATATGACGTCAAACTTGACGGCCACGCCCTGCAATGCCGCGTCACCACCGAGGACCCGCAAAACAACTTTATTCCCGACTATGGCCGCATCCAGATGTACCGCTCGGCCACAGGTCCGGGCATTCGCCTTGACGGTGGCACCGCCTATTCGGGCGCTGTCATCACCCGTTACTACGACTCCCTCCTTACCAAAGTGACCGCACGTGCGCCGACCCCAGAAATGGCGATCGCCCGCATGGACCGCGCCCTGCGCGAATTCCGTATTCGAGGCGTGTCCACCAACATCGCCTTTGTCGAGAACCTTCTTAAGCATCCGACCTTTCTAAACAATGAATATCACACCAAATTCATCGACCAGACACCGAGCCTGATGGATTTCAAAAAGCGCCGTGACCGCGCGACCAAAATCCTGACCTATATCGCCGACATCACCGTGAACGGGCATCCCGAAACCCAAGGCCGCGCCAAGCCGCACGCCGAGGCGAAACTGCCACGCCCACCTGTCAAACCGCAGGTCGCATACCCTGCTGGCACACGCACCCTGCTTGACGCCAAAGGCCCCAAAGCCGTCGTCGACTGGATGAAAACGCAAAAGCAACTGCTGATCACCGACACCACCATGCGCGACGGGCACCAATCCCTGCTCGCGACCCGCATGCGCTCCATCGACATGATCAACGCGGCCCCCGCTTATGCAGCCAACATGTCAGACCTCTTCTCGGTTGAATGCTGGGGCGGTGCGACATTCGACGTCTCCTACCGCTTCTTGCAAGAATGCCCGTGGCAGCGCCTGCGCGACATCCGCGCTAGCATGCCCAACATCATGACCCAAATGCTGCTGCGCGCCTCCAACGGCGTGGGCTACACCAACTATCCCGACAACGTCGTACAATTTTTCGTGGCCCAAGCGGCGACCTCTGGCGTCGACGTCTTCCGCGTCTTCGACAGCCTCAACTGGGTTGAAAACATGCGCGTCGCGATGGATGCGGTCGTGGAATCTGGCAAAATCTGCGAAGGCACGATCTGCTACACAGGCGACATGCTCGACCCCGCCCGCGCCAAATACGACCTGAAATACTACGTCGGCATGGCGAAAGAATTGGAGGCCGCAGGCGCCCACGTGCTTGGCCTCAAGGACATGGCTGGCCTGCTCAAACCCGCCGCAGCCACCGCCCTCATCACAGCTCTCAAGTCCGAGACCGATCTACCCATCCACTTCCACACCCACGACACCTCTGGTGCGGCCATCG
>Ga0102867_1000106_pt1 | contig 25338 bp, 20 predicted proteins | sample Colrivmeta1546B3_FD_78437 | JGI IMG/M metagenome (GOLD analysis project Ga0102867, IMG submission 78437) | Estuarine microbial communities from the Columbia River estuary - metaG 1546B-3 | ecosystem: Environmental > Aquatic > Marine > Intertidal zone > Estuary | place: USA: Columbia River...
ATTTATTGCTTTGAATGCGGGTATTTGACACGGCGGCGGTTTGCGCGGGTGCTATCTGAGCGGTACTGTTTTGCGCGCTGTAAATTGGCAGGTCGAGTAGCACTGTGTACTCTCGCTGCACGCGACCGGCGGGCCATTGCAACTGCACAAGAAAGTTTAGGTAGGGTTCGGTGATGGCTTGTTCGCTGCTGACTTTGATCACACGGACGTTCGCGCCATCTCGCTCAACCGCGAACTTAAGCTGGGTGAGCAAAAAATCGCGCGACAGGCCTACGCGCTCGAAGGCTTCCGGCGAGGCCAGTGATACCAGTATCTGGCCGTCCTGAAGATCCTCTGAGCTGAGTAATGCGATGCTCGCATTGAGCGGCTCGTTGAGGGATGAGTTGACGCTTATCTCACCGAGCCCAACCGCCAAAGCAGAGGGGGCCGCCATCAAACCACCGCAGAGAATAAGCGGCGCGATGGCCGCTCTCTTAGCTATTACTGCGACGGCCGTTTTTAACGTTTCTACGACCCATGCTGACCACTTCCGAGCTGTCATAACTATTTTCCTATTAAAGACTTTTTAATCAGGGGCTTACAGTAAATGTTTAAAGCCTAACCTGCAATATTTCACAAGGTGATGAGTCTCTAAGTTTTAGCACAGTCTGTGGCTTTTTATCGCTCAATAATAATTCTTAGCATTCGTCGCAACGGTTCCGCAGCACCCCACAGTAGCTGATCGCCAACGGTAAAGGCTGACAGATACTGAGGACCCATATTCATTTTGCGCAGACGACCCACTGGCACATCGAGACCGCCAGTCACCGCGGCGGGCGTCAAATGCTTGATAGAGGCCGCTTTGTCATTGGCAATGACCTTGGCCCAGGGGTTTGCTTCGGCAAGCATGGCATGGATTTCGTCCATCGGAACATCTTGCGTGAGCTTGATCGTCAAGGCCTGGCTGTGACAGCGCATAGCGCCGATGCGCACGCAGAGTCCATCGAGGGGAATTGGGTTGTTGCCACGACCAAGAATTTTGTTGGCCTCTGCCTGATTCTTCCACTCTTCGCGGCTTTGGCCGTTCTCGAGCTGAGAATCGATATAGGGTAGCAGGCTTCCCGCTAGCGGATAGGCCCAGTTGTCCACGGGGAAACTCGCAGAACGCATGGTGTTTGTAACCTGACGATCGATCTCGAGAATAGCCGAGTTCGGATTGGCTAGACTGTCCGCCACTGCGCTGTTGATGGCACCCATTTGGCTGATCAGCTCGCGCATATTCTGCGCGCCGGCGCCCGACGCAGCTTGGTAAGTCATGGAGCTCGCCCATTCGACCAGCCCAGCATTAAATAGGCCACCGAGGCTCATCAGCATTAAACTCACGGTACAGTTACCGCCGATAAAGTCTTTCGCGCCGTGCGCCAAACCGTCCTTGATCACGCTCAAGTTGACTGGGTCAAGCACAATTATCGCGTTGTCGTTCATGCGCAGTGCAGAAGCTGCGTCAATCCAGTAGCCCTGCCATCCGGCGCTGCGCAACTTTGGGTAGACGTCTTTGGTGTAGTCGCCGCCCTGACAGGTGACAATAATATCCATCTGCGCCAGCGCGTCGATATCAAACGCGCTTTGCAGCAATGGCGTATCAACACCTACGTCGGGGGCCGCTTGACCCGCCTGCGAGGTGGTAAAGAAAAAAGGCTCTATGTGGGCGAAATCGTTTTCTTCGCGCATTCTGTCCATCAGCACAGACCCGACCATGCCACGCCAACCGATAAATCCTGTTTTGTTCATGCGTATAACCCTTCAATATTAATTCAAAAAATTATGGTGCCGATTACTGCTGGCGCGGGGTTGCCTGTCAGTTACAGCCCGTCAGTTACAGCGCGGCAACCACGGCGTCGCCCATGGCCACAGTGCCCACTCGTGTCATGCCGTCAGTGTAGATATCCCCTGTGCGCAGGCCCTGATCGAGCACATCGCTGACCGCTTTCTCGATCGCGTCCGCCGCGTCGGCAGCGTCGAGGGAGTAGCGCAACATCATGGCTACGGAGAGTATAGTCGCCAGCGGATTGGCCACGCCCTGCCCTGCGATATCCGGTGCTGAGCCGTGGCAGGGTTCGTACATACCACCGCCCTTTTTATCCAATGACGCTGAGGGCAACATGCCAATCGAGCCGGTCAACATGGCCGCTGTATCGGACAAAATATCGCCAAACATATTGCCGGTGACAATCACGTCAAACTGCTTTGGCCGCATCACCAGCTGCATGGCTGCGTTGTCTACGTACATGTGGCTCAGCTCTACTTCTGGATAGTCCGCCGCCAATTCGTTCATCACCTCACGCCAGAGCATGGTTGCCTCTAGCACGTTTGATTTATCCACTGAACAGAGCCGCTTGCCGCGCACCATGGCCGCTTCAAAAGCCATTCTGCCAATGCGGAGAATCTCTGACTCGCTGTATTTATAGGTGTTGTAACCCTCGCGCTCGCCGTTTTCTAGAATGCGGATACCGCGCGGTTCGCCAAAATAGATTCCGCCAACGAGCTCGCGAACAATCAAAATATCGAGGCCAGAGACAAATTCAGGCTTGAGTGATGAGGCATGGGCTAACTGCGGATACATAATCGCGGGGCGCAAGTTGCCGAACAGCTCTAGCTTCGAGCGAATGGTTAACAGTCCTTTCTCGGGGCGCAAGTGACGCTCTACATTGTCCCACTGTGGGCCGCCAACAGCGCCCAGCAGAATAGCGTCGGAGGCTCTGGCTTTGTCCAGTGTTTCCTGCGGGCAGGGTTCACCGACAGCATCCAGTGCGGCGCCGCCCAAGTGCGCGTAATCCAAGACGATGCCTAGATCAAACTGTTGGTTGACTTTGTTCAACACTTTTACCGCTTCAGCAATAATTTCTGGGCCAATATTGTCGCCCGGCAATACCAACACTTTTTTCATTTTGCTCGCCATTATTTAATTGCCCCAAAAACCCATGGATGCTGCTGTGCGCGCTGGGTTTCATACTGTTTGATGGCGTCCGCCTCTTTCAGCGTCAAGCCTATTTCGTCCAATCCGTTCAACAAACACTCTTTGCGAAACTCGTCTAATTCAAAGTGAAAAACATGCCCTGAATCAGTGGTGACTGTCTGCGAAGGCAGGTCAATTGACAGTTGGTATCCCTCCTTCTCCGCCATTTCTTGAAACAGGGTTTCCACCTGCTCTTCGCTCAAATTTACCGGCAACAAGCCATTTTTAAAGCAGTTGTTGTAAAAAATGTCGGCGTAACTCGGTGCTATTAATGCGTTGAAACCGTAGTCTTCCAGCGCCCATGGCGCGTGCTCGCGGCTTGACCCGCAGCCAAAGTTTTTCCGCGCCAACAGGATTGAGGCACCTTGGTAGCGGGGCAAGTTCAGCGGAAAATCTGCCTTTATCGGCCGCTGGCTGCAGTCGGCGCCGGGCTGCCCCTCGTCGTGGTAGCGCAGTTCGTCAAAAAGATTGGGGCCAAAACCACTGCGCTTAATCGACTTTAAAAACTGCTTCGGAATAATCATATCGGTGTCGACATTGGCCCGATCCATGGGACCGACTAAGCCGCGATGTACTGTAAATGCTTTCATTAGTGATTCTCTCCCATCAATGGTCGTACATCGACGATATGCCCTGCCACCGCGGCTGCAGCGGCCATCGCCGGACTCATCAAATGTGTGCGACCGCCATTGCCTTGGCGTCCCTCAAAGTTGCGGTTTGAGGTTGAGGCGCAGTGCTCTCCGGCACCCAACTTGTCGGCATTCATGGCCAGACACATTGAGCAGCCGGGCTCTCGCCAATCCATCCCCGCAGCGATAAATATCTCATGCAGACCCTCAGCCTCGGCCTGCGCCTTGACCATTTGCGATCCGGGCACCACTAACACTTGCTTCACTGTGCTCGCTACCGAGCGACCTTTGGCAACGGCTGCCGCGGCGCGCATATCTTCAATACGGGAGTTGGTACAGGAACCAATAAATACACGATCCACCGCAATTGACTGTATCGACTGACCACCCTCGAGACCCATGTACTCCAGCGCGCGCGCGAGACCTTTGCGTTTTTCTTCGCTCGGCTGTTCTGCCAGCGTGGGCACGGAGGCAGTTACCGGTGCGACCATTTCGGGGGACGTGCCCCAGGTGACCTGCGGTGCGATTTCGTCTCCATGCAGAACCACTTCTGTGTCGAAAACAGCATCGGCGTCGCTAACCAGTGTTTGCCAATAGCTTGCGGCACGCTGAAACATCTCACCTTTGGGAACAAACTGACGACCTTCGCAATAATCGATAGTCTTTTGATCGACGGCCACCATACCGACACGGGCACCGGCCTCAATCGCCATATTGCAGACTGTCATGCGCCCTTCGATGGACATGTCACGGAACACAGAACCGGCGAACTCGATCGCGTGTTCATTGCCGCCAGCGGTGCCAATCTTGCCGATAATCGCTAGCACCACATCTTTTGGGGTAACACCTGTTCCCAGCTGGCCATTGACCGTGACACGCATATTTTTCATTTTTTTCGCCACTAAACACTGGGTGGCGAGAACGTGCTCAACTTCTGAGGTACCAATGCCGTGCGCGAGGCAAGCCAAGGCGCCGTGGGTGGCGGTGTGTGAATCACCGCAGACAACGGTCATGCCTGGCATGGTTGCGCCCAATTCAGGGCCCATCACATGCACAATACCCTGCCCCATTTCGTTTATTTTGAACTCTTTGATACCGTAAAAATCACAGTTGTCATCGAGTGTCTGCACCTGGATGCGCGACACTTCATCGACCATGCCGGCAACACCAGCGGCTCGTTCAGATTTGTCGGTCGAGATATTGTGGTCTGGCGTGGCGATATTGGTATCTAATCGCCATGGCCTGCGACCAGCGAGACGCAGGCCTTCAAAGGCCTGAGGTGATGTCACCTCGTGCAACACATGGCGGTCGATATAAATAAGCGATGAGCCATCGGTATTTTGTTTTACCAAGTGGCTATCCCACAACTTGTCGTACAGTGTTCTTCCCGTCATAGCCGTCTCCAAGACGTTATTTTTCTAATTGCAGTCATTCTAGCCTTCGCATAAGATGAAATAAATTCATATTTAGCATATTTATCATTCCACAAAGGCATAGATAACCCCTATGGACCATCAAAACCTGAAAGCATTTATTACTGTTGCCAAACGCGGTTCATTTTCAGATGCGGCCGATCAGCTCTACCTAACACAATCCGCGATTAGCAAACGAATTGCGCAACTTGAACTGCAGATAGGCAAACGATTATTCGACAGAATAGCGCGCCAAGTCACTCTCACTGAAGCGGGAAAAGCCTTGCTACCGCGTGCTCAGCGCATCCTGAGTGAATATGAAAGTGCGCTGCAGGCCATCAACGATCTGTCTGGCGAGGCCTCTGGCACCTTGCGCCTGGCTATCAGTCACCACCTCGGCTTGCACAGACTACCACCACTGCTGAAGATATTCTCTCAGCGCTATCCGCAGGTCACACTCGATATCGATTTTATGGACTCCGAAAAAGCATACGAACAAGTGCTGCGAGGCCAATCTGAGATAGCCGTTATCACCCTCGCACTGGAGAGCCATGAGAATATCAAAAGCAGGAAGATTTGGGATGATCCGCTGCGCTTTATCTGCGCCCAAGATCACCCGCTCGCGGCACTGGAAAAACCGAATCTCAGCCATCTCGCTGAGTACCCCATTATTCTACCCGGCCTGAATACCTACACCGGACGCATTATTCAAAGCCTGTTTCAGCGCGAAGGAATACCCCTGAAGTCACCTATGTCGACGAACTATCTCGAAACCATCAGCACAATGGTTGAAATCGGTTTGGGGTGGAGTGTGTTACCCGAGACGCTGGTGAAGGGTTTGCATGTAATGCCGATGCCCGGCATAACCATTGAGCGTGAACTGGGCTATATCCATCACCGAAAACGCAGCCTGTCTAATGCCGCAGTGGCGTTTATTGCGCTGATGGATGGGGCGTAGAATCGGGCGGAAAATGGCCCGTAAAATGGCCCGTAAAATGGCTCGTAAAAAAAAGGGCCGCGCAATTTGCGCAGCCCCTTTTCGTTACACCTGATATTACAAGACCAACAGAGGTTAGAACTTGTACTGAGCTTGCAGTGCCACGTTGGCAGGACGGTTGACAAACGCATAGTACGAATTGCCACGACCACCTGTCAGTGTGCCAGCCAGTGGCGTGTTGCCACCAAAGTTAATCACAGTTTCATCAGTTAAGTTGCGACCGATCAAGGCCAGCTCCCAATCGCCTTCAGCACTGGTCAATGAAATACGCGCATTAAGCAATGTGTAGGCGTCTTGAACAGTATTGGTGTCCAAGTTGGCGGCGTAAAGGTACTCGCCCATATGTATCGCATCAACAGAAACATTGACAACCATGCTGTTGCTCAACTCGTTTTCCCAGTTTGCGCCGATGTTAGCCTGAAACTCTGGCGTGAACTCTTTGCGCTTGCCGCCCGCATCACAGAGACCTGGGTAGGCCGCTGAATCTGGCGTCTGGCCGAAGGCGCACTGGGAGTTCGGGAACTTGTCGTAGTTGAAGTCAAGGAACGCCACAGCGCCCGTTAGCGTCAGGCTATCAGTCACTGCCCAACGGCCATCAGCTTCAAGACCCTGAACCGTTGCTTCACCCGCGTTGGTCACGTTAAAGCCAAGCACACCATCAAATTGCGATACTTGCAGATCGGTGTACTCAGTCATGTACCACGCTAAACTCAGTTCCGCAGCGCCGTCAGCAAGGCTCATTTTAGAGCCCAACTCATAGCTCAGAGCTTCTTCGCGATCGAACTCCCAGCTACCAGTGATTGGCGTGCCACGCAGCGGGTTACCTGCGTTATTGACCAGCGGATCGGGGTGGCCGTTAGAGCGCGCATCAAAACCGCCAGACTTGAAGCCCTTGGTCCACGTCGCGTAAACCATGGTGTCGGCATCAGCGTCCCACTGCAGTGTTACTACTGGAGAGAATGAACTGTCGTCGAGCTCACCATAGATTGTGTCGTAGGCTTCAATACTGAAGATACCGTAGAGCGCGTTGTAAGCACCTGATACTGGATCAATAGTCACTGGAGACTGAACTTGACCGCCAAAAGCAGCGTTCGCCTGGTGGGATTGCGTGCGATCAGCCGACTTAGTCTCGGTGCTATAGCGGCCGCCAGCGGTTAAGCGCAAATCGTCGCGCAGATTCCACGTTACCTGTGCAAAGGCTGCCCAAATTTCGCCGTCCTGATTAAACGTGCGACCAGTTGATGAGTTAGGTGCAGCTGGTGCCAGCGCTGCTGCTGTTGGAATACCTGCGAGCACGGTGTAAAGCAGCGTGTCGCTAGGGAGAGCGATCTGATCCTTGTAGGTCAGATTGTTTGACTGGAAAAACAAACCGCCAATATAGTCAAAGGTGTTGCCAAGCTCAGAGGTAAAACGGAACTCTTGGCTAAATTGGTTGTACTCTTCTTGACGGGCAGCATCAAAAATTGACGCACCAGTAAAATCACAGTCGCACAATTCATCAAAATTGTAATCAACATAGGCGGTTGTTGAACTTACCTGAAGGCCATCAAGCTGCCAGTCCACGGTTAACGTTGAGTTGTTGACTTCGTTATTGCTGAAATGACCATTGTTATCGGCAACATAGTTCAACGTGCCGTCAACAGGCGTGTTCGGCAGGCCGAAGTTTGCTGCACCAATTGCCTGGATGCCCGCAAGAGCGGTCAAATGATCGGGCGTACCAATGCTGTTGTAAACTTCCATATTACGGCCGATGGTATCAAAGGTCGCGCGAGATGTTTTCAATGTCGCGGAGACAGCGTCGTTGATGTCCCAACGCACAGAAAGACGCACAACGTCTTCTTTTTCCTGCTGCTCATCTTCACCTGAAACGGTATTTTTGATGTAACCATCCATGTCGCGGGTCAGCACAGCTAAACGCGCACTTACGGATTCAGTCACTGGGCCTGACAACACAACACGCAAATCTTCCTCGCCTGCCTCCGGCTCTTAGAGTGCAGTGACAGAGCCTTCAAACTCATCGGTTGGTTTTGCTGTGATCTGGCTTACCGCACCGGCAATACTGTTCTTACCGAATAAAATGCCTTGTGGGCCGCGCAATACTTCAACGCGCTCCATATCAATCATTGGAATTCTAGCCAACTGGTCGCGACCATAGAAAACACCGTCGTTGTACATGCCCACTGATTGCTCGAAGCCCGGGTTAATGCCAGAACTGATACCGCGAATAGTCACTGTGGTTGAAATGCCCGTTTCGTTGATGCTGAAGTTAGGGATCATTTCTGACAGTCCCTGTAGGTCAACAATACCTGCATCAGATATTTTTTCCGCCGTTAGCGCGGCCACTGACACTGGAACGTCTTGTAGAGACTGGGCGCGCTGCTGTGCGGTCACGATCACTTCTTCGAGTACTGCTGCGTTAAGTGCGCCGGCAGCGCTCGCGATAGCGAGTGCCAGCATGGATTTAGAAAGTTGTTTTTTCATGGTATTTCCCCTCAGGTTAAGATCGTGGACTAACTTCTTTTTATATAGTACAAATGCGGCGAGCGTGTTGGGCAGCTCACCACCTATACAACAGTTTTATGGATAATTTAGGCGCAAAAATAACCGATAAATCGGTTATTTTTTAAGAGTGCGCAGTAGTACTCAAAGCGTAATGAAATCGTCTGCCGTCATGGCGCGCGCATAGTTCTCATTGCGCTGTAGACTTGTCAGGTGCGAATGGCTACGTGGGAGAATTTGCGTTGCATAAAACGCCGCAGTCGCTATTTTCTGATGATAGAAACGCTCGTCGGAGCCATCGTCAAGGCGCTTTTGAGCCGCAGCGGCAAGTTTGACCAGCAGCCAGTACCCCACTGCAGTGCCAAAAAGCATCATAAAGTGATAGGCGGTGGCCTGCGACTCATCACTGTGCGCAAGAACATGCTGCAGCGCCGCGCGGCACTCCGCAATCGAGCCATCTAAGCTCTTGCGCAATTGCGCGACCTGTCCTGAGGCAGAACGCAGACTATCACTCGTGGCTTGCATCTGGTCGATTAGGCCTTGCACACCCTGCCCGCCGTCGCGCAGACATTTGCGTCCAATAAAGTCGAGAGCTTGAATACCATTAGTACCCTCATAGATGGGCAGAATTCGCGCGTCGCGCATATGTTGCGCAGCTCCCGTCTCTTCAATAAAGCCCATACCACCATGAACCTGAACACCCAGCGATGTTGTTTCCATAGAGACTTCTGTACACCAACCCTTGACCAAAGGCGTCATCACCTCAACCAACAGCGCATTCTCAGCGCGGACGTTAGAATCGGTGTGATGGGTGCTGCGATCTTCCGCGGCAATGGTATAAAAAGACATCGCGCGACCCGCTTCTGTGAGCGCGCGCATCTGCATTAGCATGCGCTTGACGTCGGGGTGATGAATAATCGGTGCACGGCCTTCAACCCCAGACACTCGCCCCTGAACGCGGTCGCGAGCATAGCCAACCGCTTGCTGATAAGCGCGCTCGCCCACTGCTACACCCTGGTGACCCACCGACAAGCGAGCGTTGTTCATCATCGAAAACATGCACTGCAAACCTTTGTTTTCTTCGCCGACGAGGTAGCCTACAGCACCCCCGTTGTCGCCAAACGCAATGGTACAGGTCGGGCTAGAGTGAATGCCGAGCTTGTGCTCAACACCCACAGGCTTCACATCGTTGCGCTCGCCGAGGGAGCCATCCCTGTTAACTAAGAACTTGGGCACTAAAAACAGTGAAATCCCCTGATTGCCTTCGGGGGCATCAGGCCGACGTGCCAGCACGAGGTGAATAATATTTTCAGCGCAGGCGTGATCGCCCCACGTGATATAGATTTTCTGACCGCTGATTAAATAGTGATCACCATTGAAAACGGCCTTCGTCTTCACGGCAGAGAGGTCACTGCCGGCTTGAGGTTCGGTCAAATTCATGGTGCCTGACCAAACGCCAGAAATTAGCTTTTCAAGGTAAACCGCTTTTTGCTCGTCTGTGCCGTACAACCCTAGCGCGTGCACGACGCCGCGCGTCAACATGGGCAGCAGGCTAAATCCAACATTGGCCGACTGCAGCATCTCTTGTACGGCTAAATCAACCACGCTGGGGAAGCCTGCACCACCATACTGACTGTCACCATTAAGGCAACACCAGCCGGCATCGACCATCTGTTGATAGATTGCATCGAGCCCAGGCGTGGTGATCACTTCACCGTCTTTTAAAAAGGCTGGCTTCTTGTCTCCTTGGGGATTGGTGGGTGCTACCACTTCTTCGAAGAACTTGGCCGCTTCGGGCAATACTGCCTCGACGAGATCGACACCCGCCTCTTCAAAGCCGGGCATTTTGCAGTGCTCAGCGTACTGAATAATTTCTTCAAAAATGAACGACAATTCCTTTTGGGGCACTTTATAAACACTCACAACCATTCTCCTAGAATTGACCTAATTTAGGATCGCAATTTAGGAGCAATGGCAGCGCACTGTAAACCCCTTTAAATGACCATATGGTCTATGCAGGTTTAACGGTCGGTCATGGCGGGGGTTGGCGCAAATACGCGCAAGAAAGGTCTCAAGGAGCGTTAATGGACTAAGCGCGCTTTATTCTGCTGCGGGAGATTGTGACTGGTAGCTCAACAATGACAACAATAGAGCCGCCACCCAGGGGCACGTCAGGCGCAGCTCATTGACACTTGCCCAGCACACAAAATGTTGAACAGTTAGGATGATTAAGCTTTACCGAACCAGCCGCTTTGGCCAAGGTATCGCCCAGAGTAAATTGTTGATCGTAGGCTAACAAAGGGCAGGCCATGACATCAGGGCGGCTAGCACCTTTGCGCTTAACCACCTTGCGCGATGAAGCGCACATCAGGCTGGAGGGATCCACATCGAGCTTTTCCCAGCAGGCACTGGTGACTTCAGGGACAGATTCACCCGCGCCCATCTCAGGAAGGAGAACCAAACGCTCCTCATCAAAGGCTGGCGTTGGAATACGGTGGTGTTTAAACAACGCGTCAAAGCCTTGGCGCAAACTCGCCTCATCTTCACCCCAACAGGTGCGTCCGGCGACATCAACATTAAAGCCCTGCTCCGATAGCCAACAGAGCCCATCGAGCATTGGCTGCCACGACTTGGCGCCCCGCTCTGCTTCAAACAGCGCCTTCTGGTAGTGATCAACAGAGACGCGCACGGTCAACCGTTCGCCATAAAACGCCTGCAGCTGTAACAATCCGGCCTGTCGCTTCATCATCGGGCCCATGGCGTTGGTTAACACCATCAACTTAAACCCACGACGCAGAATAACCGCCATTATTGCAATAATATCGGGGTTCAAAAAAGGCTCACCCCCGGTCAGGCCAATAAACTGGGTACCGAGAGCTTGGTTTTGGATCTCGTCCAGAAAGACCTGTACCTCAGTGAGGGTTAAATACTCAAGACTGTCGTTGGTAGGAGAGGATTCGATGTAACAGTTGCGACAGGAAAGGTTGCACAGAGACCCTGTGTTAAACCACAGCGCGCGCAACTGGACGAGACTGACACTGGCCCGCGGCGACCCGTCTGCAGTGACATTGGGGTCGGAAAATTTAACCTGTTGAGTATCCATACTCGAACCCTCGGTGGGGAGTAGTTTAAAGCCTGTGCTCTGGCCCTAAGCATAGGCAATAAACCGACAGGTGCAACGTTTCCACATCGGCAACCTTCAGATGAAAGGTTGTCACTTAATCCAGATAAACCGGCTGGGGATCGGGGCGAGTCACCGTATACGCCCAGTAGATAGCGACAAATTGCAGCGCCAGACGAACATAGAGCGCGACCACGGGAATATCAGGAAACAACTGCGGATTAAGCGCCATATGGATATTTGCGGGGTACACCGCAATCAACAACGCCACTAATCCCAAGCCGGCCGGCGACCGCAGGCGAGGAATTAAAACCCCAATGCCCGCCATAATTTCGCAGACACCGCTGATATACACCAGCTCAAGGTGCGCTGGAATCCACGGCGGCATAATCCCAACGTAGAAAGCGGCATTGGTGAAATGGGTAATACCGGCATAGGTAAAAAACAGACTTAGTGCAAACAGGAAGAACACTTTAATATTGCTCGCCGGCAACTGCAGAAACCCGCCTCGGGGGCGCTTGTTATGAGATTGGTTCACACTATTCCCCTCTTCAGGTCGTTAAAGAACTGACGTTGAGCCATATTTTTCGATCAGCTCCCGCGCCATTTTGCTCTGCTCGGTCAATGCATCAAAACTGGCGCACTGCCCATTGTTCCATGCGTTGTAGCGCTCAATATCACGATCACCAATATTGACCAGCGTGTCCCAGACCATCAAACACTTCTCCTCGCGCTGTGCATGGGAGTCTGCAGCTACCTTGGCCAGCAAGCTGTCGAGGGTGTCAGTTTCACGATCAGGTCGCAGAAAAGCATCTTTGTCTAAGTGGATATACGCTTTGTCTGCGCTGGTGAATCGCTGCCAGGCGAAAGGTAGAGACTTGTCTGGCGTTGCGCTGGCGGCAAAATCGCCCCACGCATTCTGCACCGTGCGCTGCATCTGATCGCGGGCTTCTCCCTCGGGGTAGATATAGGACGTAATCGGCCCGTACTTAAAGTCACCGGTCACAAAGGAAATGTCCGTTCCGTGTGCTGCGCCTAGGATGTTTGGAAAGTCGATAAAGAACGATTTTTCTTGATCATCCCAATCAAAGCGATAGGCGTAAAGCTGCTGGTAACCGGCATTCTCAAGAGCGGTAAGTGGCACGTCCACACCCCGCACTTTCCACGCGTGGGAACGGGTTCTCACCCAAAACTGGTACAACTCGGGGTTCTTAATTGTCACCTTCGGCGGCAGCAACTTGGTAAACGGATAGCTGGTTGCCATAAAGTAGCGATGCAACCCCAACCACAGCGTCACCTCATCTTTGTTTGCGCCCGACATCACCGGTACGTTTTTCGCGTACTCTGGATTCCCCAGCGCCGCTTCGAGCCCTTCAAGGGGAACCACCACGCCATCTGCAGTGGTTAAGGGTGTGAAGTCAGCGTCGGAGGTCTCTGCGTAAAGCGCTATAAACTGCCGCGCATCAGCGCCCTTCAGAATGCCGTAGAGCACCTCTGGCGCGAGTGTATCCTGCCCAGCCGCCTGCTCTTGCGCCAGTAAATCGTTGGTTACCTGCCACGAACCGCGCGTCACAAAGCGATCTGCACCCTCCCGATTGTAGGCATCTTCGAGGGTGCTACTGGCCGTGTAGCCCGATTGAGCAATCGCTTTATGAAAGAGCCCCTTCGCCAGCGGCGATGCCAGTAACGTATAGACATTATGACCACCCGCCGACTCACCAAAAATCGTAACATTTTCAGCATCGCCACCGAACTGGGCGATATTGTCACGCACCCAGCTCAACCCCTGAATAAGGTCTAAGGTACCAAAGTTCGCCGCTTTATCGGCGCCCTCTTGCAGCCCTTGAATCGCTGGGTGACTGAACCAACCCAGCGCACCGAGGCGATAATTAAGCGCCACAACGACAACCTTTTTTCCAGCCACCAGCGTGCTGAAATCGTAATAGTCTTTGAGGCCGGTTTTGTTACCGCCACCATGAATCCAAACCATCACAGGGTAGTTTTTTCCGGCAAAATCGTGCGGCGCTCGGATATCCAGATAGAGGCAATCTTCAGCGCCAACAATACCCTCACCTTCGGCACCACCATAATTGCTCGCCGGCTGCACACAGGCCGTACTCTCTTTCTCGGCAATCGCTGCCTCAGGCGTTAGCAAGGGCCGCGGCGCACGCCAGCGAAGGTCGCCTAGCGGCGGCTGGGCGTAGGGGATATCAAACCAACCAACCACATCCAGCGCGGCACTCTCTTTAGCCGAAGCCCCTTTCTGACTACTATTTGCGCGGCCCTGAGTAACACCACTGGTGGTTGCGACCTTGTAGGCACTGTCCTGTGCAGCGGAGTCTTGCGAGTCAGAATGTTTGCAAGAGACGAGTGCAAGCGTTAGGGCGATAAAGAGAAGTGGCTTCATGTTGAGAGTCTTTTATTGTTTTTATATTTTTTATTTTTCTGGCAGCCATTGCCGCACTGCGCAGTTCCCTATGGTTAGTCAGACTTACGCAGCACCCAGTCTAGTAGATCAGCCGGAGAATAGAAACTGCCCTACCGAGAGGGACAACACCGCAGCTATTGTTCAGACTCTTCCACCGACTCTGCTGAGAACTGTAACTCAGCCAGCCGCGCATATAGCGGGCTCGACTTAAGCAGTTGTTGATGGGAGCCCTCCGCCACCTTCCTGCCGTGATCAAGCACCACAATTTGATCGGCGTGCAAAATGGTCGCCAAACGGTGCGCGATAATCACGGTGGTGCGGCCTTTCATCAGCTTTTCCAGCGCCAACTGCACTTTGTATTCACTCTCTGCATCGAGTGCACTAGTCGCTTCATCGAGCAATAAAATACGCGGATCTTTCAGCAATGCCCGCGCAATCGCAATACGCTGCCGCTGCCCACCGGACAAGCGCACACCTTGCTCACCCAGATCGCTATGATAACCGTTCGGTAATCGAGAAATAAAATCATCCGCATGGGCGGCTTTTGCAGCCGCGAACACTTGCTCGTCCGTCGCGTCGGCACGGCCGTAGCGAATGTTGTACATGACATCGCCGGTAAAGAGCGTCGGCTGTTGCTGCACGACCGCTATTTGACTGCGCAACGCGCTGGGGCAGAGTTGCCGAATATCAACACCGCCAAAATAGATCTCACCATGCTGCGGATCGTAAAAACGCTGCACTAAATCGAACAACGTCGATTTACCGGCACCAGAAGGCCCAACCAAAGCCAGCACCTTGTCTTCCGCAATGGTTAGTGAAAACTCACTGAGTGCTGGCTGATCAGGCCGTGACGGATAACAAAAGGTCAGGTTCCTAAGCTCTAATGTCGGCGCTAGAGCGCTGACATCCGTCGACGCATCGGGTGCCACAATAATGTCGCTCTCTGCGTGCAGCAGCTCCATCAACCGCTCAGATGCACCCACAGCCCGCTGCAACTCGCCGTAGACTTCCGACAGCGCACCGACGCCGGTCGCCATTAAAATCGCATAAAAAATAAATGCGCCAAGATCACCGCCCGTCATTCGGCCATTAATCACATCGCTACCGCCAATCCACAGCATTCCAGAAAGCGCACCGAACACCAGCAAAATAACCACCGCCATTAGCACAGAGCGCTGCGCCACACGTTTGCGCGCAATGGCAAAAGCGCGTTCAACTTCAGCGCCAAATGCGCCCTTCTCCTGCGTCTCGCGGGTAAAGCTTTGCACCGTTTTAATGTGCTGAATAATTTCCCCCGCATAGCTGCCCACATCGGCGATAGAGTCCTGACTATCCCGCGACAGCTTCCGCACTCGGCGGCCGAAAATCAAAATCGGCATTAATACCAGTGGCACCGCCAAAAGAATCATCAGCGACAACTTGAAATTGGTGATCAAAAGCATGATCAATGCACCGCTAAAACTGATGCTGCTGCGCAGGGCAATGGATACCGACGAGCCAATAATAGATTGCAGCAATGTCGTGTCGGAGGTGAGCCGCGACATAATGTCGCCACTGCGATTGGTCTCAAAAAATGCAGGGTGCAGACCAACAATATGATCAAACACGGCCTTGCGAATATCCGCAGTCACTCGTTCGCCCAGCCATGAGATAAGGTAAAAGCGCACATAAGTGCCCAGCGCCATCAGAATCGACGCCACCACAATAAACAAGATGGCACGATTCAGCTGCGTCAGCGACTGCTCGACAAAGCCCTGATCGATAACCATTCGCAAACCCTGCCCAATCGACAGCGTGATACTGGCCGTGAAGATCAGGGCGGCAAGGAAAACCCACACTTGGGTTTTATAGGGCTTAAAGAACTGCAGCAAAGAGAGTAAGACAGAGAGCTTTTTTGGTGGAGTATTTTCAAGCGGAGTATTCACGGACACAAAGTCACCGGTAAGGTTTTAGTACACTTTAAATTAAAAAAAGAAAGGCCCGCTCAAAGATGCAGGCCAAACCGACAAATCACATCACACAGAAATCTCTGACGCGATTATCCTTCCAGCGCGACATAGACATCTTGAACATCGTCATGGGCATCAATCGCCGCGAGGAACGCCTCAACATCCTCGAGTGCCTCGCCTTCCAACTTAACCGGATTTTTCGGGCGATAACCAATTTTGGCAGACTCAACCTGATAGCCAAACTCCGGCAGTGCCCGACAAACCAGATCGAGATCCGTGGTCTCCGTGATAAATAGCGTGGTGATTTCGCTGTCGCCGTTCTCATCCTGCGACTCACTCACCTCAACGTCCTGAGCACCTGCCTCGATTGCCGCTAATTCAGCATCGGCATCAGCCTCTGTCGCTCGCGCTTCAATCAGGCCGACATGATCAAAATCCCACGTCACAGAGCCTGCTGAGCCTAGCTGGCCAGCGCGAAACAACACGCGAATTTCAGACACAGTTCGATTAATATTATCAGTCAAACACTCGACAATAATCGCCACATTGTGCGGAGCAAAGCCTTCGTAAACGAGCTTCTCATAGTGCACAGCACCATCCAGCAAACCCGCCCCTTTTTTAATTGCGCGCTCCAGCGTCTCGCGCGGCATCGAGGCCTTTTTTGCCTGCTCTACAGCCAATCGCAAGCGCGAATTGGTATCTGGGTCAGCACCATTACGCGCCGCAACCATAATTTCTTTAGTCAATTTACCAAACACGCGACCTTTTAGATTCGCCGCCACTTCTTTGTGTTTTACCTTCCACTGAGCGCCCATAAATACCTTCTTTTGCCCTTTATTTCACTTAAATGAACGTGCGCAACGCACTGTCTCCATTGTACTGTAATGCTGCATCGCTGACTGTGGGGAATTATGCCCAGCTAGATAACTTATGCAAGGTGGCGCGACTTAACGATCACCCTTCAGGAAAAAGAAACCTCGCTCAGCGCGCAAGACTGGAACGAATATTGCTTTCCCATGGCCATCATGCATTAATTGTCGTAATGCTGACACTTTATAAAAAAACCGTGAGTGCGAGATAACAAAATGAGTGATCTATCCATTAGCCCAAACGCCGGTGATGTAGCCCGAAAAATGGCGCCGCCTCAAATGGGTAACGTCCAGCAGAACAAAGATATCCAAAATGCGCAAGCCGAGCGCAACAGTGCCAACAGCGTTGAACAGGATTTGATTAACGCGAAGATCAAGAAAGTTGACACCCAGGATGCTGAAGTTAAAGACAAACGCAGCCGCGACGAAACCATGAATGTCAGCTTGATGAATGAGCTGCAGCAAGAGCTGGATCAGGTCGATAACGAGCCCGAAAAATTACAGATCGACCTGCGCGAGCGCCTGAAAGAAATCGCCGCCGAGACCGTCGTCAGCGCGCGGCGCGGTGGCATTATTATTGATGTAGAAATTTAATCGTAGGCTGCTGGCGCCAAATCCACGGCTCTCGCCTCTCAATTGTCGCCACTTGGACGCACACTCAAGATCACCCTCAATACAACTCGTTGTCCGTCAGAGGAACCTCTAGCGCATTCGACGCGCCTTTCGGCGGACCACCGACCATCTCATCGTAGGCACTGGTATGGCGCAAAACCGTCTTTTCAGGCGCCAAAGAACGTAGCTCTTTTTGCAGTTCTACAAGGCTTCGCGCCTTAAGCAATTTGCCATTGTTGTCGGTGATGTAGTGCTCTTCACCCTCGACAATAGCCGACACTTGATAGAGGCTTAAATCGACCGAATGGTAAATCAATTTTTCTATCACAAAGTATTTTTGCAGTTTGTTCAGTGAAATCGTCATATCACGCCCTCTTCAACGCCTCGCTAGATGCTTACCTTAAATAGTAGCATGGGGCAAAAACAAATTGCGCGAAACGGTTTAAAACAGCTGCGCAAGCAGTTACCCTGCTTCCCCCGAACGCGCCGGTCTGCATTATTGAACGTCATCGGTAACAAACCAACGAATAATAAACGACCGTATAAAAGAGTAACCGACACAGGATTAACTATGAATTTTTTGGCAAACCCGCTGGTACTCGCTCTTTTAATCCCTGCGTTGGCGACAGCAGAAGACTCGGTTGTATTAATGGATAATGATGGAAAAACCGTTCGCGAATCAACGGCATCGCCAATGATGGAGACTGTGATTGTCACCGGTCGGCGCAACGATCAACAAGCCCGCACCCTAATCGGAGCAGTGGGTCAGCTCGCAGCGAACGATTTAACCCGTGTTGGCCACGCCCATATCAGCGAGGCCACCGCTCGACTCCCCGGCGTTTGGTTGAGCCGCGGCAATGGTCAAGAACTCCTCCCCTCCGTGCGCTCGCCTGTTTTTACCGGCGCTGGAAGCTGCGCAGAGATACTCGTAACAGAAGACAGCTTACCGATACGCCCCACCGGCATGTGCAACGTCAATCAGCTGTTTGAAATAAATACCGAACAAGCCGCAGGCCTCGAAGTCTGGCGCGGCCCCGGTACGGTATTTTACGGCTCAAATGCCATGCACGGTGTGATAAACAGTCTCTCTGCTGACATTGATCGCAACGCGCTCTCAGTTGAGACGGGCAGCCACGACTACCGCAGAGTAAAGTTAGGCTGGCAGCAAGAACAGGGTTCGCAGCGCTGGCAGGTGGCCGCAAATGGTGTCAGAGATGGCGGGTTTAAAGACCAATCGGGCTTTGATCAACAGAAAGTCACGGTCAAACATACATGGACTGGCGATACCTTGACCGCCAAAACCCATTTAAGCGTCGTGAATCTCAATCAAGAAACCGCAGGTTACGTGCGCGGTGACGACGCCTATAAAGACCCTGCAATCTGGAAAACCAATCCCAATCCAGAAGCCTATCGCGACGCTCAAGCCCTGCGCCTGTCAACACAACTTAGCGGAACCACACCAACTGCCGCAGAGTGGCAAATAACACCCTATTTGCGCCACAGCGACATGATTTTTTTACAGCACTTTCTGCCAGGACAACCTCTGGAAGAAAACGGTCAAATCAGTGCTGGCGTGCAATCGAGCTATAAAACAAGTCTAAACGCGTCCATCACTATTTGGCTCGGCAGCGATATTGAATGGGCCAGCATGTGGGTAAAAGAGTTTCAAGCCAATGCGCTCGGCTCGCCTAACAATGTTCGTTTTCAAGGACAGCACTACGACTTTGATGTCGATAGCCAGCAGATAGCACTGTTTGCCAACGCCGAGTGGCAGGCCAATGATCGCCTAAGCGTTGAAACAGGGCTGCGCTTCGAATACCTGCAGTACGACTACCGCAACAATATGCTCTCAGGCACCTCGCGAGATGACGGCAGCGCCTGCGCCTCAGCCACCGGCAGCTGTCGCTACTATCGCCCACAAGACCGCACCGACAGCACCAGCAATACCAACATTCACGCAGGCCTCGACTATCGCTTGAGTGAACAGTTATCAGCCTATGTGCGCGTCGCCAGCGCCTATCGCGCACCACAAATTAACGAGCTTTATCGCCTACAACTCGAGCAAAATATCGACGCCATTGACGCGGAAAAACTGCGCAGCAGTGAAGCAGGCTTGCGCTTCCAGCAAGAAAACCTCAGCGCCGAAGTGAACGTCTACACCCTGCAAAAAGAACAGGTGATTGTGAGCGACTCCTCGGGCTATATAGTCAACGACGGCGAGACGCACCACCGCGGTGTTGAGTGGCAACTGCGCTACGCACTGGATGCCAAATGGCAGATCGCCACCGCGGGGGCATGGTCAAAACACCAATATGCTCATACCAGTTTATTAAATGGCTTAAATATTAATGGCAATATTATCGACACTGCACCGCAATCTCAGGGAAGTGCCCATGTGCTCTTTCAACCCTCAGACAGCGCCAGTGCCGAGCTGGAGTGGCTCTATCTGGGCCGCTATTTTCTGGACTCAGAAAATGATCACGAGTACCCCGGCCATCAAGTCCTCAATCTAACCCTACAAAAAAGCTATCGTCTGTGGGAGCTGCGCCTGCGCGCAACCAATCTTACCGACAAGCGCATTGCCGACCGTGCAGATTATGCCTTCGGCAGTTATCGCTACTTTGTCGGCGAAGGTCGTGGATTTGTCGCTGAGGTAAAGCGTTTCTTTTAAACCTTGGGGCGGACATAAATTGCCCGCGCAAGACAAACAGCGGGCGATATCCATGCTAAAATTGTCCGCCTACCCCTGTTCACTTAAGCCCGATCACGCGCCATGCTAAGACTCAATGAAATCAAACTGCCACTGAACCATAGCGATGACGACTTGCGCCTTGCCATCCTTCAAAAGCTGGGTATAGGTACAGAGGATCTCTTGGACTTCAGCGTCTACAAACGCAGTCACGATGCCCGCAAAAAAAGTGCTATTTTACTGATCTATCAACTCGACGTTACGCTGACCAAGGCCACGGAAGCACGCCTACTGGCGCAGCTGCCCGCGCTTTCCCAAGTCGGCCCAAGCCCGGACACCAGCTACAACTTTGTCGCGCAGGCAGACGCGACCTTTCCCGCCGGAGAGCAACAGCGCCCGATTATTATTGGTTTTGGTCCCTGTGGAATTTTAGCCGCACTTGTGCTTGCCCAGATGGGTTTAAAGCCGATTGTCGTCGAGCGCGGACAAGACGTTCGCAAGCGCACTCAACAAACGTGGGGCTTTTGGCGCAAACGGAAACTCAACACCGAATCCAATGTGCAGTTTGGTGAAGGTGGTGCCGGCACCTTTTCCGATGGCAAACTCTGGAGTCAAGTCAAAGACCGCCGCCATTTGGGACGCAAAGTTTTAAATGAGTTTGTTATTGCAGGGGCACCCGAAGAAATTCTCGTCGAGAGCAGACCCCACATTGGCACATTCAAGCTTGTTGGCATGGTTGAAAATATGCGTGCAGAAATCGTCCGCCTCGGCGGCGAAATCCGCTTTGAACAAAAAGTTGAAGGCGTTTTGCGAGAGACCAGCCCAGACGGCCACGGCCAAATTACCGGTATTAAACTCAATACGGGTGAAATATTACACAGCCGACACATTGTTCTCGCCATCGGTCACAGCGCCCGCGACACGTTTGAGATGCTACTCGATCATGGCGTCTATATTGAAGCCAAACCCTTTTCTATCGGCTTTCGTATTGAACACCCACAATCCGCGATCGATCGCGCACGCTTCGGCGACCAAGCGGGACATCCGGCACTGGGTGCCGCGGAATACAAACTTGTCCATCACTGCAAAAATGGCCGCAGTGTCTACAGTTTTTGTATGTGCCCCGGCGGCACCGTCGTTGCAGCCACCTCCGAAGAAGGCCGTGTAGTCACTAATGGCATGTCCCAATATTCGCGCAATGAACGCAACGCAAACGCCGCAATTGTGGTGGGAATTTCCCCCGAAGAAGACTTTCCCGGGCATCCCCTCGCAGGCATCGATCTGCAGCGGCAACTGGAAAGCCTTGCCTACCAGCTTGGCGGCGAAAATTACAACGCTCCAGCACAGCTGGTGGGTGATTTTTTGCGCAATCGCCCCTCTACCGAACTCGCCAGTGTTATCCCCTCCTATCAACCCGGCGTAACCTTAGGCGATTTATCCAAGGCACTGCCTGCCTTTGCTATCGATGCTATCCGCGAGGCCATTCCGCAATTCGACAAACAGGTGAAAGGTTACGCCATGGCCGACGCCATCATGACCGGCGTAGAAACCCGCACATCGGCACCCGTATCTATTAAGCGCAATGAGTTTTATCAGAGCGTTAACACAAAAGGACTCTACCCTGCAGGTGAAGGTGCGGGCTATGCCGGCGGAATTCTCTCTGCGGGCATCGACGGTATAAAAGTTGCTGAAGCATTGGCATTAGATCTCCTAAAACAACCATTGGCACCATCACTCAAGCGTCCTTTAGAACAATAAAAACGCTGCACTGAATGGCATGTTGCGTGGCTTGCCAAACAGTTCTTAGCAGACAGTTCCTAACAGACAGTTGAGAACAGGCATTTTGAGGTCGATTGGCATCATGAAGGTTCTGAAATATACTCCTAGACTAGATCCAATCGATATTCACCCGAGAACAAGACTATGAAAAACATATCGAAGTCCATAGACGCCTGCGCAGCTTATTACGGTGATCAGTCTGCCGACATGAAACAGTATTTGTTAGACGGCCAGGCAAGAGCGCTCGCACTGCCGAACAGAGGCCCGATTCGTTTAACCGCGAGTGGTGATATTCACCCTGAAATATTAGCGGCCTACTCAACCTACGGTTTTTACATTTTTGAAAATGCGCTCAGCCCTGAAGAAGTCAACGATCTTCAGAACGACTTACAACTGATGCGTGATAATTTTCCAACCGAAATGGGTGCAGAGCTGGATGCAAAAGGACGACCAGCACTCGGCTCCGACCGAGGCGGTTTAACCTTGCAGTGGGCAAAACCACTGTCGGATCCATTGGGCGGCACGGCACTGTTTAACGGCCGCCATCAAGTTAAATTATTTGAGCCTACCGCTCATGCCGACGCACCAAAGGCAACACCGCTCTACTTAGGTGGTTCACTGCAGTACTCTGACGCCTGCCTGCGAACATATGCGCATCCTCAATTACTGAAAATGGCTGCGGCGATCAATGGAGAAGATTTTGTACCCTTTCACGAAGGCTTATTTATTAAGGATGCAGGACTTGGAGCCGCAGTCTCATGGCACCAGGATGGCGATACCCACTGGGATAATCCAGACTTCCACGAGAATATTCACGGCTTCAATTTTATGGGCCAAATCTTTGGTAGCACCGCTGTAAATGGCGTCTGGGTAGTGCCGGGAAGTCACAAAGAGGGACGTATTAACATTGCCGAGCTGATAGCCACTATCGGAACAGAGCGGCTGCCCGACGCAGTGCCGATCATCTGTAACCCCGGTGATGTGGTGATCAATAACCGTCAGCTGGTGCACGGCTCATTTGCCAACACGGGCCTCGAAACGCGAGTGACTGCCAACTTTGGTTTCCACCCTCGCGCATCAGTACTCAATGTGCGTGGCGCTGGCCTGCATGCCGAAGCCGCCGTGTTCGACGAAGCCTTTATCAAGCACCGCGCTCGACTCATTGGCATTGCCATAGCCGCGCGACAGCAACGATTCCCTGATGAGACGCCCTTCAACTATGCGCCAATCAGAGATGCTGACGACACACCAGTGTGGAACGAGACCGTCAAGGCATCGCTCAAGAACTATCATTTGATGGATTTGAGCATATAGCAGAGACTGGTTGATCCACGGTTACCGCAACGCCGTACTCACGCTGAATGATTAACTGCAAAAAACTCCGAGAAGACATTATGGCAAAAAATACCGCGGCCCTACTCCCTTATGGGACCACCTCAAGCGCGCCGGCGATAACATTGCCCGACACCGATCTTTTTAAATCAGAGCGCGGCTCTTTAACTAAAAATTATTTTGATGCAGCGATTGAGTCTCTCAATAAAGAATACAACTCCCTTAAGCAACTCGCTGAAATCAATCAAATGGCTTACGGCGCTGCCTATAATTTTGTCCCCCGTGTAGGTCAAACCTACTACCTCTATCGCACCTCCGACCAACAATATCTTCTTAGCATGATCCAAGACTGGAATAAGTATGAATTTGTAGTGGCACTGGAGTACTCGGCAGACAGTGTTTGGAAGCCTTTGAGTCTTTAGGCTTTAGGCTTTAGGCTTTAGACTATTCACATGACCGATTCCATGCTTTGAACGTCGTTAGTCAGCACAACATAAAATCTTTTGGAATCTACGAAGTATATTTGCCCTTCCCCCGCTCTAACTAATATAATCGATGGTCCTGAAAATAATAAAAACGAGGACGTAGGATGAATATTAAGCATAAATACAAGATTAATTTTATCACAGCGATATTAGTTCTTTCAGGGAATGTCGCAGCTCAAAACCCGATCGAAGCTTGCCAAACTACCCCAAGTTCGATGACCTCCAACATTCAATCTTGGAATGATATTGCCGCCAACGGGAAAAGTATTATTGAACAAATTGATGAGCTTGCGTCAAACGTAAATGGAATTTTAAAAATTGAAGCAGATTTAAAAAAAATGGATGGAGATTTGAAGAATTCCAAAAAAGTTTTTGACATGTTTATCCCTGTTGTAACACCAGTTTCATCTGTCAAAAACGTTTTTAAATTAGCGTCAAACACGCTAGGAACAATAAGATCAAATGGCGTTTCGCCCGCGAAGGATACAGCCACCAAAATTGCAACAGAATCTGGGATTCGCGAACTTCAAAGACAGCTAGATGAAAATGTTAAACCCCAAATTCAAGAAACGATTCGAATTGCAGAGCAAAATGCGGCGGAATTGACAGAAAAATTATCTTTATTAGAAACCACCTGTAGCGTCATCGCAGCAGCCAGTTGTGCAGTGAATCAACCCCTAGATGAAATTTCCAATGCCACTAAACCGGCACCCTCAGTCGTAAACTCAGCAACAACGGCTCAAAACGAATACCTCAACCTTGGCCAACAGCTTAATTCAAGTCTGAAAAAAGCCAATAACACCCTTGCTTTTACAGATGATTTCTCCAAACAAATCAAAGACATTCAAGGACCACTCAAAGATATCACCGGTGGTGTCAACAAGCTTGGTGGTATTATGGAACAGAAAATTAAAATCAAGGCGGGACCCTTTAATGAGTCATTTAAATTAAAGACCGCTTTCAAAGAAGCAGGCAAAATAGTCAAAAAACTGAAGAAAATCCCTGGCGTTAAAAAGGCAGAAAAAATAGTTAATGAACCTATTGAGGCCGTTATGAATGAGGTCACCAAACCAATCGAAAAATCGTTGAAACCACTAACCAAAGGTTTGAAACTTCCTTCAGTTGATTTCAACGCCCTTAATATTGGCTCAGTCCCTAATTTTGATCCAAATGGTTTACCCTACCCTGCTGACATAACCTCTCCGCTGCAGCCACTTCTGACTGCATGCGCGCCATGATGAAGCACTAAGAATGGACCAGTGGCTCGCTCAACGATCAAAGAGCGAGCCACTAGTTCCGTTATTTTAACGCGAACACGCTGCAACCCACTTCTGCCTTACTCATAAATGCGTAAGAAACGCCTCAATATGTTCGATTTCCAAATCTTTTGGGTGTTGCTTGCTGTAAAAGTAGATGTACTGTAATCCCCCCGAAAAATAATCGTAGTTTTAAGTAGAGACTTTTATGATGTTAATCAGAGGAGTTATCTATGAAGAAATCACGATTCACCGATAGCCAGATTCTGTCGATCTTGAAGCAGCA
>Ga0102867_1000152_pt1 | contig 18646 bp, 25 predicted proteins | sample Colrivmeta1546B3_FD_78437 | JGI IMG/M metagenome (GOLD analysis project Ga0102867, IMG submission 78437) | Estuarine microbial communities from the Columbia River estuary - metaG 1546B-3 | ecosystem: Environmental > Aquatic > Marine > Intertidal zone > Estuary | place: USA: Columbia River...
GCTTTAAAACGTGCTGCATCTGTGCCCAAGTCTACGTCACTATCAGTTACAGGATACACTACGCCATCTTCAATGCGTACTTGCTCGACAGAAACGCCAGCAACTTCTACAAAAACGCTCCAGCGGTTGTTAGTGCTGTCAACAACTATCTTGTTTTTAAAATCTTGGTCGCCAATAATTTCAATGTTACCGCCTTCACCGGGGCCGCCATCGTGTTGATGCCCAGTTAAGCCCGATGAAGAATATGCAAAAGCATTTACCAGTTGATTGTATTCATCATTAAAAAGCGCTGCTGTAATAGTATCGCCGTCTGTAAGGCTGCTTTGTCGTGTATAACTTGTTCCTGCCATCTGGGTTATCTCCTGCCTGCTGGGACGTAATTTATGTATATGCCATTAATTGCATAAGGGGCTTTTTGATCTGTGCTACTAATTCTAAAACTACACGCATGTCCGCTGCCTTGTATAGCTTGTCTAAGCATTGGATCATTACTTGCGCCAAAAATAGCTACTCCAAACACTGCGCTCCCGAATAAAGCAGGGAGCGGTACAGCATCTAAAATATAATCTGGCGGCTGCGGAATATCTGTGTCTTCGTAATCGTAGCGTACTCTTAGCGTTGGTTGTACTTCGCCTTCAGGCGTAATAGAAATCTTTGCGTATTGTAAAGTCTTTCGAGTTCCAATATCTCCAAAATCATAGTTTGGTGTTACGTACTGAGCTGCAATATTAAAAGGCTGTCCATTTGAATAGAAACTATTTCCAGTGTCATGATTATAAACATAACCAAAATAATCTCCGTGATATTCTTTTTCAATTCCGTCTTTGTTAAAATAAGCATTAACAGCAGTTGCTTGAATGCCTTGTGTTTGTGACCACTCAAAACCATTAGGAGTAAGAGTCCCAATAATTCCTTTAGTCAAAGACGGAGATTCCCCAGCAACAGTATAAAATAATCTATATTGAGATTTACTTCGCAATACAACACTTGAAATTATATAAGTATTTATAGAAGATGCAAGGTCTGCGAGTACTGCTTGTATTTGTCTGCTGACTGATCCTAATTCTACGTCACCAATACGTGAAGTACCAGCAACAGAACGTATGCCATCAGGAGCTAAAAACACTAAGTCACCGCCAATTTCTTGAATGCTTTGGCCGTTTAAACAACCTATGTTTTTAGCTACAGGTACAATTTGAATAGTAGCTGAATCATTAATGTTTATTAACTTGTGTAGGCTGTTTCTGCCGAATATAAATAAATCATTTCTAAAACTTCTAATCCCTACGATAACATCTGAAATTGCAATCGCACCTGCTCCGGGGCCAGTAAAGTTGTCAGGATCTAAATTAGCACTGTAATATAAAGTAGACTCAGAATCTTCTACACCAGCAGCTATTAAATGATGATCGTGAATTGTAATTTCTTTAACTGCGTGTGTTCCGGAAAGAACAGAAACTTCTTTTGTGTGGAATGTTCGTGTATTTAGCGGCCCTGTGCCTTCCATTCTAAAAGAAAAAATCTCATTAGCACCATCAGCAATAAGAAGTTCGCCATAATCATAACTATTAGAAAACACAGCAAAGCTAGATTGATTTTGATTTGTTCTTGGGACTAGTGCTGTAGCCGTAAAAATAGCATAAGTATCTCCGTTAGTGGCAGACAATCTATTTACCTGTAACCAACTAACACCATCTTGACTAAAATAAATACCAGTCCCTGCGCAGACAACAACACCGTCTCCGTATGTATGAACACCAAAAATAGGATCAGAAGCGCCAGTAGGGCGAGTAGCGTTTGCTCCTCCAAAAGGAGTATAGCCATTTATACGCCGATAGCCGCCATCAGGATCTACTTCAAAGTTTAAAAGCTTTGTAGCTAGTCCGGGCTGCGCGAGCATTTCAAGCTGGTTTAAGTTAGTATTTAAACCACCTTTACACGAAATACCAAAAGGTTGGGAAGCTGCCATATTATACGAATCTCATTCTGTCGTCTTTGATATAAGTTGGCGCAGGCTCAATAAGGTTTGAACGCATACTACGCAGACCTTTTTTATAATCGTCTAACGCAAATGCAGCAGCTTGTGGGTTGTCTTTAAACTGCCAAATGTAATAACGTGCTTTAGATAAAAGAACTGAGCTATACATTTCAGGAAATACAAGAGTATCAGAATAAGCAACAAGCTTGGTAGGGAGCGTCCACGCATAAAACCATACGCGATACGCTTTATCTGGAATAGGGCTGAGACCAAACTTACGGCCATCAGGACTGCGGATAACTCTGTTTGGTTGTCCGTACTGCTGTGTGTCAGCAGCGTCTAAATTTTCGGAGACTCTTCGGTAGTCTTTCCATTCTTCTGTAGTAATGAAACGTAAGTTACGGCCAGTATAAGGGGCTGTTTCACCAGCTACACCAACTGTAGTAATATAAAAGTTTTCCCAATCAACGGAACCATAGTCAGTTGTAATGCTATCGCTTGCTGGCTTTAGTTCGTAGAAGCGTGTTCCAGCAACAGTTTCAACATACACATTGCCATACATAGGATCTACGTCACCGCTTTCGGCAACGGATAAGAAAGGCCACTGAGGTTCTTCGTTTATAATATCAAAGTATGCACGATTCAAAGAATCTTTAACGTGCTGTTGAACACCAATAGCATTTACAAAGTTTCCAGAAGTAAGTGGAACTTCATTCAACTCTCGTAAAAGCTCGTTGGTTAATTCTAAATAGGATGTTGACATTTTTATTCAGCCTGTGTAGTTTCTTTAGTTGCCTTTTCTTTTTTATTAAAAATAGCATCCCAATTATCATCAAACTTCTTTTTATTTTCTGGCTTGTACCAACTTCCTGTGTCGCCAAATACCCTATTATTTTTATTGTTTACTAACTTAACTCTATTTGTAGCGCTTCCTATTTGAGGCATACACAATCTCCTTAGAAAATCGAGGGGTTTTTACACCCCCCGTTTCCTTACTACTCTTAGTCTAGTTCGTAGAACGCTGATACGAGTGCATCAGGACGCAATACTTTAGCACCATAAACATGCAGACCACGGCAGATGTCACCAAAGCTATCTGGGTCACGAAGGACTTCAGTGCTGGTGATAGTCTGTGCAGTTGCAGTTGAGCTGATGTGACCCGCAAGGATCTGACCAGCTGCAGCGCTAGTGCCGGGGACGTTGTTAGACTTGTACATGTCAAAGCCACGCAGCTTGCCTGAAGATACCAGACCGTTGCGAATAGAGCCTTGACCAGCATTGAAGTCTACAGACATCAACTTAGAGCTGGACTGAGACAGTTGCTCGTAGAAGCTAGGTGGAGCCAAGAACCAACGGCCTTCTTCTGGGATGTTCTGCTCGTCAAGAAGACGGGCCATGTGAGCCATCACATCAAGAGGATCGTTAGCGCCAGAGATGTCGATAGCGCCAGCGCCATCAAAAATACCAGCACCAAGGTTAGTAGCACTGTCAGTACCCAAAACGTGGTTAGGGGAAGCAGCAGATACACCAGCAAACATCTTAGCAATTACGCCTCTATCAAATGCGTCACGCAAAGCGTAAGCAGCAGAAGAAGATGCAATTTCTTTAAAGTTTACGTGAGACATTGCAGTTTCAATGTCGTCAACTTTGAATTTAAATGCGTTAGCCACATCTACAATCAAAGTAGTTTCTACGTCAGTCAGTTTAGTTTGAGTTACGTCTGCACCACGCTCATACTGATAGACAGTGATTTCTGGTTCTTTGATGATCTTTACAGAATCACCGTAAGCAGAAATTTCACCGGCATAGTCAGTGTTAGTGATAGCTTCAGCTACAGAAGACTTTCGGAAGAAGTTAAGAACCTTCTTAGAAAATACTGCTGGCAGGAAAAACTGATTAGTTTGACCAGCGCCGTCACTAGCGAAGTTACCGTTGGTGGTGGTTGACTGTTCAAACTTTGCGTCAGATACGTTATAAGCCATGTTATGTTACTCCAAAAAAGACAATTTAATTAAGGTACTATTCTGCCTTCAAGTATGGCTTGATCAATTTCACTTTCGTATTTATCGAACTGAACCATAGACAGTTTAGCAATTTCCCGTTGTGACCAGATCTTTGGTTCTTTAGTATCCACACTAGTTGTTTTAGTAGATACCATGTCAGCTGCTGATCTGGCAGATTGTGATTTTCCTGTCGGCTGTTTAGCTTTTGTACTTAAACCAGTCTCCATTTTATAAAGATCAATAGCTTTGATTGCAAGTGGAACATTATTAGGGTTGTTGTAAATCCAGTCCTGAATTTGCTCAGGTTGTTCTTTAGCCCATGCATGAAACTTTTCGTCTCCGCGGATGTCCTCAAAATCAGGATGCCGTGAACGCAATGTAGCTTCTGCTTCTTTTCGCCCTATTGCAGCTTCTCTTTCTTCGATGATAGCCATCTTAGCTTTAAGAGCTTCAAGTTGCTCAGCGCTTTTTAAATGCGCAACAGTTTCTACAGTATCATACAGATCTGGGTACTGTGTCCTAAAAGTTTGAAGATCTTCTTTGCTTTTTGGCGGCGCATAAGGAACGTGTTGTTCCTGACTTGCTGCTTTTAGCTGGAGTTCTCGCTGCTTAAATTCTGCAATACGTTGATCATAGTGTTTCTTTAAATCATCATATCTCTTTTTATAATTGGAACTTCCTTTCTCAGAAGACTCTTCGGAAGGTGCCGAGCTACGGGTGGCCTTTGATTGAGTTTCTTCTTCGTAGTACATTCCATCAGCACTTCCTCTACTAGGTGCATCTGGCGTATGCCAAGACTTCTTAGAGTTGTACGGATTGGCTTGTGGTTCATTTACATCGTCATTAACATCTAACATTCTATCACTCTCCTTTAGGGGCTTGTCAGTCTTTCAAGGTGGCTGTACTGTTCGCGTTTACAATACAGGGTCTTGATACTCCAAGGTGGCCTCTGGATTTTTATTATGATAAGGGGTTCAAAGAATTTTGAAGTGGCCTTATCGGTTTCTTACACTTGGCATTTGATTAGCGTCAATCATTTGTTTTTTGATTTCTTCATCTTCAAGAGCAGGATCATACATACCTTTTTTTTGATCTACAGGCATATCGTCTACCATGCCGCCAAATGCTTTCTTCATTAAACCACCGTCATAGGCTCTTTCAGCTTCGTCCATCATAGTTTGTAGCTTGTCAGCGCCTAACTGATCGGTAGCTTTTTTGGTGAAAACAAATTCACCATCCGATAACCTTGCGGGAATCGAATCTGATGTTCCAGTTCCGGGGCCATTAACTTCCCCAGCGCCAGAAAATTCTGTTGCTGTTGATATTACTTTATCAAAAATATCGTTTAAGCGTTCATCTGTGTCGAGAATATCCATAAGATACTCTTGATCTTCTATTGGAAGCGCTTCGTTCAAAACATACTTAAGGTGTTCTTGTTCCATTTCATCGTCTGGAAGCTGTGAAGCTTCTACCGCTTCTTTTTCATCTTCAGGGATGTTGTCGTAAGTGTCTTCTGGCATCTCGTCTTCTAAACCCATTTCAGGGGCTACAAGCATAGAGCCTTCGTTGTATTTCATCATGCCGCCCATGTTTTTTTCATAGCGATCTTTTGTTCTTTGTTCAATTCTTTTGTCTAAGGCTTTCATAGATTTTGGATTTTCAAAGTCTACAGAATAAATTTCAAGAGCAACGCCATCTAAACGCTCATTGCCTGTTGCTTTATACCATGCACCTTCTATCTGTTGCTGTAAATCCGAAAGCTCTTTATTGTTTTTAGCTTTTCTTAATTGACTTAAAGACCTATCTAAAGCTTCTTCTGCGTCTAGTTGCTTGCTGTCTACCATGCGCCAATCATTAGCAATATGATCACTAGCGGCAATGCCTCCGTTACTATACTCTTCACGCTCAGGCGGAACGAGCATAGAGCCTTCGTTGTACTTTGGCATACCACCCATATTTAAACCGTGTCTTTTTAAATCTTTTAATATCTTTTCAGCCGCTTCTTTTTTAAGCTTTTCAGCTTTTTTAGGTTCTTTTAATTCATCAATACCTGCTTTTTCAACAGCGTCATACCCTGCAAAAATTTGATACTTGCCTATTAATGATTCACGATCTTTTTTATTTTTAAAGCTATTAATATGTTCAATATCTTTTTTAGAAATTGCCCCACCTTCATTGTATTTTACTTTAAAGGGATCGTTTTTCATTTTACCGCCAGCCATTTTAATAGCACGAGGAGTAAGTGTTTCTAAAAGATCTAAAGCAGGGCCGTATAAATTAATATCTTCTTCTGATACATTTTCTTTAAATTCTTTAAGCTGTTGTGGCTTAAGTTTTTGCAAGTATCCGTACATGTCTTCAGTGTCTTGAAATAAACTTAAGTTTTCAGCAGCTTCTTTAGGAGTCATGCCGCCAGCAGCTTCTGCTTGTTGCTCATACATTTCCATTGCGTAGTCATCGCCCATCACATTAGCTTGAGATTTAGCAGGGAGCGCTCGCATTAAAGCTTTATATTCTTTATCGCTTAATTCTTCTAAGTACTGCGGGTTCTCAATAAGCTTTTCATCTAGTGCTTCTTGGACTCGCTCAGCGTCTATTTTCTCTATTTTAGCTTTAGAGACTTTTTTGCCTACTGTTTTTTCTGCTGCGTCATCTAGCTTGCCTAAAAGACTTAAGATTATTCCTGCTTTACCCGCCATTATTCTACCCTCTTTCTTGCTTCAATTATTTGGTCTCTAAGCTGTAGGAGTCCGGCCAGAGAACTCACTCTCCCCTGCTTGCGGTACACTTCCAGTTCCGATGTTGCCACCGCCAGTCCCTGTAACTCCAAGTTCTTGAGGTTGTTCAGGTGCTCCTTGAGGGCTTCCCATAGTTCCGGGTTGTTGATTAGGGGCGATAGCCGCGCCGCCATTTGCTTGTCCAGCATTTTGTGCTCCTATAATTCTTGCCATAATCGCTGCTTCTTCAGGATCATTAAGAATTTCGTCAGGGTCAAGATCCAAACTGTATGCTAGTTCGCTAATGATCTTAGAGATCTTAACAAAAGGAGCAATGGCTGGGTTCTGGGCCGTTTGTAAAAACATTGTTAAGCGTTGGCTGCGGACTTCTTTTTGCATTAAGCTGTTTGTGCCTAGCGCTTTAACTTCTAAATCGCCTCGAATGTTTAGCTCGCCTTCAAAAAACTGCATGTTCCATTGAAAGAAGTACTCGCCCAATGGCTTCAACAAGAAATCATCAACATTCTTAACTACTGTTTTCATATTCAAAGACGCAGCACCTAGCAACATAGACATACCAGACGCAGTTCTTGTCATGCTTTGTACGCCTGTCTGTCCGTGAGAGTAACTAGGAATACCTGTCTCTTCGTCTGCAAGCTGTCGAAACTTATCAAACATCATTAAGTTTTCTTGAGAAGTGTTAGGGAACTTTAAGCCATGAATTGCTTGGCCTTGCATTCCTGCTTGTCGTCTAAACACTTTACCCGGATAAATCTCCATTGATTGTCCACCAACCAACGCAGACTCGTCAACGTCAAAAACTAAAGAGCCTGACAACGCAAGGTTATCAATTGCCATACGTGCATGGCCATTCATTATTTGCTGGGAGTCATCCATATTTTCAGCAACGCCAATACCGAAAAAGCTATAAGGATTCCGCTCATAAGGAAAAGCGTTGTACGGTAATCTATAAGGAGTGAATGGATTGATAACACCCCTGAGTAGCTTGCCATTACATACCCAAGCATTGACCTGAACTTCATCTAAAGAATCTACTCCTTCTGGTAGCTCTAAACCTACTTCTTTAGCGTAGTCGGCATCCATTATTCCCCAATATTCAATAACACTGTACTGATCTGAGCCGTATTCGGATGTGCGAGCATCGTCTTTAAGTTCAAACTCGTAGTCTTTTTCAACGTAGTTTGGCCCTAAATCAAGACATTCGCGGATTTTATCTTTGTCAAAATACGGAAGCTTTCCTAGTCCTCGAAGCTGCGAACGATTCATCTTGTGGCGGTGGAAAATATACTCACATTCTTGAATAGTTGTAGCGTTAGGGTCTGGGAAAAAGTCCCAGATGCTTACGAACTCAATGCGCGGGACACGAACAGATACAGGTTTGTATGTTCTTTCTTTTGTTTCTTCGTCTGTTTCCCAGCGATTTAAAGTCTTATTGAAATTAAATGGGCCTTTAACAATGCCAGTGCCAAATAGTGCTGCTTCAAACAAAGCGTTACGTAGTTCTCCGCCGCCATTAGATTCATCAAGCTGATCGTGAATAAGCTTTTGCATTTCACGGGCTGCGTCTTTAGCAGGTGTCTTTTCAGGAACTGCTGGGTCTGGTGACGGGCCTTCAACAAATTCTAAGTTAGCTTCTTTAATAGCTTCTTCAAGGAAGTTATTACCTTTAGCAAAAGTAGCTCCGGGCTTAAGAGTCTTTCCGTCTCCTACGTAGCCAACATCAAATGGACTGACTGGCTTTTCTTTCTTTTCTGGTTCTGTTTTTTGTGTGCTTGTTTCTAAACCCGGAGAAGTTGTATTTAAATGGCTGTATTGCGCAACGCCTTCTGTCACTTTGGTTTCTGTTACGCCAATTGGAAAATCACCAGTACCAAACAGCACATCTACCAATTGGCCGTATGCTGCAAGCACTTTTGTCTTTGTTACTTTTACAAAGACTTTTGATTTTTCTGATTCGCGGAACTTGACATTCTTTGGGTATACGCCACGAAAGTTGTGGTACGCCTGAAGCCAACGTCTTTCGTCATACTCTCTGGAACGCTCAGCGCTTGAAAACCGCTCTTCAACAATAGCTACAAAACGATTGCGCACATCTTCTTCAAAATTGAGCTGCATTCCGTCTTCGTTTTCCACAGGAGCAAAGTACAGATAATCAGAGTTGTCTAGTAAACTATTTTCATTGTCTGCCATTTAATACTTTATCCTTTAATAACCGAAAACAGAATCCACAGGAGCGTAGACTGTTTCGCGTTGTAGTTGTCTCATTCGACTCATCGTATCCATAATACGAGGTCTTGACATTATCAGATAACGTAAGGCATCGTATGCGTGATCCGGTGCATTTGTGTTAACGTCTTCTGGGTTGGATTTATCCAGAGGAATACTTTGAAGTTCGCGTATCAGGTTCGGGCATGTATTAAAAATTTGTAATCGTGGCCTACCGCTTTGCTGCAACTTCAAGTATTCGTGGATTTGTATCTTGCCTTGTATTCGGTTTTTGTCTGCTCTTCTTAGTTTGTGTCCAGCTCTTTGAAGAGTTTCCCCGACTGTTGGGCCTATAGTTCCTGTGCGCGACCAACACGCAGTATCAAGAACTCCGGGAACTGACATCGGATCGCCTAACTCCATGTTGGTTAGCATTGCTGCTAAGTCAACACCTGTCAGACCTTTCATGTACAGTTCCCTATAAATAATTAGTGTTCCGTCACTGGGATCTACTGTTCCCCAAACGCAAGCGCTTTCGGAAGCATACCCATAGTCAATCCCTTTTATTTTTTCCCAGTGGAGCGGAATGTCAAATGGCGTAATGACATGATCCAGCGGGTTAAACTCTGTGAAGGCTGCGCCCTCTGCAACATCCCAGTTGCCGTCTAAGAGCTGTTGGCGCTGTGTTGGCGGCAAAGCTTTTAGCATCATTTCGTATCGGCCATCTGTGGCCAAGTACGGATTATCTTGTAGTCTGGCAGGTATAAACTTTCGCGTTAAGCCGTCAGCACCCTTAAAAGGCTCATAGGAAGGCGCAGGATCAATGTAACGCTTCTTTACCCATGTAGCCCCTGTTCCACCCGGATTCGCTGTACAACGCATGTACGGCGTTATTTCGGGGTCTGTGGTTCTTAAGCGCGAAGCCAAGTAATTCCAAGAAAACTCTGTAGGCAAGTGAGTAATCTCATCAAAGCCTATCCAGCTATATGCTTGTCCTTGGTAACGGTATACGTCTGCGTCTCTTTCCAAGAACCCGAACTCAATCTTTGCACCGCTTGGGAAGTTCCAAAGCTTTTCTACTTCTTTGTACTTGCAGCCCGGAAAAGCTTTCGGGTACAACTCACGACTCTTGTCGATCAGTTCTCGCAGCTCTGGCATAGAGCGTCTAAGAATTAGGCCCCTGTGAGCAGCCCTGTGAGCGTGTCTAAGCGGGTCTACGAGCATAGCGTAGGACTTGCCACCACCAGCTGCACCACCGTACAGAACGTCTGTTTCGCTTGCTGCAAGGAAGTCTTCTTGTGGGCCTTCGTTGGCTCTGAAGATGATTTCTTGTTCAGCTTCTTGTGCTAAAGCTTTGGGCAAGCTATTAAGTTCTGGGGCTTCTAAAAGATTTCCGGTACTTGCGGCACCTTTGGCATCTAGTTTTTCTAAAGTCTTTTTAGTATTGCTTATGGACTTCTTGTAGTTCTCTACTTTGGACTGTGCTGCTTTTAGTTTCTTTTGCTTTTCGCGCACAGCTTTCTTTGCTGCCAGCTTTGCTTTAGTCTCAGAATGGTAATTATAACCACGTCCTTTAGATCCTTTTGCTCTACCTGATTTCTTACGCGGGGTTCCGTCTACTTTGAGTATGAACTCTCCGCTTTCGTCTTGGACGTAATTTCCGGGGTTTAGTTCCCAATCGTTCATGTGCGTTTAGCAGCTATTTTCTTTAGGCCCATGTGGGACAGCGGTCTACCTGTAGTGTGTTCTAGCCACATAGCGCCTTCGCGCAAAGACAACACACTGTCTCTGATCATTGGTAGGACTTTGTCTAGTGCTTCTAGTTCTTCGGGCACAGGTGTCAACAACTGCGTATTGTTCACATCTAGCCTGTAACCAAAAGGAATAGTACTACTAGATCTCCTCATAGGAGCCTTCTATTATTGTTTCTTGTTTTGCGGGCAGTATGAATAAACCACCACCTCCGTTGACTGTTATGTCAACTCTGTCTGTCTTGCCTAAGCCTACGCGGTCTAGGATGGTCTGTGCTGCTTGTATACGCATGTTAGCTTGGGGTATTGGTTCTGCACTGTCCATGATGTCTATTAGCTTTAGGGCTGCTTTGGGTGCGCTCTGTGCTAGTATGTTTGCAGCTAGGTCTAGTATCTCAGTTTTTAGGGCCTTTACTACTGCTGGGTAACTAGAATCGCTGTAGCCTGCTAAGGATGCTGCTTTACGTACATCGCCATGACATTCCATGAGATGATGTAAGAAAGATTCTTGCTTGGTTGTTAGTTCTTTAGCGGCCATTACTTATTCTTTTTGATTATATATATTCTATTATAGGGTTGATTTGAGGTTTTGTCAATGTTTATTTTCATTATTTTGAAGAAAGTTCTTGACAAAAGTCTATTTCAACCCTATAATGGATATTAAGACCCCCCGGGTTCTATAGCCATTATATCCATGTCCATCTTGTGTATCTGTATCCCGGCTTTGAAGGGCTTTGAAGCTGCAGAGCTATCTGGTATACAACCAATCTCTTCCCAAAATGTATAAGATTGTATATATATAGTGGGTACCCCCCATGGCCACCTGCCCGCCCCCCCTCGCACGAAAGACTTTAAAAGTCTTAATAGCCTCCAAAATCTATCTCCTCCTGCGCATGTTACAAGACTTTTAAAGTCTTCAAAGCCTTCAAAGCCACAGCTCTAGTTTACTAACTAGGGAGACTTTGAAGATGTCTTAGAATCTTTAGATTCTTCAAAAACTCTTCCAAGACTTTCAAGCACTTAGCAGATTTTATAATATTTATATTATATCCCTTCCTAGTTTTATCACGCACAGTGATACCATCACCGCACACACACCTTGACTGTTGATTTGTACAGCACTGTATAAACCACTGTATAGAGCTGTTCCTCGCTTTTTTCGTGCCTGTTAACACGTGCATAATGCGCTCAGGATTAATTGCGCACTAAAAGTTGTTGACATCGAAATCGCTTTTCTGTAGCTTGGAAAACGTCAAAACGACAAGGCCACTTTCGGCTCAACACAACACAAACATAAGGTGACATAACATGAATACATTTGCAAACATCGACCAGAACAAACTAGCCACTGCTAAGCAAGTCTACGGAGTAGCTTGTCATTTCGCTAATATCCATGCTGCATCTCCTTCGGAGCGCTATGGTCTTACCAAGGTCTTCAACGCTATCCTGAATAAATTCTATGGCGACCAAGATGCTCATATGACTCACGGCGAAGTCACAGACTTCAGAGAGCACCAAGTTGTTCCGGCTCAGTTCCTAGAACTGGTGCAAAAGCCAAAGAAAAAGCCAAAGGCTGCCAAGAAAGTTAAGGCGAAGGTTGAACCAAAGGTTGAGGTTATCAAAGAAGTTAAGCCGAAGGCTACTGCTGCTGCTAAAAAATCTACACCGGCTGTCAATAGCGTAGCTAAGAAGATGGATGCTAGGATCACTGCACTTGAGACTAAAGTCTCTGACGTTGACAACAAGCTCGATGCAATCCTAGCAATCCTGAGCAAATAAAATAGAATTATCAACGGCCAAGGATGGCTATATAAAATTTATAAGGTGAACATGATGGAAAAGCTAATTGCTAAGTTTGAACTGAATCCCACGGTAGATAACGCTAATAGAATATATAAGCACGAAAGAAAGCATCCAATGAGTGTCTGTTTTTTAAACAGCGAACAAGTTAAATTACTTAATAAAGCTATGGAGATAAGAGCATGAAAGACTTTATAATCGAAATGACTTGTTTCAGTTTTTTAATAGGTGCCGCGTATATTCTAAGTATATTTATATATGTACTTCAGGGAGGTGTTTAGCATGGATTACTATGAGTCAGCCAAAGGCTTAGTCATAAGCAAAAAAAGAGCTATAATCGAAGTCAGAAACCACGGTTCATCTGTCCCTGAGTTCTTAAAAGACTTAGGAGACCGCGAAAGCTACAAAGCCACCGAAGTATTACAGTGGTTAGGGTATTAAAACCCTTTAAAGTACTTTAAAACTAAAAAAAACTAGGTGAATATACTATGAAATTATCTGAAGTGAATGTTAAAAACATTAAAGAGTTTAAAGATTTGTATCTTTGGGTATGTTCAATGCCGATAGACGGCAAAGACCGTAGAATTTTAATGGATTTGATAGACGTGAGCTGCAAATTAAACCAAAACTTATTGCTTCAACAAGGCCGAGTTCCCTAGATTTTATCACACCTGAGCATGATGCACTCTTTCACAACCGCATTATGCTCAGGGAAAGGGGTTGACAGCCAGCAACACAAAATGCCACTATTGAAAACGTCAAAACGACAGCAACCAAATTACAGGTGACAATTATGTACAATATACACGGTGTTCAGGTACAAAACTATGCTCAACAATCAGCCGATAACATGGCCGATGTAACTTTAATGACAGTTCTAAGCATTCGACAGCCTTGGTTGAATATCGGAGCACAATTAAAAGATGTTCGCACCAATAAATCTAGTGCCAAGTCACTTTGGGGCGGTAAGAAAAAGACTTACCAGTACTTGCAAGCCAATAAACATATGATGTATGGCCAAATGATGGCAGTAATCAACAGTAGCAAGACAGATGCTAGTAAATCTATGAGTCTCATGAAGATATTCTTAAGAGTTGATGGCTTAGGTGTCCCAAAAGCTGGGTTTATGTGTCAGCTAACAGCTGGTTTGGTTGGTTGTATGGACAGCCACAACATAAAAATGTATAACTTGGACGCAAAAGACTTTGCACTTGCTAAAAATCCCAAAACAGTCAAAGGAATTGAAGCAAATAAGAAGAAAATTAGAAATTATATACAGATTTGCCATGAATATGGCACAGAAAATCTTTGGAATAGCTGGTGTAGCTTTCTAGCTACAAAATCTCCGAAGTGGAAAGACGCTAATCATGTTAGCGAAGTTCACTATACTTATCTGACAGGAGAATAGTCTTGGTAAAGTGTAGCTGCGGTAAAAGAGCTGACGTTATAGAAAAAGGTTTATATGTATGTGCTGCTTGCTGGATACGGTTATTCAGTAAGCCATTTAAAATTAACTATAAGGAATAAAATTATGTTTGATTTATATTGCCCTCACTGTGGCGAACCTTGGGAACATGACATGCTTCACGATGTAATAGATATGAAGTATATGGAAGCTGCTGAAGCCTTTAAGGTTCAAGGCTGTACAGTATTCCAGATACTACGACAACGCATTCAAGGCAAAGGAACTATCTGTAAAGCTAAGCCGGTGGTCAGCCCTGAAGAGTTAGCAGGTATTAAAGCTGCTCATGAGATAAGTGACTACCCTGAAGAATGGGATTATGATATGGCACGAATGATATTTACTACTGATTTTAATATTAACGATATACTTTAAGGATAAACCTATGAAAACTGCACAACCTTTAAACATAAAAGTAATTACTACTCGACCAGCACCAAAAAGAATAACGCAACCAGCTTCAGATTGGAGAAATATTCTGGCACCGATGAAGCGTGGACACTGGTTTGAGGTAGAGTGTAAGACAGGCGATAACATATATAGCAGAGTTACTGCTGCTGCAAATGCTTATTGCAAAGGCCGCTATACTTTTTACAAAGCCGAAGAAAACCGATACATCTTTGAAATTATTAAGGGGTAAATTAAAATGAATAAACTATTTGAAATGTTTGATCGCTATGTAGACGAGAAGATTCTTGCTAAGACTAATGAGCTTGAAGGCTTACAGATTCGGGATGCTAACAGGATTGCTGGCCTAGAGCGGAGATTAGATGAAGCTGTGGACATGATTGAGATACAGCGGGGCTGGATAGAAAAACTTAACGCTGCAAAGGGTTTAGACTTTGATGTAGACGGAGCAAAGGAGGCCTTAGAAGACTTTGAGTACAGAATATCTGAGCTAGAATGTAGTATTGAAGACAAGGCAGATGCCGATGAAATAGAAACAACTGTTGACAATGCGCTATCTGGCATAGAAGATATGGTAAAAGACTATGTGGACATAGCACTAGTCGGAGCAGACTTAGGCGACATAGATTCTTGTGAGGTTGAGCGGATTGTCCGATGTGTCCTAGATGAAATAGAATTTAAAGTAACAATGGAGCGATAAGATTATGATAACTAGAATTCATGTTAATCAACACAACATAAAAGCTAACTCTAAAGGCGCTGACTTGCCAGTTTTAACTGTTAAAGACTACAAAGAAAACCGCAAGGTAAACCATGTTCAGATATTAGATAGTGTTGGTAACGTAGTAGCTACTGTAGTGTATAGCCCAGACAAACCGTTGTCTTGTGGTGCTAAAGTCTGGATAGAAACTGAATGCGAGGTGACAGCATGAGACATTCAATAGCAGTATGGGAAATTACATTCTACAAAGTAGGCGAAGATGGAGAAGCCCTAACTGACAATAAGGGCAACGTACAACTTTATACCGCAACTGATTATGACTGCTCATACCTTGCAGAAGGTTTGGACGATGATGACTTAGAGGAAATTAATTATGTGGGCAATTAACTGGGACGAGTTTGGCTGTACTCAGTACGCTGCAACTTTAGAAGATGCACATAAAATTGGACAGCGTGGTGGTACATTCTATATAATAACTTATTTAGGAGGCGTTAAAAATGATTGAAGCATTTATGTACTTAGTATTTTTTATTTTAGTATCTGCTGGGCTGTATGGTTCTTGGCTAATAGTAGAAGACAAACAAAAAGCTTATGAGGAGCGTAAAAAAAATGAACAATAAATTAAAGATGCAAATAGATGTTACTTCAGAGATACAAACTTACAAGGTTTTAATGTCCGAAGTAATTGGTTACTATATAAATGTGGCAGCTGAAAGCCCTGAAGAAGCAGAAACATATGCCAGATTAAATAACCGGGACAGCATGTACAAAAGATATGGCGCCAAAGTAGTAGAAACAGAGTTTGTCGAAGTCGTAGAAGCTCTAAGCAAAGGAGATAAAGATGCCCCCAAGCCCCAAAAAAGCTGAGTTCATAGGCAGCCATGAGCACTTAGTAACAGGTGCTTTTTATACGGTGTCAGAATATGCAGCGATCAATGACATCCCACTTAAAACTATGTGTAGCAGGCTATTAAGAAACTATAAAGTAACAAATAAAATGTTGCTTCCGGCTCCTTCTTTTGCGCCTGTCAGTAATTTAGAAACAGATGCACAAAGGCTCTCTGCTTTGTGGTTAAATAAAAAACTATAAAGGTATATAGACTATGAATACTTATGAGTGTAGCTACTGTAATAAAATGTTCAGAGTATTAGAAGATATAAAACAACCTAACACAGAAATATGTAGTATCTGTATAGAAGTAATCAATAAGAGCATGTCATCATCACACTTTGAATATGTAGATGAAGATGATTATACTTTGTAAGTAACTTAAAGACATCTTAGTAGGTAGTTGTATTTAGTTTAATAACATATTTAAAACTATGAAGTAATCATAGCATATTTTAGTATTAAAAACAATGCAGAAACTACCTTGACAACTAAATAATTTTATAGTAATATCACAAAACTTAAACAGGAATACTGAAATGACTAATATTATACCAATGTTTTCAAACAACACAGCTCTTACAGCAATTAGAAACCGTGGTTACGGAGAAGCTAACTTCGATATAGCTACTACACCTTTGGTTTATTTTGCTGATGAATATCGAACCAAGTTTCCTAGCTCCAAGTCTGTTATCTATCGTACAGATACTGGTCAAGAGCTAGGTGTCCACGGTCATGGTTACAAAGCAGTAGCACCTAAACACATGATAGATGTTACTCGAAATATCATTGAGCGTTCTGACTTGTCCATCAATGGCATGGAAGAAACGATCAGGACTTCACACGATGGCTCTAGAACGTTTGTAAAATACCGCTTACCTGAGCACACTTACAAGACTTCTGACGGCGACACAGCTTCTCTGAGCCTTCTAGCTATATCTTCTTTCGACGGCACATGGCCTTTCATGCTCAGCGCTGCAGCGATTCAAGCAGCGTGTACAAATCTTCAAGTTTTTGTGAGCGGTGGTGTTGCAATATACAAAGCTAAGCACACACAATCTTTAGACATTGAGATGGGTGGCAGAGTAGTTACTCAATCTCTGCAGATGTTTCACAAAGAGCGTGACCTTTGGCAACAGTGGCACAACACAGAGTGTAGTGATCAAGCAGCATTTAAATTCTTTGTCACTGCTTTAAAATGTGAAGGAGCTATTAAGCTTATTGATTCTGGAGTTACTCAACCTGATATGGTTTTATATGATATGCCTAGAAAAAATACAAGCCTAGAATATATCTGGAATAAGTACAAAGATATTTATTCGAAGAGCCTAGGCACTAATTACTGGGCTGTGTATAATGCTTTGACTGACTGGTCAACTCATGCAAAAACAGTAAGGACTGGCACCATAGCTAACATCGCAGCAGTACAAAATCAAAGACAGCAACTAGTTCGTGAAGCTGTTAAACTTAATCGACAGATGAGAGCAGCATAATATGACTAAGCAATTTGGTTCTAATTTTTTCACAATTAATATTCGCAACGGGGTAGGTTTTGATTTAGAGTTTACTGATTCCAGAGCTGTCTGGGTTGAGAACTCTTTTACAGAAGAAGTAATCGCAATGTTATTTGAGGGGGTAGTTCTGCTACTCCCATTTGTGGTGGTTACGTTCGGTAAAATATATTCAGGAGAAGATTGATGATAGATGTTCTATTTAGTTTAGATCTTTTACTTTTGATACCAGTCAGTATTATTATTATAATATTTTTAATAGTTAAAGAAGAGGCAGAAGAATGAAAGGACAAACTCATGGTGGTAAAGGCAGTACAGCAAGACCAACAAGCCAAAGTTTCTATGATAACTTCGACGCTATTTTTAAAAAGAAAAAAGAACCAGAGGTGAGCAACGTGTTTAAAGAATATATGCAAGGTGGTTTAACGCCAGAGATTCAAGCGTTATTGAAGGCGCAAGTAGATATTAAACAAGGTTTATTTTCTATTAAACAGGCTGCCAATTTCTATGACGTTGAGATAATGGATATTATAAACTTTATAACAGAGTCTCAAGAGTATGACGAAATCCAACGAGGCTCACGCTAATATATCCGTAGACGTGTAGTGACTTATTAATCCTTTGGACTAAAGAGTATAGTAATGAAAAACTTAAACTACGAACAACAAGTAATGATACACAAGCTAAGGCAAGCAGGCTACGCGGTCACCGTGTGGTCACCGAAAGAGCTGGAAGGTGTCAACCCAAGAGACCTTGAAGAAGCAAGCAATGAATATGTCTGTAATTTCTTCGCTAACTTAACTGAATATGAGGAGTTTTAGTTATGGATATGGTAGAAGTATTCAACAAAGTAGAAGCGCATTTGTTGGCGCAAGGTGTGAGGTCTATTAGAAAGCAGTCTGAATTAAAGGTATTTCCGACTGGTACTACATACATGTGCGCCTATAGAGGAACAGGCGGTCTGAGCTGCGCCGTAGGCTGTTTAATTAAAGATGCGTTTTATTCTAGAAGTTTAGAAGGCATAGCTATGTGGGCCGATGAAAAGGAAGAAGATCGCCAGATGCTACTTGAAGAAGCGTTAATAAAGTCTGGTATTGATCTAAAGCCAGCAACAACTTATATGCTTAGTGACCTTCAGTATTTACATGATCGAAAAAAGTCAAAAGACTGGGAGCAGGAA
>Ga0102867_1000166_pt1 | contig 17520 bp, 10 predicted proteins | sample Colrivmeta1546B3_FD_78437 | JGI IMG/M metagenome (GOLD analysis project Ga0102867, IMG submission 78437) | Estuarine microbial communities from the Columbia River estuary - metaG 1546B-3 | ecosystem: Environmental > Aquatic > Marine > Intertidal zone > Estuary | place: USA: Columbia River...
CACCCCGAGCCGTCGCTGTAATTTGGCGCAGGGCTCACACAGTTGCACACCGTAGAAATCGATACCGCCAATAGTGAAATTCTTGCCCATCAGATCGTTCAAGCGAATATCGCGGGTCACGAGATTGCGGCGAAAATCGCTTTCGTGGAAATTGTTGCCGCTGCGCTGATTAAACGCAGCAATCACTTCCGACTCTATTAAGGTAATTTCCCAGTCGGGCTGACCATTGAAATGGGAGCGGTTTTTACCACTATTGGAAAAATAGCGGTCGCCCTCTATACCCTTGCCTGCTCGTACAGAGACTTTGCCGTAGCCCATAACGGGAGCATCTTTGACGGCCGCAACATAAATACCAACCACTTCACCTGCGCTCATCTGGGCACACCTATCAGTCATTCAAAATCGCTTTGTACATACTTTGCTTTGGCTGAGCAAAGACTCGGCGCACCATTGGCTCAAACAGCGCCAAATCAAGTGCTGGCATCTTTGGATCAAATGCGGGGTCGTCGTACTTGGCAATAAATCGCGCAGTGCGCTTGAAATTGTCGTTGTCGCGATACTGGTCGCGCATATTGCGGTCGGCACCGAGAAAATGGAAAAAATTATAGCCCTGAAAAATAGCGTGATGCTTAATCATCCAATGATTTTCAGCCGAGACAAAGGGTTGCAAAATTGCCGCTGCGACATCGGCATGGTTAGCACTGCCGAGGGTATCGCCAATATCATGCAACAGAGCACAGACAATATATTCTTCGTCCTCGCCCGCCTCAGCGGCAAGATGGGCTGTCTGTAGCGAATGCTGCAGACGATCGACAGCAAAACCACCGTAATCGCCAGTGAGCAATTCTAAATGGGTGAGAAGACGATCGGGTAGTTTCTTAAAAAAAGCGATCTGCTCAGGCACAATAATTTGCCAGTCTTCTGCAGTGCTGTTCGACATTTTAGTAAATGATGCTTTCATAAATCCCTCTCAACAACCAACATTTGGCGATTGGGCGGGACGATAACGCCCCAGCCTACCGCTTTTCTATTTGTGTTTTGAAAGAGTATCAGCAGCTCCCGATTTTAGCTACGCGGAGCTGCTGATTAACTATGACTGTTGGTTCTCAAAAGAACTATCCACAACCCACTAGCGCTTGCGGAGAAATATCGGTGGTGACACGTATATCGAGAACCGTTACAGCAAAGGCTTTAGAGGTACTTAACACAAAGGGCGTATCGACGCGCGAGAGATCGACGCCAACATTCTCGAAGCAGCTTAAAGCAACGCCCACACGCACGCCCTGACCTTCTGGAAGCGCTCGAAACAGCTTTGTCATATCCATACCACCCGAGCAGGGCCATCCACAATCCATGCGCATTGTGACCTTTCCTTTCGGACGTTTGTCTACTTTCAAGGTCAGCACTAACGCCGCATCTTGAGCGCGCAGAGCGGACAAATTAATCGGGTCTTCGGTTTGCCAAAATACTTGACTCTCACGGCCCCTTTTCCACTTAAGTGCGCGGGAATCTTCCTGCACCAACGTATCAACCGTGGTAATGGAGAAATCGCCAAAGGCGGTCTTGGTTTGGTTTCCCGTAACCAGAATGGACCAGTTACTGACATCACCCACATAGGCTTTGAAAGGGGGGCGCGTGCTACCCGCAAAAATAACCTGTGCAGCGGCAGAATCGTCCACTAACGGTTTTTCATTGAGCGCGTCGGCAACAATTTCTGCATCGCCGTAGCTCAGTCCCTGACCTCTGCGCAGCAAAAGATCGGCAACCGGTTGCGCAGGGTCTAGCTGGTTGGATTCGGCATTTGGCCAATCGAAAGAGAGACGGCCGGTAAAATCGTAACGGGGATTACCCGATTTATCCGCCACCAAAACATCTGCAACACCGCCACCTTCTGAACCTGGCAGCCAGGCAACCACAAAGGCATCGGAGCTGTTGATTTCAGCATTCATCCACAATGGGCGTCCGGTCAAGAATACCGCAACTACTGGGATGCCTTTGCTCTTCAACGATTGCAGCAATTTCAAATCGCTCTTCGCGCCAGGTTGATAGGTTAAGGCGCTGATATCACCCACTCCCTCAGCATAAGGTTCCTCACCGAAGACAACTACTGCCACATCGGGGGTTTTGACCCACTTGTCGTCAGAACTTAATTCAACCGAGCCACCAATGCCCTCAACGGCATCTTTTAATCCCTTATAGATAGACGTTGCGCCAGGGAAATCACTGTTTAAGTTTTCAGTGCCCTGCCAAGTAATTGTCCAACCGCCATTTTGCTTGCCAATATTGTCGGCACCGTCGCCGGTTATCAGCACATGTTGATTAGGTTTAAGGGGTAAGATTCCCGCTTTATTTTTCAACAACACCAAGGATTTTCTAACCGCGTCTCGCGCCACCGCACGGTGTGCAGGTGAGCCAATTAATTCACCCTTACCTGCGAAGGCGCGGCTCGAGGGTACGCCTTTCTCAAACAGGCCTGAGCGAATTTTTACGCGCAGTATACGGGTCACGGCGTCGTCAACACGGGACATTGGAATCACGCCACTCTTGACCTGAGCCAAGGTGTTTTCCAACAGTTTTTTCCACTCTTGCGGCACCATAATCATGTCTACACCAGCATTCACTGCCTGTGGACAACTCTCGATGGTACAACCCGCTACCTGACCAACACCATCCCAGTCACTAATGACAAAGCCATCAAAACCGAGTCGATCTTTTAACACATCCGTCAGCAGCGTTTTGTTGCCGTGAATTTTGTCGCCATTCCAGCTGTTAAACGACGCCATAACCGTCTGCACATCAGCGTCTAGCGCCGTGAAGTAGCCCTGACCATGTTCCTGCAGCAAGGTCTCTAAATCGAGACGCGTGTCGCCCTGGTCAATACCGCGGTAGGTTCCGCCATCACCAATAAAGTGCTTGGCCGTGCCGATGACTTTTTCAGCGTTGGTGCGCAGCTCACCGCTGCGACCCTGCATGCCCGCGACAATCTCACCGGCATAGGCTTTTACAATCGCAGAGTCACTGCTGTAGCCCTCATAGGTCCTGCCCCAGCGATTATCTTTAACCACCGCAACAGTGGGCGCAAATACCCAATCAATACCCGTTACTGCGACTTCTCGTGCAGTAATTTCACCGATTTTTCGCAATAGCTGGGGATCGTTCGCGGCACCCAGACCGATGTTATGGGGAAACAGCGTTGCACCAATCACGTTGTTGTGACCGTGCACAGCATCCGTTCCCCAGATAATAGGAATGCCAGCACCGCCCTTGCTGACGTCGATCGAGGCGTGATAATAACTGTCAGCAAGATCTAACCAATCTTGCATAGATGCATTTTTGCGTCCGCTAGGAAAGGAGCCGCCGCCATTCAAAATGGAGCCGATATAGTATTGGGTCGCTTCAGCTGGGGTGACAAACTTAATCTCAGGCTGGATCATTTGGCCCACTTTCTGCTCAACGGTCATGCCATCAACAAGCGTCTTGATTCTCGCTTCGAGTTCGGCGTCAGGCTGATAGGCTATGGCGTAGGAAGACGCCACAAAACTGGCGCCGACAAGGGCGAGCCCCAGAAGACAGCGATAGATCAATGCATGTTTTTTATCAACCATGGTGCAGTAAACTCCCCCTTTATATGTAGCTATTCCAAATACAATTGACGCAGCCTTCGGTTACCAAAAACCAAATGGCTCTACTCTCCATCAATGACCTGTCGACCTACATTTAATTTCTAGTTAGTGATGACAAGCAAAAACCGACACTTATCTATTTATCTTAATGAAGCACAGTTTTTCACGCCCACAGGAGGAGGGGAAGTTAAGATGCGACAGTCAGAAGGTGACCTGCGTTAAGTGGGACTGCTAGAGCGGTTATTTAAACAATTGCCGAATAGATTCACGATAATTACGACTGACCTTCAAGGTCTGGCCCTCGGCCAAATGCAATAAACTGCCACCCTTTTGCAGCGGCGTAATAGTCACCACGCGCTCAATATTGACAATGGTTGAGCGGTGAATGCGGGCAAAACTTTTATCGTCCAACCGGCCCATCAATTCTCTTAGGGTACTGCGCACAATGTGTGTTTCACCCAGCGCATGAACACACATGTAATCACCCGCAGCATCAACCCAATCAATATCATCAAACGGAATAACTTTGATCACACCAGAATCGCGAATCAATAACTTTCGCTTCATACCCTCGGGCAATTCCCTCACCTCACGCCCATCGCTGTCCGCGGCCTGCGAATCAACGGCGAGACGACTGGCGATATCATCAATTGCCCCAATGAGAGGTGATTTGCGACCCTCAATATCTTGCACCTGCAAGCGCTCAACAGCACGCATAACAGCTCTTTTCACCCGCTCCGGATCAAGCGGCTTCAAAATATAATCAACGGCGTGCAGATCAAATGCATCGATTGCATATTGATTAAATGCCGTCGCAAACACGACCATCGGCATGGTATCTGACTGCAGGGCTTTAACCACTTCAAAGCCATTAATGCCGGGCATTTGAATATCCAGAAAGAGCAAGTCGGGATCAAGCTCTGCAACGAGTTTGATCGCCTCACGCCCGTTCTTACATTGCCCAACAATCTCGATGCCCTCTATTTTTGAGAGAATAGATCGCAAGAAATCGAGGGCAAGAGGCTCGTCGTCTACGAGTATCGTTTTCAGTGTCGACATATTAATCCACAGTAGCCAAGCGATGTGGCACCTGCCGAGGCGCCATGTTTACATCCTGAGCGAAACAAACCGCCACAGGCAAGCGTATCGAAACGGCCAACCCACCCGTTTCACCATTCAACAAATCAAAGGTATAAGCATCGCCATAAAACGCCCTCAAGCGATCCGTAATATTTTTGAGGCCTATTCCCGCGCCCGGCAAAGTATCGCCGCGATCCAAACGGATGCCAGGGCCATTATCAGACACCACTAACACGACCTCATCATTCTCGAGCGATGCTGTCACCGATATAGTCCCGCCACTCTCCATCGGAGCCACGGCGTATTTAATGGCATTTTCAACCAAAGGCTGAAGCAGCAAACTTGGAATTCTCGCGGCCTGTGTTTCACTATCGATATTGAACTCAAGCGCCAAACGATCACCAAAACGTGTCTGCTCTATGCTCAGATAAAGCCTTAGCGCCTCAATCTCCTCTTTTAAGGTAACACTTTGCACAGGGTCACTTTCTAGGGAGTAACGCAGAAAACTACTCAACTGAACAATCATAGTGTTCGCCATTTTTGACGACTTGCCCTCGACGAGCGACGATATTGCATTGAGTGTATTGAACAGAAAATGAGGGTTGAGTTGATAACGCAACATTTTTAACTGCGCCTCTTTGGCGAAAGCTTCAGCCTGCATGCGCTTTAACTGCTCTTGCTGATTTTCAGCCGCTATTTTCAGCAGATCTTCATGCTCAGCCTGCAACAGCTGGTAATACTTAATACCGTGATAAAAAGCTGCCCAACACAGAAAAATCATGATTGATCCAAACAACCAACCACCAAAGTCGGACCAGACATCCGTCTCGTCGGTCATCCACATAAACGTGCCTATGCGCAAAACGGACCAAATCACTGAACAGGCCAACACGGCCAACAGTGTTAAAGCCAGCCGCCGCATTAAGGTCTTATTCCAAAGATGATGAAAGACCGAGCGCAGTGGCCACGAGACAATAATACCCATCACGGACTGTAGTAATGTGTGACCGATGTAGTTGGCGCTCTGCTGGTTATACCAGAGGGTTAGACTGAAAAAGCTAATTAAAGAAAGACTAAACCACCCGATAATCTGCAACAGTAAAAACTGCGCATCTGTATCGCGATATAATTTGCCGAAGAGCGGGTAGACAGTTGCTGATGCCATAATCACAGTTATAATTTTTATGTCACAAGAGATAGAAGCACCATAATAGAGCGTTAGGCGACAAAGAGAAATACTAAAAATCCGCGCCCGATCTTCACTGGTCTTTGCTAGAATCGATTTCCCGACTGAAAAGTACGCATTTTATGCCAACTAAACCCTTACCGAGCCCTCATCTACTCACCTATAAGGGCGTGAGCGCACTGCGCGCCTCACATCCCCGAGTACGCCAGTTAAAGCGGCAACAACAGGGTCATGCCGCCCATGGCAATAAAGTGTGGCGCTCGAGTTTTGTCTTAATGGATTATCTCAGCACCTGGGGCGTTCCTGCTGGCGCGCAAGTGCTTGATATCGGCTGTGGCTGGGGACTCACTGGAATCTATCTTGCCAAATGTCATGGCGCAATTGTCACTGGCTTAGACATCGATGCCAGCGTCGAGCCGTTTCTGCGTTTGCAGGCCGAGCTTAATAACTGCGATATCGCCTTTCAGGCTCGCGAGTTTGAGTCATTAAAACGCAAGGAACTCGCGCAGTATCACACGCTCATGGGTACCGACATCTGCTTTTGGGACGAAATGACTGCGCCTTTATTCAACTTGATAAAGCGCGCTCAATCCGCAGGCACACAACAAATATTGATAGCCGATCCGGGCAGGCAACCATTTTGGGATCTCGCTGACCTCTGCGTTGAAAAACTTGGGGCAGATGTCATCAGCCGCACTATTGATAAGCCTTGGAAAAGCCAAAAGTATATTTTAAAGGTGTCAGCTAATTAGATTAGCCTCTCAGGGCAGCACCGAACAGTCGCTAAAGCAGGCATGCGAGCCCTAGCAATCCACCTTTTTTGAATGCCATAATGACCCCATCGGCAGCAAGACTGCTCTGTAAGACACTAGCCCTCCTCCTTAAACCCAAAATAATCACCTTTTATCGCATAAGGCGTTCTTTGCCTTGAGTGAAAAGGTAGAGTAGGACTGGGGACTTAGTAAATACAAGAAAGCCTTAGAAACACTATGTTCATAGATTTTATTGTTCACCAGGGGGATAAACCGTATGTTATTTAAAAAGAAGATTCTTTCTAGCAGCGTAGCGCTGGCATTGGTCGGTGTAGCTGTACCTACTTTTGCACAAGATGCAGCCGTTATTGAAGAAGTTATTGTTGAAGGTGGTATTCGCGGCAGTCTGATGCGCTCGATGGACATCAAGCGCGACTCAGCGGGTGTTGTCGATGCTATTTCTGCCGAAGACATGGGTAAATTCCCAGACGCCAACCTTGCAGAATCTCTGCAGCGTATTACCGGCGTGTCAATCAGCCGTACACGCGGTGAAGGCAGCTCGGTAACCGTTCGCGGTTTCGGCCCAGAGTACAACCTGGTAACCCTTAATGGTCGCCAAATGCCAACGCACAACGATCAAGGCAGCCGCTCGTTTGACTTCGGTGATCTGGCTTCTGAAGGTATCGCAGGCGTGCAGGTATACAAGACTGGCCGCGCCGATGTTCCTACAGGTGGCGTTGGTTCATCGATCAATATTTCAACCACGCGTCCACTGGATGCACCGGGTGAAAAAGTCAGTGTTTCTGCAAAAATGGTTGCCGACACATCCACGAGTGATGGCAAAGAAATCACGCCTGAGTTCTCAGGTATCTACACCAACACATTTGCTGATGACACCTTCGGTATCGCAATCACCGGTAGCTCACAAGTTCGCAACAATGGCGTGCACACAGTGTCGTCAGGTGGTTGGTTTACAAAACAGGGCGACTACTCAGGCGCCAATGGTATTCCGTCAAACGACAGCCAAGTTAACCGTCCAACAGGTGCTGATGAGTTCTACTCTATTCCTCAAGCCATTGATTACAACATCTCTGAATATGAAACTGAGCGCACCAACGGCCAGTTGATTCTGCAGTGGGCACCCAGCGATCGTGTGACAGCAACAGTAGACTACACGCAGTCTGAATTCACGCTAGAGCGCACATACAGCGACATGTCTGCATGGTTCAGCAACTCTAACGCCAAGAGCCAAACAAGTGTTTGGACCGATGGTCCACAGGCATCACCGCTGGTTTACTCTGAGACACACAACAATGCCGACTTCGCGATGGGCGTTGGTCATGACGGTTCTAAAAATAAGAATACGTCTGTTGGTTTGAATCTAGAATGGCAAGCCACTGATAACCTGTCATTTGCATTTGACTACCATGACTCTACCGCAGAGACCGGTGCTGACAGCCCCTACGGCACAAGCTCACTGGTAACCATGGCAAGCTTCAACAAAGTGGGCTCAACCGTTTATTACGGTAAAGAAATGCCTGTTCTCTCGCTCAATCTGAACTCAGGCGCCGACGGCAGTGATCGCCCATTGTATGCCAACGATATGATTATCACTGGTAGTGCGTTTGGTAACTCTGCCTCCCAGATGGACATTGAACAAGCCAAGATCAGCGGTACTTGGGAATTTGCAGAAGATTCCAGCATCGATTTTGGTATTCAACTGTCAGAAGTGAGCAATCGTCACGTGAGCAAGACTGTTCAGCTCGACAACTGGGGCGGCTTCACCTCTCCCGGCGAGTTGACCGACATTATTCGCCGCTCATCTATCAAAGGTCAGTTCGATCAACTTGACGGCAGCAATGATCCACGCCAGTACACTGACTATTTCACCACTGATCTCGAAGCCATTATTGCTGTTGCCGAAGCGAACTACGCAGCACGCGGCGCAGACTACGCTCAGGTTGGCGACTGTGGCACTGGCTACTGTGCATCAACCGACTGGAACGTAGACAAGCGCACGACTGAAGAGACAAGTGCTGCCTACATTCAGTTAAATCACAGCACAGAAATAAGTGGCATGCGCGCAAACCTGAAAGCCGGTATGCGCTATGAAGAAACCGATGTAACCTCAGCGGCACTGGCACCGACATACAGTGGCGTTTACTGGGTAGGCGGAAACGAGTTCACCATGATCGAAGCGAAAGATGCTGACGGTAACTCGATTCAAGCATTTGAAGACTACACCGGCAAGTATGATCTTTTCTTGCCGAGCATCGACGTTGATCTCGAAGTCATTGAAGATGTTATCGTGCGTGCGTCATACAGCACCACAGTCACTCGCCCAAGCTACACCGATATCCAAGGCGGCATCACCGTTGACGGAATTTCGTTCAAGAACAGCGGCGGCTTTGCTGGCGGCGGTAACCCAGGCCTAGTGCCCATTGAGTCTGAGAACTTCGATTTATCTATCGAGTTTTACTACGACGAAGGCAGCTACTTGTCGATTGGTTACTTTGAAAAAGACGTTAGCAACTTTATCGGTTCTTCAACGCGCACCGGTGAAACACTGTTCAACTTGCCTTGGCCATTAGGCGGCACGCTGTTTAACGAAGCTGTTACAGCGAGCGGCATTGACCCATTAAAGTACTCTGAAGTGGGCACCTACATTTTGGCCAATTACGCTGACAACCCAGCAGTAATTGACGGCAAAATCTACGGTGTTGCTGGCGATCCGTTAGTGCCATTTGAGATCGATAGCCCTGCCAACCAAGAGAATGCCAAAGTTGATGGTATCGAAGTTAACCTGCAGCACAACTTCGGTGAGTCTGGTTTCGGTATGATCGCTAACGCAACATTTGTTAATGCAGATGTGGCCTACGACAATATGAAAATAAACTCGCAGTTTGTACTGAACGGCTTGAGTGACTCAGCTAACCTTGTTGCGTTTTATGACAAAGATGGCTTCCAAGCACGTCTCGCCTACAACTGGCGCGATGCGTATCTTGCCGGCATTGGCCAAGGCCAGGGCACGTACAGCAACCCAACCAACGTAGAAGCATACGGACAGTTGGATATCAGCGCGAGCTACGACTACAGCGACAATCTGACTATTTTCTTCGCCGGCCTTAACGTCCTCGAAGAAACATTCAATGTCTACGGTCGCGACGAGTTGCAAGTGCTGCAAGCGGGTCAAACCGGCGCTCGCTATGATCTGGGCGTGCGTTATACCTTCTAAGGTATAACCACCTCGGTCAACTGATTGCACAAAATATTCGTGCGATAAAAAAACAGAAGCCGCTTAATTTTTTAAGCGGCTTCTTTATTTCAGCCGTATAACCAGAGACGCTGAATGGTGCTATGAAGCGGCTGTTATTGCTGCGACTAACAGGCTATTCTGTACCTAATAATGTTTAAAAAGGGCAGACAGGCGATACAACAACCCTGTTTTAACCTAATGAGCTTGATCAAAAATAATGACAACTAAAATTCAAAAATTAGTAATTGTTGGTGGTGGAACCGCCGGATGGTTGAGCGCGGGCATCATTGCCGCAGAGCACTCTGCGACGGCTACTGATAACACCTCTTCTGACGGCTTTCAGCTGACACTTATCGAGTCTCCCGACATCAGCACCATTGGCGTCGGCGAGGGAACCTGGCCCTCAATGCGCTCGACGCTGCAAAAAATGGGTGTTTCGGAAACAGACTTTTTCCGCGAATGCAGCGCAAGCTTTAAGCAAGGCACACTTTTTACCGGCTGGACTAAAGGGTCAAATGACACCTACACACATCCCTTTACTACACCCCATGGGTACGCCGAAACCAATCTTGCGCCCCACTGGCAGCCACTGCGCAATCAAGTTAAATTTGCCGACGCAGTGTCACCGCAGAGCGCCCTATTCCCTGCCAAGTTAGCGCCTAAGCAAATAACCACGCCGGAATACGCCTTCAACGTTAACTACGGCTACCATCTCGACGCCGGTAAATTTGCAGAATTTTTGCGCAAACACTGCGTCGAAAAATTGGGCGTCAAACATATCAAAGCCAATGTGATTGGCATTAATTCTGCGGCAAACGGCGATATTGCTTCAATCAACACCGACAGCCACGGCACCATCGATGGCGATCTGTTTATCGATTGCAGCGGATCGCGCGCCATACTGCTTGGCGAGCACTTCGGTGTGGGCAGCTGCAATAAAAACAGTGTGCTATTCAACAACACCGCCCTCGCTGCGCAAGTGCCCTACAACGACGAACAAGATCCTATCGAGTCGTGCACTCTTTCCACCGCACAAACTGCTGGCTGGGTTTGGGACATCGGACTGCCAACACGGCGCGGTATTGGGCACGTATACTCCAGCGCACACAACAGCGAAGAGCAAGCTGGCCAAGAACTACTGAATTACATCGGCAAAACCGTCGGCGAAAAAGCTGCGGCAAACACCACTATGCGAAAAGTGCAGTTCTCCCCCGGCTACCGCGACGAGTTTTGGCATAAAAACTGTGTTGCTGTCGGCATGTCTGCGGGCTTTATCGAGCCCCTCGAAGCATCGGCGCTGGTCTTGGTGGAACTCTCGGCAGCGATGATAGCCGAGCAGCTGCCCGCTAACAGAGAGGTAATGGATCTTGTTGCCAAGCGCTTTAATCAGAAATTTCTCTATCGTTGGGAGCGTATTATCGACTTCCTCAAGCTGCACTACATTCTGACCCAACGCACAGATACCGAGTACTGGCGCGACAACTGCCGGGCCGAGAGTATCCCCGACAGCCTTCAAGAATCCCTCGCGCTCTGGCGACACCAAAGTCCGTGGCATCGCGACACACGCCACGTTGACGAAATGTTTCCCTCGGCCAGTTTCCAATACATACTCTACGGCATGGACTTTGAAACACAGCCAAACCAAACACAGCGCCGATCAGAGATGGAAGCGCAAAAAGTAGCGGGAACACTTTTCCAAGAAAACGCCATGCGCACGCAGCAATTGTGCACATCAATGCCGAGTAACAGAGATCTGATCAACAAAATTTATCGCTACGGCCTACAAAAAATATAACCTAAATGAAGCCGTCCACGGCTCACCCACACCCATTGGAGCAGTCATGACAACATTTGCATCGCTTAATAAAGACTCTCATAGCAATCTAAAAGTGATCACCCAGCGCGCTGCCCAGTACGGTGACGATATTATGTATGCGATGACGTTCGCGCTTGAGTTTCGCGATATTCAATCCTGCTATCCGATTTTCTTCTACAAAGATTCAGAGACAGGCGAGTTCCACTCTGCCGCGCTGTTCGGCTTTGACCATGGACAAAATCTATTTCTCAGCGACAGCGGTTGGGATGCCACATACCTGCCCCTGCTCGTGCGCCGCCAGCCGTTTCTAATTGGCTTTCAGCCGGCCCCAGAGCTCGGTGAAGGCAAAACTAAGCCGGTGGTATCGATTGATATGGACAACCCGCGAGTGAGCCAAACCGAAGGCCAAGCGGTCTTCAGCGATGGCGAACCCACAGACTATTTAAAGCACATGATGGGCAGCCTCGAATATATTCATCGCGGGTTTGAACACGACAAAGGCTTTATTGCAGCATTGCTGGAGCACGAGTTACTGGAGTCGTTCACCCTAGAAATCTCACTAAAAGACGACGCCAAACATCAGTTACAAGGGTTTTACACAATCTCCGAAGAGAAGCTCTACAAGCTTGACGGTGACACCTTGGCTAAGTTCAACAGCCAAGGTTATTTGCAGGCTATCTATATGGCTGTGGCCTCGCACTCGCGGGTGCGATCCTTAGTTGATAAACGCAATGCGCTGCCGGCATAAGCGGCACAGAGCACGAGAGATTTACGACGTTGCTTGAGATCAGCCAAACTGTCACAGAGTATGTTGGTGCGCAGGCGCACGATCTGCCTGCGGCTCTACTGCAATCGACACAGCCGCTGGTGCTGCGCGGGTTAATCGCCTCGTGGCCTGCGGTCGAGGCGGCCACGCGGTCAGCCGACGCCGTAGCCGCCTATATTCAAACCTTCGATAGCGGCAAACCACTTACAGCTCTGGTCGCCGACGCGGACGCTCAGGGGCGCATTTTCTACAATAGCGACCTCAGCGGTTTTAACTTCCAGCACCGTCGCTGCACACTCGCCGAGGTTTTCGAACAACTGGCTGCAGCGCGGACAGAAGGAGCTGCCGGCACCATCTACTTGGGCTCAACCAATATCGACAATTGGCTGCCCGGTTTTCGGCACCACAACGACCTTGGCCTAGCAGCATACCAACCCCTCGCCAGCATCTGGATCGGCAATCAAACGCGCATCGCTGCCCACTACGATTTTCCCGCCAATATTGCCTGCTGCGTTGCTGGCCGTCGACGGGTGACTCTTTTTCCGCCCGAACAGCTCGGCAATCTCTATGTCGGACCGATTGATTTCACCCCGGCCGGGCAGCCTGTCAGCTTGGTTGATTTTGCCAATCCTGACTACGACAAGTATCCAAAATTTCGAGATGCGCTAGCATCTGCGCAGGTTGTCGAGCTCGCACCAGGTGATGGGCTGCTTATCCCAAGCATGTGGTGGCACCACATTGAAGCGCTCGACGACCTCAATGTCCTCGTCAATTACTGGTGGCGCGACTCGCCGGCGTACCTAGGCGCGCCGTTGAATGCTCTGCAACATGCGATTTTGGCACTGCGCGATCTGCCTGAGGGCCAGCGCGATATTTGGAAGGCACTGTTTGACTACTATGTTTTCACCACGTCAGACGAGCACTTGCAGCACATACCCGAGCAGGCTCGCGGTGTGTTAAACCCGATAAACGAAGAGATGGCACAGCAATTGCGCGCCCTCCTCGCCAGTAAAATAAAATAGCTTAATTCCAGCGGAGTACCCATGGCGGCTAAAAAACCCGTAAAAAATGTTGTGATTGTTGGCGGTGGAACTGCAGGTTGGATGGCCGCGGCGTCACTGACAAAACTGCTCGGGAAAAACCTCAATATCACCGTGATTGAATCTGACGAAATCGGCACAGTTGGGGTCGGCGAAGCCACGATTCCAACCATGATGACATTGCATCAATTACTGAAAATTAACGAAGCCGAGTTTATCGCCGCCGTTCAAGGTACCTTTAAACTTGGTATCAGCTTTGAGAACTGGAAACAGCGCGGGGAAAATTATATTCACTCCTTCGGCTTAACCGGACAAGACTGCTGGGCTGGCGGCTTTCAGCATTTTTGGCTGAAAGGCAGGCAGCGAGGTATTAGCGAAGACTTTGGCCACTACAGCACTGAATTAATGGCTGCTAAAGCTGGAAAGTTTGCAGTGCTTCCCAACAATGGTTTGAGCTACGCCTTCCACATGGATGCCAGCCTCTACGCCAAATACCTGCGCAAAATCGCAGAACAACATGGCGGTCAGCGGGTCGAAGGAAAAATTGTTCAGGTCAATCTCAACAGCGATTCAGGCTTTATAGACAGTGTTACCTTGGCATCTGGCCGCACGCTTGAGGGCGATCTGTTTGTCGATTGCAGCGGCTTTCGCGGCCTGCTAATCAGCGAAACATTAAAAACTGAGTATGACGATTGGTCTCAGTGGCTGCCCTGCGATAGCGCAGTCGCCGTGCAGACCGCCTCCGTGAGCGAGCCTGTGCCCTACACGCGAGCGATTGCCCGCGAGTCGGGCTGGCAGTGGCGAATCCCGCTGCAGTCACGGGTCGGCAATGGCCTCGTCTTTTGCAGCCGCCATCTTTCCGACGACGACGCTAAGGCAGCATTACTCGCCAATGTCGAAGGCGAGACGCTCACCCAGCCAAGGGTAATCAAGTTTCGTACAGGCCAGCGCAGCGAGCACTGGCGAAAAAATTGTGTGGCTCTTGGGCTCGCAGCAGGGTTTGTCGAACCACTCGAATCGACCAGTATTCACATGGTCCAGCGCGGTATTATTCGACTGCTACAGATGTTTCCACTGGACGGTATCAGCGCGCCCGATATCGTCGAATTCAACCGACAAATGACCGACGAATATCTGTTTATTCGCGACTTTGTCATCATGCATTATCACGTCACCGAACGGGACGACACGCCCTTTTGGCGCGAGTGTAAGAGCATGGCGATCCCAGCATCACTGCAGCATCGACTAGATCTCTTTAAGCAAACCGGCCGCGTATTTCAGCAGGCGGGTGACGTTTTCGCCGAGAATAACTGGACGCAAGTTATGATTGGCCAAGGGTTAATACCCGATCAGTACCACCCAATCGTCGATATGATGAGCGACACCGAGCTCGACAATTTCCTCAAAACTTTGCGGGCGCGTGTTGATCATGCGGTCAATCAGCTGCCGAGTCATCAGCAATTTATTAACCAGTATTGTGCCGCTCAACCTATGTAAGGCAATGATCGCGATTATTGCAGGCAAAAAAAACCGCGCCATCGGCGCGGTTTTTTTTATTTGGGACGTCTTAGTTTACTTTCACAAACTTGAACTGCCAGAAGACAGCAGAACCTGTCTCAATACTCAGCGTCATGCTCTGGCCATCAACAGACATCATAGTGACCGAATAAGACACAGAATCCGGAACTGCTATTGACCCAGAAGACAATTCACCCGCGTTCACGGCCTTGGCCAAACCAACGTGTGCACCGAGACCGTTAATGGTCAGCGTATCTTCGTCATAGGTATATGTCGCATCGGTCGCAGAGCCATCATGCGGCGCTACTGGCGCACCACATGATTCTGCCGTCGCACCTTGCCACGTTTCAATCCACGTTTCAGTGCCCATGTCCTGAGAGAACGAACCATCGGCAGCAAAGGTGTAGGTATCGTCAAACAGGCAAGCGCGGACAGAGTCGGCGTCAGCTTGTGAGTTAGACCACCAATCAACGCTTCCAGCGGCTGGACCAACACCCAAGGCAGCGGCAACAGGAGCAAGCTTCCAGGTTCCGACGATCGGTGCAACTTCGCCCTCAACAACTTTAACAAACTTGAACTGCCAGAACACGCCCGTGCCAGTCTCGATGCTCAACGTCATTGACAAGCCATCAACAGACATCAAGCTGACCGAATACGTTATTGAGTTTGGAACTGCCACTGTACCGGCAGATAGCTCACCTGCGTTGACAGCCTTAGCCAGACCAACGTGTGCGCCGAGACCGTTAATGGTCAACGAATCTTCGTCATAGGCGTATGTCGCACCGGTTGCAGAACCATCGTGCGGTGCTACTGGCGCACCACATCCTTCTGCAGCTGCACCCTGCCACGTTTCAATCCACGTTTCAGTGCCCATGTCCTGAGAGAATGAACCATCAGCGGCAAAGGTATAGGTATCGTCAAACAGGCAAGCGCGGACAGAGTCGGCCTCAGCTTGTGAGTTAGACCACCACTCAGTGCTTCCAGCGGCTGGACCAACACCCAAAGCACCAGCTACTGGCGCGAGCTTCCAAGTACCAACGATCTGAGAAACAACCTCAACCTGCTTAACAAACTTAAAGGTCCAAAACACGCCTGAACCCGTTTCAATGCTTAGCGTCATGCTCAAACCGTCAGCTGCCATCAAATCAACTGAGTAGGTTATCGCAGCTGGAACTGCAATGTTTCCAGCAGATAGCTCACCGGCATTAACCGCTTTGGCTAAGCCTACGTGAGCGCCTAGACCAGTGATCGTGAGGCTATCGTCGTCATAGGTATAGGTTGAACCAACAGCAGATCCATCATGAGGCGCAACTGGCGTACCGCAGCCTTCTGCCGCAGCACCTTGCCACGTTTCTAACCAAGTTTCAGCGCCCATGTCCTGAGAGAATGAACCATCAGCGCCAAAGGTGTAGGTATCGTCAAACAGACAGGCACGCACACTGTCGGCCTCTGCTTGAGAGTTAGACCACCAGTCAGCACTGCCTGCAAAAGGACCCACCGCTACTGCAGCGGCAACAGGAGCCAATTTCCAAGTACCTACAACAGGAGACTGCTGCATCTTGACGAATTTAAACTGCCAATAGACGCCTGTGCCAGTCTCAATGCTCAGAGTCATGCTCTGACCATCAGCTGCCATCATGGTAACGGAATAGGTCACATCATTAGGAACTACAACGGTACCTGAAGAAAGTTCTCCAGCATTGACAGCCTTCGCCAAACCTACGTGAGCACCGTAACCGACGATAGTAAGCGAGTCTTCGCTGTAAGTGTATGTTGAACCAGTAGCAGAGCCGTCATGCGGAGCGACAGGAGTACCACATCCCTCTGCAGCAGCACCTTGCCACGCTTCAATCCACGTTTCAGTACCCATATCCTGAGAGAAAGAACCGTCAGCGGTAAACGTGTAGGTATCGTCGAACAAACATGCACGCACACTGTCTGCTTCTGCTTGCGAGTTTGACCACCACTCGATGCTTCCTGCAGAAGGACCAACACCGATGGCCCCAGCGGTAGGCGCCAACTTCCACGTACCAACTATGGGAGAATCGCCAGTGTCTTTGACACAACCAGCCGCACAGTATTCCATGACGCTGCCGTCAGTCGTTGCTGTTACGTCGGTACCAACTTCGCCGCTTGGGTCTGAGAACGAAATTACAAACGGCACGTCGCCGTCAACATCCGTTTCGTTCATGACGCGAGTAGCTTTCCAAGATCGCACACTGCCAGACACAGAAGCCGCCTGACCCGCAATCGTAACAACAGGAGTCATCAACGCTTCATCGGCAACAAATTCAACCGCAACTGTCTGGCCTAATTTGACTTCGGGGCCGAGATTTTTAGAGTTATAAATCGTCACGCTGGTCAAAGTCGGCGCAACACCGTCAGGGCCTGGCTCGGCACTAACATTATCAGTAACGCTATTATTACCGCCGCCACAGGCAGCAAGTGTTAAGGACAGTGACAGCGCGAAGATTGCACTGATA
>Ga0102867_1000244_pt1 | contig 13688 bp, 20 predicted proteins | sample Colrivmeta1546B3_FD_78437 | JGI IMG/M metagenome (GOLD analysis project Ga0102867, IMG submission 78437) | Estuarine microbial communities from the Columbia River estuary - metaG 1546B-3 | ecosystem: Environmental > Aquatic > Marine > Intertidal zone > Estuary | place: USA: Columbia River...
ACCAGCGGCCTGACCCTCGGCGATGAGGTGCTGTTTATCGCCGGTCGCACGATAAACGAGTCGATCGGCGCGGAGGCTGTAAGCTACTTGCCAGGCGGCACGGGCGCCGTTGCAACGACTGCGCAAGCGAAGCTGCGCGAGTCTGTGAGCGTCAAAGACTTTGGTGCTGTGGGGGATGGGATCACGGATGACACAGCGGCTATTCAGAACGCGATCAATACAAGCGGTTTCGTGTTTTTGCCCTCTGGTAATTATCGAGTTACCAGCACGATCACGTTGAACTCCGGAACTCACCTTGTGGGAACTGGACGGTCAAACACAACCATTACCTCTGAAATTGTTGGCGCTTCGTTATTCCAAACTGTCGCTTCTTCCGCTGCGTTCATCTATGTTGGCGACATGAAGCTGGTCGGTAACGGACTGACCGGAGCAAGCGGCAACGGTCATGCCATCAACTTCATAGACCCGGCCATCGGCTCAGGGACGTTTACGCCTCAGAACTCACTGCTGGAGCGCCTTTGGATCACCGGGTTTAAAGGGCTGGATGTTTGCACAAATTCTGGTTCTCCGACCATTTCATCGGCTGCAGTTGTCATGTACGACACACTGGCTATCACGTGCCGCAACTTGGTTGTGACTAACTGTGGGCATGGGTTCTATTTGCGAAAGACCCAGAATTGCCGAATTGAAGATTGTGTGGTTGACGGCGTTACCAAGTACGCACTGCTGTCTTACCAAAGCGACAACCTGATTTTGACTCGCTGCGATTTTATTGACGCTGGTGATGGCGTGACCGAGGCCGGGTACCCAAATACAAACTTTGGGTCAGGCATTGTTGTGTCGAATGAAGATTTCAACTTTGTTTTGCAAGACAGTAAGATCAAGAACAACCGAGCTGGCGGTCAAGCAATCCGCTTGATGTTCACTGAGGGTGCCGTCATCGACGCTAACTGGATTCGCGCCGATGCAATGACGGACGTACAGCACCGAGGGATTTACGCAGAGCGTTGTTCTGGCTTGCGTATTACCAACAACACGTTCGACCCATCCATAACAGCATTCAGCGCCACTCGTAAGTACGAACAAATTGAGCTTTACAACTCGCAAACCAACGAGACTTTCCAAGCCAGCATTGAGGGCAACGTCTTTGGTGACGTGTCGGGTATGGATATCGCCTACAACATCAAGGTGGGAGGCAACGCCAATACACGATCTTATCAGGTTACTATTCGAAACAACAAGTTTGGCTACCGATCTGCAAGGTCCAGTGCATGTGTGATTGCCGCCGATGTAGTTATTGCATCTTGCGCTGTGCGGTGTAGCGAAATCGTCGCCAACACGCATTATGCACCAGCCAACGTGACGAGAACTTTAGGCTATCAAGCCACCACGGTGACGCTGGCCGAAAATCGGATTGGCCCCAACGAATTCCGCGCAAACAGCGGCACAATCACTGCAGAGTATTCCGGCCTAACTGAGTCGCTATTAGAGGGGTCGGCAACCTACGACCCACCCTCACTGATTGACGCAGCGGGGGCGACCACAACCATAACAGTTACAGGCGCTGCCCTGGGAGATTTTGCCGAAGCTTCGTTTTCCCAAGGCTTGCAAGGAATAACCGTCACTGCGTGGGTGAGTGCTACCGACACTATTAGTGTTCGTTTTCAAAACGAAACGGGAGGGACGATTGATTTATTAAGTGGTACGCTTCGTGCGCGAGTTAGGAAGCTGTGATGTCTGCCTACGCTGGTCTCCGCAGATAGTGCAACTGCTTCTGCGGGTTCTGCCACCACAGCCTAACCCCAACCCTCACCAAACATTGATGGCTTAAGGAAAGCTTGAGCCACATTCTCAATAAGTAGTAAACGCACCCTCTCATTGTGCTTAACTACATTGTAAAGACATAACATGGAACTCGAACACCGTATCATTAAGCTGGAACTGAAGGTGGATGATCACGCAGAGGAGCTGAAGAAACTTCAAGACATCTCCTTAGATCTCCGCAATTCTCTTGCAGGCATTGAAAGGACTCTTGCCCAGATCAAGTACTTGGCCATGGGCGCTGTGGCTGTCGTCGTAGCTCAGTCGATCGGTATCGACAAAGCAGTTAAACTATTTCTATAACCATGAATAAAGCTGACGAGAAGGCTCTAGGTAGTCTTCACGGTAAGCTGGCAGAGGTACTGAAAGATGCTCTGTCCCAGGACTTCACTGATCCTGAGACAGGCATCAATCTGCCCCCCGCAGCTATCCTCAATGTTGCCCGACAGTTTCTGAAGGACAACAAGATTGAGGCTGTAGCCGCTCAGGGTTCCCCTCTGGCTGACCTTGCCGATCTCCCCATCTTCGACGAGGACAACATCGTCCCCATCCGTAAATCATCATGACTTATACAATCTATGGTCGGTCTGGTTGCCAGCCCTGCCAGCAAGCTAAAGCTCTCTTGGAATCCACGGGAGAAGAGTTCAAGTATATGGATGTCCTGGTCCTCCCCAAGGAAGAGCTTGGTGAGTTCCTCAGTAAGGGATTCAAGACAGTCCCCCAGATCTTCTGGGAGGACACCCACATCGGCGGACTAGAAGCTCTAAAAGCGCACACCCGTTAAAACGGCTCACAAGGCGTTCTCTCGGTTTACCTAGGCCAACCCCTAGGGAGGCCCTGAGAACGCCTCCTAGGTACCTTAAATCGCGTTTAAATGGCTACACAACATCCTGTACTCCAAGACTTCCGCAAGTTTACCTACGTTGTCTGGAAACACCTGAACCTTCCTGAACCTACTCCGGTTCAATACGACATTGCCCAGTACCTACAGAGCGGACCCAGGCGGTCTGTCATCGAAGCCTTTCGAGGGGTTGGCAAATCCTGGCTCACCAGTGCCTTCGTGTGCTGGCTGCTGCTCAACAATCCACAGCTCAAGATCCTTGTGGTGTCTGCCTCCAAGGAACGAGCAGATGCTTTCTCTACATTCGTCAAGAGGTTGATCAACGAGATCCCCATGCTGCAACACCTGAAGCCTCAGGATGGTCAGCGGGACTCCGTCATTTCGTTTGATGTTGGACCTGCCCAGCCTGACCACTCACCTTCGGTCAAGTCTGTGGGGATCACCGGACAGATCACGGGTTCTCGTGCCGATATCCTCATCGCGGACGACGTAGAGGTACCCAACAACTCAGCCACCCAGATGATGCGGGACAAGCTCTCGGAGTCCGTCAAGGAGTTCGACGCTATCCTGAAACCTGGTGGACGGATCATCTATCTCGGTACCCCGCAGACAGAGATGTCTCTCTACAACCAGCTCCCTGAGCGGGGCTATGAGATTCGCATCTGGCCCTCTCTGTATCCAGAGCTGAATAAGCTGGAGTCCTACAAAGGCAGACTGGCCCCCTCGATCACTAAGGGACTGGAAGAGAACCGGGAGCTTGTCGGGAAGCCCACAGACAGCCGAAGGTTTGACGAGGCTGATCTTCTTGAACGAAGAGCCTCCTACGGTCGTGCAGGCTTTGCCCTGCAGTTCATGCTCGACACCTCTCTGAGTGACGGCGACAGGTATCCTCTGAAGGTTGCTGACCTCATCATCCAGAACCTGAACCCAACCATGGCCCATCTGAAGGTGGCCTGGGCTGCAGCACCTGAGCTGTGCATCAATGACATCCCCAATGTGGCTCTCACAGGGGACAGGTTCTACCGACCCATGTGGCACTCCGACGATATGTCTGAGTACACCGGGGCTGTCATGTCCATCGATCCCTCAGGGAGGGGCAAGGATGAGACAGGCTATGCCGTGGTCAAGGCTCTGGCTGGTAATCTTTTTCTCACAGAGGCTGGAGGGATCACCGGAGGCTATGAGCTGGAGACTCTGGAAACTCTGGCCTATGCGGCCAAAAGGAACCAGGTCAAGTACATCATTATCGAGGCTAACTTTGGTGATGGCATGTTCACCCAGCTCATCAAGCCTGTCCTGGCGAGGATCTACCCCTGTACCGTAGAGGAGGTAAAACACTCCACCCAGAAGGAAGCTCGTATCATCGACACCCTGGAACCTGTCATGAGTACCCACAGACTAATCGTGGATGCCAAGGTAATCCAGAAGGACTTTGAGACAGCTAAGGACCTCAAGAAGTCCCTGTTCTACCAGATGACTAGGTTGACCAGAGATCGAGGAGCCTTGACCCATGACGATAGACTGGATGCCCTGGCTATTGCTGTAGCCTACTGGACTGAGTCTATGGCTAGAGACAACAACAAGGCAGCCAAGGAGATCAAGAACCAGCACCTAGACAAGGAACTGAAGAAGTTCATGTCGAACATCCTAGGGTCTAAACCTAAGCCTAACACCTGGATGTGATCCCCCAAGGGATGGTTGCCCAATCGGATAGAAATATCCGGGGGATGATCCTAGGCTGAGCACAGGCCACTTAGGGTTCCGGCTTTGGCCGGTCTGGTTCCCTATGGTGCTCGGCATGTAGATCGTTGTTCATGCTGGCTCATAGGCTTCCATCCACCTAACCTACCTAAAGATATCTTGGGGGGTAAGGGGGGGACTCTGGAAGCCCATGGGCTAGCATATAGTTTATTCATCTTAGAGTTAACTATAGGTCATCTATAGAATGTCTATAGGTGTCCTCTCTAGGGATGATACCAATAATGATAACAAGCTAGGATCAACTCAGAGACATCTTAAGGGTGTCACGTAGGGTAGCCTAGGGTGAGACCTTAAGGCAGCTCATAGAGGGATCTAGGGGTGTTCTTGATGGGACTCTAGGTGTGACCTGAGGTGTGACTCTAGGGGTCCAAAAGTTTTACTAAAAAAATCTCTGAGGGCAACTCGACCAAAACGCTTGGCGATTTCCCCCCATGCCCCCTTGGTTTTCTCCTCGATTAGCCAAAGAAAATGCTCTAGCTACATAATCTAGTTGCTAGGTGAATCCTCAGTTGTTTTCAAGTTATCCACAGGTTATTCACAGGTTATTCACAGGCTTGTTAGAGTTATCCACAGGCTTGTTAGAGTTATCCACAGGTGCATGAGCATGAGTTTATGCATCGGTGGCTTTTCGTTTCACATTATGAAATGACACTCTTACATTGTGAAACCTCAAGTCATCCTCAAGTCATCCTCAAGTCATCCTCAAGTCATCCTCAAGTCATCCTCTAGTCATCCTAAAGGTCACACCTCTAGCCAATCCTTTAGACTCACCTTTAGACTCACCTTTAGTATTCACCTAGTCATCCCTTAGGGTTTCCCCTAGTTACATCGGTGCGTTTTCAACGTACACTGCGCACCATGCCAAGCAATAGTGCACGGCAGCAACTAAAGGACTACACCATGTACCGCATTACTGACTCCTACGGCACCAACAAAACAGCCTGGACCCGTAAAGAGGCCTTTGCATGGCTTGCGGTGTGTAGTCCAGAAGCGAAGATCACGAATAGAATTACTGGTCGTGTGATCGCTGCTCGTAAATTTTCCCGTGTCTACTAACCTAAGGAACATCATGAAGAACCCTAACGAATTCTGGTCGGAAGTAGCCTTTGCATTGATCTTGGGTAGCCTCGGGGGTTACGTTCTAGCTCTCTACTTCTGAGGTGCATCATGTCTACAGAAAGACAAAAAGCATTCATCCTGGCAATTCTTGATGTATGGCTCCCACTGTTGACGCGTGGTGAGATTACACCTGAAGAATTTCGAGCATTCATTGAAGCTTCACTCACATTCTGAGGTGCATCATGCCCCAAACGATTCTCTCTTACATGGTGTGCCTCATTAATTACCACGATGTACCCTTCAAGGATGCTGCGGTACGTACTGCGTTACACTTCAAGGTCCCTCAGGTTTACGTAGAGACCCTATTCTCTAGAGGGGTGTGAATTCCCTCTTGACGTAACACTTGCCAAGTGACAATAATTGCCTCCTCTCAATCATTCATAGGACTACACACCATGAAAAACCAAGCCCACACCTACACCACCATGTCCGGCAAACTCACGCGTAAGCCCATAGGTTTCGTGGTGTATGAGGGACCCTCAGAACTGGATGGTTCTCCCATAGTCGTGATTGTGAATCGTATCTTCACAGCATCCGACAATGCGAAGACTGGGGATATCGTCCAAACTTTCATTATCCGGTCCGATGTCTCTCCCCTGGATGCCCTTAAGTCTGGTGAAGATGTCTCAGTGTGTGGTGATTGTGAGCATAGGCCTATCCTGGTGAAGGGGGGCAACGGTAAAGCCCCATGCTATGTGAATGTGGGGAGGTCCGTGATGTCAGTCTTTGGGGCTTATCAACGTGGGTCTTATGTCAAGGCAACACCTGAAGAGGTCGCTCAGTACCTCGCGGACCGTGTCCTTCGCTTAGGGACCTATGGGGACCCTTTCGCAGCACCTATCACAGTCTGGTTGCCTATGGTCCAAGCTGCGGCGCGTCGTGTGGGTTACTCGCATCAATGGCAAAACCCTAAGTTTGACGCTGAGGCATGGGGTCCGCTTGTAATGGCATCGGCTGACACTCTTGAACAGCGTAACAAGGCTAAAGAAAGGGGTCTTCGTACGTTTCGTGTGGGCTTTGGTGATGAGCTTCTGAAAGTGATGGGTGAGGCTGTATGTCCAGCATCTGCCGAAGCAGGAAAGAAGACCACATGTGCCGATTGTCGCTTGTGTGGTGGTACGTCCATCAAAGCGAAGGATATCGTTATCCGTGACCACGCTGTGGGCTTTAAGGGACGCACCGTGTTCAATATCGCTGTGGTATAATACGTACCGATTGCCAATCGTTGCCCATTGGAATCAGTGGGCAACAGTGGGCATTCTGTAGGCCATGCCCTGGCCACTCATAGTACTACCCACCATGAATTCACCTATCGACTATAAAGGTTTCGCTATCTACACCCATGAAACAAATAAAGACGTGTATGTCCGCGACTCTCTGGCATGTAGTCATATAAGGTATTTTCGATCTTTACATGCTGCGAAGTGTTTCATTAGCCGTTATATGGTCCCTGCCTATGCAGCGGGGAGCTATCGCGTTATCTAAGGGCCAAACAATAGGACTACTCATTATGAATGACCGCTTTTTTATTCGAGACTGTAACGGCACTATCATTGGGAACACGAAGGGATACCGCACGATAAAGGGGGCAATACGTGAGCAAAATAGGCCCGGGTCTAAGGCCTTTAAATCAATCTGGGAGGCTTACGATGCACGTCCCAAAGGGTCTAAGACATTCAATTTAGTGTCATCTGTTAGAGGGGCCTAAGAATGAAACCCACATACTACGGCACAGAGGTGCGTATTGAAATTCGAGGGATGGGCCTTGACGGTACCCGGGTAGTCCAAAGGTTTGACCCAGAGACAACCACATGGACCGATGACGCAGTGTTCTATGAAGCTTCAGATTCATGCAGTACTGAGTCTAAGCGGTACGCCATGAGCCTAGCAAAACGAGGCTAAGAGTGGGGGTCTTTGTGATAGGCCATAAAACCGTGGCCGTCACAAAGATGACCCGCTCTCTTGCATTGGGCGCTCCCACATATTTCCAAACCGTGGCCGTCACAAAGATAACTGGGCATTTCTAAGGGTAATCCCTAGTGGACCTTTAGAAATTCTCATTTAAACTTCGCTACATGTGCTGACCAGAGCACGTTAATAGGCTGGGTGTAGGGGCGAACGCCTTCGGGACAATCCTACAGTCTCTAAAAATATGCCTTTGCATTGGGCGAGGGCATATCATTGGAGATTATCGTGAACTATCCATATTCTTCCGGTTGGCCTACATGGCCCTTTACTCGTTTGTCTCCAAAAGAGATGGCCGCACTACTCAAGAAACTTGAGGAAGACAGGGTTAATCAGTCCCTGGCCGACGCAGAGGAGGCGCTGCTGTGAGCCTAGAGCACCTCATAGTCGGCCTCACAGGCATCGGATACCTCATCGTGGGTGTCTTGCAGTGGTCTAAAGGTGATCTGTCGAATGGCATGGTCTGGTCTGGATACGCATTTGCCCAAATTGGGCTATGGATGAATCTCAAATGAAAACTGCTCTCTTCATCGAAGATACCCCTGATGGGCTCAAAACGAAGCTCATCTGGCAGTCTTCAGGTCACATGGATAATGTTGCTGACTCTATTGCAATGAATGTGATGGCAAACCTTACCCTGTTCATCAGGAACATGGAGGAAAGGAAGCTTCTCAGAATTCTCCCAGAGAACCACAAGGAGCTTCCTGGGGCTACTGCCTCCTAAGCTGGAGTTTCACAAACAGTGACAGACCCTTTCCAGTGGACAACCAATTGAGAACAGGAGGAGAACGCAATGGTTGCACAATTGGATAGACTGAAGAGAGACCTCTAAGAGTAGACTCTAGAATACCTTTTTAAGGTTTATTCTAAGTTACATTATCTATAGTTACCACTACAACAGGAACCACTTGACATGTTTATGAACGCTCCAGAAGAGGACTTAATGTCCATCCAGATTTCCTTGGAAGAAGGGATGACCCAGCGAGGTGCCGAGAGGTACATGCGGGATGCCTACAAGTCTGTCCAGACGGGTCGTGAGGAGTCCACAGCATACGGGACCACCATCCTGTCCCACCGCCTGGAGGTCCTCGCAAAGGCTATCGAGGAGTGGAAGGAGTCAATGTCCAAGGGTGCCGCTGGGGTACGCTCTGCGACTTACCCAAAGATCAAGGATGTCCCAAACACCCTGTTGGCGTTCCTGTCCCTCAAGGCTGTCCTGTCGGGCATCTCAAGCCTGAGGACCCTTCAGTTCGTTGGGGTCTCCATCGGCACAGCCATCGAGGATGAGCTGCGATTCGCTCAGATCCGGGAGAATGAGCGCAAGGCCTACGAGAAGATCCTGGTGGGGGCCAAGAAGCGCACCTCAGGGCACTACCGCCACATCTACGCCGTGCGCCAGGCGGACCGCCTTGAGGATGGCTGGAAGCGTTGGGCTAGGACAGACCGGCTGCACGTCGGGGTGAAGATGCTGGACATCCTGATCGCCACCGTGGGGCTGGTCGAGCTGACCCACCAGAAAGTCGATAAGGACCAGTCGATCAAGTACGTGAAGGCCCTGCCTGAGACCATCGAGTGGATCGAGAAAAAGAACGGGGTCGTGCAGTTCCTGCGGCCCGTCTACGAACCCATGGTGGTGCAGCCCAAGGATTGGACCACGCCCTTCAACGGGGGCTACATCTCCTCCAACATCAAACCCCTGAAGCTCGTCAAGACCAAGAACAAGGCCTACCTGGACGAGCTGAAGAACACCGACATGCCCATCGTCTACGATGCGGTGAACGCCCTTCAGCGGACAGCATGGCAGATCAATTCGGGGGTGCTGGAGGTCATGGAGCAGCTCTGGGAGGGAGGCTCTGAGATCGCCGGGATTCCTGCCCGTGATGGCATCCAGGTGCCTCCTGTCCCCCATGACATCGACACCAACGAGGAGGCCAAGAAGGAGTGGCGCATTGAGGCAGCCAAGACCCACCTCCAGAACCTCTCACTGTTGGGCCAGCGGATCGGCTTCAACATGGCTCTGGGGCTGGCCCGTCGATACGAGAAGTTTCGCAAGCTGTTTTTCCCTTACCAGCTCGACTTCCGGGGTCGCATCTACGCGGTGCCCCACCTGAATCCTCAGGGAAGCGACTATCAGAAGGCCCTCCTGAGGTTTGCTCATGGCAAGCCCCTGGGTTCCGAGGGGTGGAAGTGGTTGGCTATCCATGGCGCCAACGTGGCAGGCTTCGACAAGGCCAGCTTTGAAGACCGTGTCAACTGGGTTCAGGACAACGAAGATGAAATACTTAGTATTGCGAGAGATCCATTTAACTCCAGAGGGTGGTGTTCAACAATCGGAGATGTTGAGATCGACAAACCCTGGCAGTTCCTTGCGTTTTGCTTCGAGTGGGCGGGTTTCACTGAGCATGGTGAGTCGTTCGTATCGAAATTGCCCGTGGCTATGGACGGTTCATGCTCTGGCATCCAGCACTTTTCGGCCATGCTCAGAGATGAAGTGGGAGGAGCCGCAGTCAACCTTGTGCCCCGAGAACTTCCCGCAGATGTCTACCAGCTAGTCGCCAACCAGGTCATCGAGCAGTCCAAGAGAGACATGGCAGAGGGAACTGAGGACGAGCTGAGGCACACCGATGAGGGAGTTGCCTACGTCAAGCAGGGCACCAAGACCATCGCGTCCCAGTGGAACGCCTTTGGGATCACCCGCAAGGTCACTAAGCGGTCCGTCATGACGCTGGCCTACGGTTCCAAGGAGTACGGTTTCAAGGAGCAGCTCATGGAGGACATCATCCGTCCCGCCAAGCAGTCCGGTAAGGAATTCCCCTTCCAGGGGGATGGCTACCAGGGTGCCCAGTACATGGCGAAGGCCATCTGGGTGGCGGTGAACCAGGTGCTCGTCAAGGCCGGTGAAGCCATGAAGTGGTTGCAACATGCGGCATCTCTGGCTGCCTCTGAGGAACTCCCTGTCCGCTGGACGACTCCTGTGGGATTCCCTGTGATGCAGGCCTACCCTGACCTGGAGAAGCGCAAGGTGAAGACCGCCATCAACGGCAAGCTGGTCTACCTGACGATGTACCAGGACAAGGACAATCTGGACCGCAGGGCTCAGTCTCAGGGGATCGCCCCCAACTATGTCCACTCCTGTGATGCAGCGCATATGATGCTGACCGTGGTGAGGGCCAAGCAGGCAGGCATCGATAGCTTTGCAATGATCCACGACTCTTTCGGGACCACGGCAGGGGATGTCGAGCAGCTCTACCATGTGGTGCGGGAGAGCTTTGTGGAGATGTACACCGAGGTGGAGGTGCTGGAGTCCTTCAAGGACGAGATCTGGCAGCAACTCGGTGAGAAGAACCGGGGGAAACTGGAAGCTCTCCCACAAAGAGGCACTCTGGGACTCTCTCAGGTGTTGGAATCGCGCTATTGCTTCGCTTAACACTTACCAAATGGAAACCATATCGCCTCGGCAACCCAACGCTGAGGCCTATGGTTGCACAATTGGAATACTCAAGCCCCTCTAAAGGAAACCTATGTTTCAGATCGTTATGCCTGACGGCACCTTCCGCATTGCCAACTGTGTAGCAGAGCGCAACCAGATCATTGCAGAAATGAAAGAAGCCTACGCAGGCTACTTCAACAACTAACCTATGGAACTCGTTAACAGGGCGCAAGCCAAAGAGCGGGGACAGTCCTCGTACTACACTGGTAAGCCCTGTAAACATGGGCACATCGCCAAACGGTGGACACTAGACGGGACATGCTCCGAATGTAAGGCCCTCAGAAATAAAGACTGGTGGGACAACAACAAAGAGCGTGGACGAGAGCTTGTCTACAAGTGGCGCAACGACAACCTTGAGAAGCATCGAGAGATGACAAACAAGGCCGTCAAAGACTGGAACCAAAAAAATCCAGGAAAGCGGAACAGCTACACAGCTAATCGGAGAGCGAAAATCATAGACGCTACTCCTGCTTGGGCTGACACTTCCGCTATAAAAGACCTGTATGCCCGAGCATCTGAACAAGGGATGCAGGTTGATCACATCGTCCCTCTTAATAACCCAAATGTATGTGGATTACACACTGAAGCAAACCTCCAGTTGCTAAGCCCACTAGAAAACCGCATTAAGAGTAATTCATTCAAGGAAGAATATGTCGAAGCCTAAGGCTCAACGTTACACAACTCCAGCAGGTATTGCACAGTATCCATATCTGACAAAGCCAGATACTAAATTCAACAGTGATGGCGAGTACAAGATCTCTGTAGAGATCCCCGGAGCAGCAGCTCAGGACATCGTCACCTTTTTGGATGAGCAGTTCGCAGTCTCTGTGGCCAAGGCCAAGAAGGAAAACCCAGGCAAGAAGATCAAGGAAGGCGACGTACCCTACTCAGTCAATGACGACACGGGTGCTGTCACTGTCCGCTTCAAGCTGAAGGCCAAGGTCACCCCCAAGATGGGCGACCCCTTCGAGCAGCGCCCAGCTCTCTTTGATGCCAAGGGTAAGCCCATTGGTGCCGATGCCAAGATTGGTGGCGGCTCCAAGGTCAAGGTGGCCTACGAGTTGGTCCCCTACTACACCGCCATCGCTGGTGCAGGCATCTCGCTACGACTGAAGGCTGTCCAGGTCATTAACCTGGTCGAGTTCTCTGGTGGCGCAAGTTCCGAGGCTTATGGCTTCGGCCAGGAAGAGGGTTACGAGGCGGAAGATACCCCCGCTGCACAGAATGGCTTTGCTGAAGAAACGTCCGACGAGGACTTCTAAGACGCCTCTCTCAGTACATCAAGTGGGCCTAAAGTACGGCTTTAGGTCCGGCTTAGAAGAAGCGATTGCAGAAGACCTCACCTCTTGCGGGGTGGGGTTTTCTTATGAAGAGTTGGTTATTCGCTACGTAAAACCAGCAAAGCAGTCGCGATATACGCCAGATTTTGTACTTGAGAACGGCATCATCGTTGAGTCTAAGGGCAGATACCTGACTGAGGACCGTCAGAAGATGATACTTATAAAGCAGCAATACCCGCAGCTTGATATACGCTTCGTCTTCTCAAATTCAAAAACCAAGATCAGTAAGCGCAGTAAGACCACCTATGGCAACTGGGCGGACAAGTATGGGTTTCCATATGCGGACAGGCTGATCCCCAACGATTGGAAAAATGAACCCGCAGACAAAGCAAGGATGCTTGCTCTGCAGCAAATGTCAAATAGCGAAGCCTCCGGAAGAGTTCTCGTCCCACAAGACTAGGCCTAGTGGAAAACAGGCGTACTGTAAGGATTGCATGTCCGTTTATCAGAAACATGCAGGGTACGATACCCGCAAAAAGTATGCAATAAAACACCGCTATAACATTTCCACCGAACAACTCGAAAATTTAGTCGAACGAAGCGGTGGTCGCTGCGAAATATGTAGCACCACGCTTGAGTTTAATACTCAAGAACGGAACAAGTTATTTATGATCGATCATTGCCATACTTCTGGTCAAGTGCGTGGTTTACTATGCCACCCCTGCAACGCCGCCATAGGATTGTTTAAGGATTCGATCCCCAACATTGAAAATGCCGCAAGGTATTTAAAGAAGAATGGTATACAAAGCTAATACAAAGAAGCGAGAGAAGACTGACTTCATTGCTATCCACTGCAGTGCGACCGCCAACCAGAACTTTGGTGCGGCAGACATCGACAAGTGGCACCGTAAGCAGGGATGGACCTGCATTGGCTATCACTATGTGATCCGCCGTGACGGCACTGTCGAGCAGGGTCGAGATGAAGCTGTGGTCGGTGCCCATGTGGCCGACTGGAACTCAGTGTCACTTGGCATCTGCATGGTCGGGGGCGTGAGTGCTGACGATCACACCAAGGCTCAGAACAACTTCACCAAGGCACAGTTCGAGTCATTGAAGAAGCTCCTGGTGGATCTGAAGACCCGATACCCCAACGCAAAGGTTCAGGGGCACCGAGATTTCCCGAAAGTAGCTAAGGCCTGCCCATCGTTTGATGTGGCTGAGTGGCTGAAGGTTGCACAATTGGATAACTAAACCATTTTCAACTTGGAGTTTTATGAAAGTACTGGTTGCTTGTGAATACAGCGGAGCAGTCCGCGATGCGTTTATTGCCAAAGGCCATGAAGCTCTGAGTTGCGACCTTCTCCCGACAGACAGTCCCGGCCCTCATTACCAAGGTGATGTCATGGACATC
>Ga0102867_1000318_pt1 | contig 11949 bp, 10 predicted proteins | sample Colrivmeta1546B3_FD_78437 | JGI IMG/M metagenome (GOLD analysis project Ga0102867, IMG submission 78437) | Estuarine microbial communities from the Columbia River estuary - metaG 1546B-3 | ecosystem: Environmental > Aquatic > Marine > Intertidal zone > Estuary | place: USA: Columbia River...
CAGTTGGAACATCGTCAAAATCTAATGAACCTGCGGGTGAAAACCCATGAAGAATATAATAAGCAGAAGGGCCTCCTGCCGGAGAAAGAAGTGTTACTTTTTCTGATGTATCATTTAATTTTACATTATAATCTAATAATTTTAGGTCATCTATGCGAGCGCCTGTCAAAGATAATGAACCTTTGATACGGTTTGATTTTATCTCTATTCGTTTAGTTTTTTCTAAGGCTATTTCACGAGTTTCTGCTACTGTTGTAGTAATAGCGGGAGCGGATGCAATACCATTTCCTGCCGTTGGCGCAGCTGCGATACCGTTATCGGATGCAGTAATCTGATTAGTTGCTACTGGTTGATACTCTTCTTGTGGAAAGAAATAGAACCAAGTTAAAAGCACTAGCATTGAAAGCACACTAGCTAAAATCATGTTTTTATTGTTGTCGTCTTGCATTTTATGGCCCAAATAATAGTAATTTTAATTTGAGCTTGTTCAATAGACTATTGAGCAAAAGGTCAAGGGAATTGCTATTTATCTTCTGCAGGATTTGGCCTGACAAGGCCATTAAAATCAAAAAGTTTTTCATCCAAGAGGTGACTAGGGCGTGCATTTGTTAAACTCTTGAACAAAACTTGCCGTCTACCAGGTGAGTTTTTTTCCCATTCATCCAATATAGCTTTAACTTGTTGTCTTTGTAGGCCATCTTGAGAGCCGCATAAATCACATGGGATAATTGGATAATTTAAAGATTTTGCAAATTTCTCACAATCAGCTTCTGCTACATGAGCAAGAGGTCTGTATACAAATAAGTCACCTTCATCGTTAACCAATTTTGGTGGCATTGTTGCTAACCGACCACCATGAAATAAATTCATAAAAAAAGTTTCCAGCATATCGTCTCTATGGTGGCCCAGAACTACTGCTGAACAGCCCTCTTCTCGAGCTATGCGATATAGGTTGCCTCGACGAAGTCTTGAACACATTGCGCAGTAAGTACGCCCGGCAGGAACTTTTTCTTTCACAATAGAATAAGTATCTTCATATTCTATTCTATTAGGTACCCCCATTTTTTCTAGAAATTCTGGTAATACTGTTGCTGGAAAATTTGGCTGCCCTTGATCAAGGTTACAAGCAAGGATTTCAATTGGTAGCAAACCACGCCATTGAAGTTCAGTTAGAGCTGCTAACAGAGTGTAACTATCTTTTCCGCCTGATAAGCAAACTAACCATTTTTTCCCACGCTCTACCATTCCGTACTGCTCTATGGCTTCACGAGTTTGGCGAATGATCCTTTTTCGTAATTTTTTAAAATCTATTGTGCTTGGTGCACCTTCAAAAAGGGGATGGATTTCTTTTCGTTCATCTAACATAAAGATGCCTATAGCTGTTTATAATTGTGATGGCCAGTCAATGAGACTTGTGATTATAATAATTATAATTAAAACATGTTCCACACAATTTTCCTGAAAGTAATTTATGAATAATTTCAAAGGTATTTTATTGATGTTGATAGCTATGGCTGGCTTCACAATGGAAGATTTATTCATGAAAAAGCTTTCTGTGAATTTATCAACAGGACAGATTTTAATTACATTGGGCTTTGGAAGTAGTTTAATATTTGCGCTAATGGCAAAAAGCAAAGGGTATAAGCTTACTGCAAAGATCTTTTGGTCAAAAGGTATGTTAATTCGTCAATTTGCCGAAGGAATAGCAGCCATAGCATTCATTACGTCTTTGACACTTATTCCACTTTCGACTGTTGCTGCTGTTTTTCAAGCAACTCCATTAGTAATTACAATGGGCGCTGCACTATTCTTGGGTGAAGCAGTTGGGTGGCGTCGATGGTTGGCAATAATTGTAGGTCTTATAGGTGTTTTAATTATAATTAGACCAGGACTGAATTCTTTTGATCCAAATGTAGGTTATGTTCTTATTGCAGTATTATTTGTTACTGTTCGTGATTTGATTACTAGAAAGTTACCAATGAATGTGCCGTCTACAATTGTTTCTTTTCAGGCTTTTGCATCATTGATAATCGCTGGTGGTATTTTAATTTTTTTAAGTGATCAAAAAATTGTTGGTTTAGACAAAAATCAAATTTATTTTGTATTGGGTGGTATAATATTTGGTGTTATTGGATATTATTGTATTGTCGCATCAACACGTATAGGCGAAGCTGGAGTTGTAACACCATTTCGATATTCTCGTTTATTATTCGCAATAATTATTGGATTTTTGTTTTTCAATGAACGACCAGATTTTTTGACATTGCTTGGGGCAAGTATTGTAATCATGACTGGTATTTATACTGTATTGAGAGAGAGATATTTGGCGCGTAGATCACGCGCCAAAATGTTTAACAATTAACAATATTGTGTTCTGGGCCGTACGGAAACATTGTGATGTTTTCAACACCACCATCATGCAGTACCAAAATATCATGTTCGCGATAACCACCACCGGCTGTATTATTGTCTGGAATTGTTATCATAGGTTCCATTGATACTACCATATTAGATGTAAGCTCTGTATCGATGTCTTCTCTGAGTTCCAACCCAGCTTCGCGTCCATAATAATGTGACAGGACACCAAAAGAATGCCCGTATCCAAAGCTACGATATTGCAATAGATTTTTTTCTTCAAAAAGAGAGTTAATTTCTGCAGTTATTCCAGAACAAGTAGCACCTTCTTTGATTAGTGATATGCCAAGTTCGTGAGCCTCTATATTAGCTTCCCAAACTTTTAAACTTTCTTTATTTGGTTCACCAATAAATAGTGTTCTTTCTAAAGCTGTATAATATCCTGATATCATTGGAAATGTATTAAGAGATAGAATATCTCCTTCTACTAATTTTCGTGTTGTAACTGGGTTGTGAGCACCATCAGTATTTACCCCAGATTGGAACCATACCCAAGTATCCCTCAGTTCAGAGTGTGGAAAAGATTTGGCAATTTCAAATTCCATTGCATCTCGACCTGCCATAGCTATGTCAATTTCACGTGCGCCCACACTTATTGCATCATGAATAGCAAAGCCACCAATATCAGCTATTCTTGCGCCTTGACGAATTACTTCAAGTTCATCATTTGACTTAATCATACGCTGCTTCATGGAAGCAGGAGCAACATCTACAATTTTATTTGGGCTTAAAAATTCATTCAACTTCGATTGTTGAACTATGGTGAGATGATCTGCTTCCATTCCAATTATATCTGCATTGCTAATACATGATTTCACGGCTCTCCAGAAATTATCTCTTTTCCAGTCTGAATAAATAATATTTTCAGTTGATGAGCGCCTTGCAGGCTGACCGCCGTCGATACCTGCTGATATTGTATATGCATGGTCGTGGGTTACAACACAAGCATATGGTCGCCCAAATGAACAATAAGTAAATCCAGTATAATAAGAGACACAATGCATAGAAGTAAGAACTGTGGCTTCTATTCCCATTTCAATCATTATATTTCTCAAGCCATTAATGCGCAAATCATATTCAGCTTGTGAAAATTGCAATGGTGGCTTCTCACCATTTTCAAATTTATAAAAATCTTTACGTGTTGAAAGAGTCATTTTCGATTTATCCTCCGATTTATTGGGGACAAATTATAATCCCCAGCAAAATGTCCGGGCGTTCAGGACATAAAGTTGAAGATTAGGCGACGCCATCGCCTCATTTACTTTTTAATAATATTTTGCGTTAGACTTCTATTTCAAAAACGACAATTTATTTATCTAAATGGTTAATCAGGAACGTTATCGACACCTGAACTGCCCCATGGGTGGCACCTAAGAATTCTTTTTGTAGCAAGCCAGGATCCCTTTATGCCACCATGCTTTTCTAAAGCTTCCAATGCGTATGCGGAGCAAGTTGGATGATATCTGCAATTACAACCAACCCATGGACTAAATATTAATCGATAAGCTCTAATAGGCAACATACAGATGTAGCTAAATGGAGTCATTTATGAATCTTTTGCAATGCATAAGTTAGATCGTTTTTTAACTTTATAAAATCTCTTGAGGCAGTAACTTCTTTTTTTCCAATTAAGACATAATCCCAACCTTTTTTTGCAGAAGAAATAAGAATGAGATTTGTAATTTCACGTAACCGCCTTTTGGCGCGATTTCTTGCAACAGCATTGCCAACTTTTTTTGAGCATGTGAAACCAACCCGGATGGTTTGATCGTCATCATTTCGATTTCTTGCTTGAAGTAAAAAGCCTTTAACCCCAAGCCTCTTTGCGTGAGAAGCCTGAATAAAATCGCTACGTTTCGTAATTCGTTTTACACATGAAAAAACCGCCGGTTGCGTCGCACCAGCTCCCTTTTGGGTGCTTGATGTCGCCTTGGGCGGTTTCATGGTAAATTCCCTTTAGGGATGGTTTACGCAGATAGGCTCTTACGGCCCTGAACGCGACGTCGATTTAGAATTTTACGGCCATTTTTAGTAGCCATGCGAGAACGGAAGCCGTGTCGGCGTTTGCGAACCAAATTACTTGGTTGGTATGTACGTTTCATATCGATCTCCTGATCGTCTTTGAGCCAAATCACAAAGGATTCGAAGCTTCTTAGTGTTCGAATGTGCTATTTAGGGGTGAAAACAGAGTAAGTCAATTCAGTTTTCGTGTTATTTCTCTTAATTATTAATTAATTTAAATCAATTTTCTTTTTTAAATTTTATTGTTAAAGCGATGCGCTAAGGTGCAATAAAGTCAGCTGTTGTTAAGTTTACTGTATAATTTTGACAAAAAATATTGGAATTTAATTATATGATTCAACAAAACATGAAATTTGAATTTAAATACATTTTAATGCTTTTATTAATTGTTATGGTTGTTCTGTTTTGGTTTTTTTTCCTGAGATATTACATATCATATGATTTTTTAGTAAAAAATCATAATATTTTGTCCTCATGGAGAGATAATAATTATAATTTTACAGTAATCACTTTTATCATAATTTACGTTACAACCGTGGCGTTATCTTTACCTGGAGCTACGATGATGTCACTCACGGGTGGATTTTTATTTTCTACATTTCCAGGAGTATTTTTTAATCTATTAAGTGCAGTAATCGGTGCTACGTTGATATTCATAGCTGCAAAAACATTTTTAGGGAATATTTTATTAGATAAAATTAAACGTAAACAAGCTCGTGATAATTTCTTTATTAAGATGCAAAATGAAATACAAGAAAATGAATTTAGTTATTTAATTATCTTGCGTCTTATGCCAATAGTTCCTTTTTTTATAGCTAATCTAGCACCTGCATTTTTTGGTGTTAAATTACGTATTTTTATAGTTACAACATTAATTGGGATTTCACCTGGAACAGTGGTTTACACTTCAATTGGCGCAGGTTTGAGTAATATTTTTAAAAATGATAACGCCCCAAGTTTAGATTTTTTTTCAAATCCATTTATCCTAATTTCATCGGTTGGATTGTTTGCTTTAGCAATTTTTCCAATAATAATAAAAAAACTTAAAAAGGCTGATTAATTGGATAAAATATATACTGATATATGTGTAATTGGTGCGGGCTCGGGGGGGCTTTCTGTGGCATCAGCTGCTGCTCAATTAGGATTAAATGTGGTTTTAATTGAGGGCCATAAGATGGGTGGAGATTGCTTAAATTATGGGTGTATTCCTTCCAAAGCTTTAATTGCTGCATCAAAATCTGCATATGCACTTACCAAAGGAGACGCATTTGGAATAAGAAGTGTTAGCCCAGAAATAGAATTTTCTGAAGTAAAAAAACATATTTCAAGAGTTATAAAAAAAATTGAACCACATGATAGCGTAGAAAGATTTGAAAAATTAGGTGTAAAAGTAATCCAAAATTATGGGAAATTTATTTCTAAAAATGAAGTGTTGGCAGGGGACCAATTAATTGTAGCTCGTAGATTTGTAATAGCTACAGGTTCTGAACCGTTAATCCCAAAAATTAAAGGGCTTGATAAAGTAGAGTACTACACAAATAAAAATATTTTTGAAATTTCTGAATGCCCTAAACATCTAATTGTAATAGGAGGCGGTCCAATTGGAATTGAAATTGCTCAAGCATATGCAAGATTAGGTGCAGCTGTTACAGTTTTAGATGCAAGAAACATTTTGGATAACGATGATCCTGAAGCGGTGAGGGTCGTTATGGCACAACTTGAAAAAGATGGTGTAAAGATTGTTGAGCATCAAGAAGTAACCTATATCGCAAAAGATAGGAATAATATAAAAGTGATTACATCTGATGAAACTATTTATAACGGATCTCATCTATTAATTGCAGCTGGTCGTGAACCAAATATTAAACACATAGATTTAGATATAGCTGGTGTAATTCAATCAAACAAAAATATAAAAGTTGATGCATTTTTGAAGACTTCAAATAAGCGTATTTTTGCAATTGGTGATGTGACTGGTGAGAGACAATTTACTCACACAGCAGAATATCATGCTGGAATAATTATAAAGTCAGCTGCCTTTGGATTGAAGGCTAAAGAAAAAAAATATCATATACCTTGGACGACTTATTTAGATCCTGAAATTTCTCAAGTTGGACTAACGGAAAAGCAAGCATTCAATAAATATGGAAAAAGGGTAACTATAGTAAAGGTTGAATATAGTAATAATGATAGAGCTATTACAGAATTAGAGCCTGTTGGGTTTGTGAAGGTAATGGTTTTCAAAGGTAGGCCAATAGGTGCTACTATAGTTGGCAAACATGCTGGTGAATTAATTCAAATTTGGTGTTTAGCAATATCAAGTAAATTGAAAATGACAGCAATTTCAGCAATGGTTTCGCCTTATCCAACGCTAGGTGAATTAAATAAAAGGGTCTCTAATGCGTATTTGGCTCCAAAGGTGCTAAATAGTCCTATAATTAAAAGATTTGTGCGGATAATACAGAGATTATAAAATTTTTATACTATCATTCCTACAGCGTTTTTAACCTTTTTCAATATTGGAGCTGCAATTGCATCAGCCCGCATTGCACCGTCATTAAGTAACCGATCAATTTCAACAGGATCATCCATTAATCGTGCCATCTCTGAAGAAATTGGTGCCAAATGGTTTACTGCCAATTCAGCTAGGATTGGTTTAAATGTTCCAAATTGTTGACCGCCAAATTCTTTTAATACATCTGAGACAGAAGAGTCAGATAAGGCAGCATATATATTTACTAAATTACGTGCTTCTGGCCTATTTTCTAATCCTTTGGTTTCACTTGGGAGTGAATCAGGGTCTGTTTTAGCTTTTCGTATCTTTGAAGCAATCGTATCTGCATTATCTGTCATATTAATGCGACTTTTGTCAGATGGGTCAGATTTTGACATTTTTTTTGAGCCATCTCTCAATGACATGACGCGTGTGGCTGCACCTTCAATTATGGGTTCTGGTAAAGGAAATAACTCTAGACCATAATCATGATTAAATTTTGCTGCAATATCTCGTGTTAATTCAACATGCTGCTTTTGATCTTCTCCAACAGGCACATGTGTGGCTTGATATGCTAATATATCGGCAGCCATGAGGGCTGGGTAAGCATATAAGCCAAGTGACATCTTCTCAGCATTTTTTCCAGCTTTGTCTTTAAATTGTGTCATGCGATTCATCCAACCTAGTCGTGTAACACAACTTAGAATCCAACCTAACTCTGCATGAGCTGATACTTGGGATTGGTTAAACAAAATTGATTTATTAGGATCTAAGCCACAGGCGATATAGGCTGCAGCTAGTTCACGGGTTTGTGTTTTAAGGGCAATTGGATCTTGCCAAACAGTTATAGCATGTAGATCAACCATACAGTATATTGTTTCGATCCCACTATTTTGCATTTCAACAAAACGTTTTACTGCACCCAGATAATTACCAAGTGTTAAGTTTCCTGAAGGTTGTATTCCCGAAAATACACGTTCTTTGAAGTTTGTTTCAGACATAGTAATTTTTCTCCGTCTGTATTAAATCTGTTTGATCTGCTTATCGCGGCTATTTTGCCAATGGTCAACTAAAGGACGCACCCTGAAATGTTTAATCCAGATTTAAATCAAAAACCTATAAATGTAATGCCTAAATCCGTTATTTTACTAATATTTTTGGTAGCTTTTGTGGAGTTTGTTTTGCAGTTAGGACAAAAAGGATTAATCGGTGAACAAGCCTCAATAGGCTGGCGTATGGAATTAATTCAAAAATATGGATTTTTTGATGCAATCTTCGAGTGGATGCGCGATAACAATACATATAAATTTAATGATTTAATTAGATTCTTTACCTACAGTTTTATTCATAGAAGTTTTACAGAAATAATTTTTGTATTAGTTTTTATTGCTACGTTTGGTAAATTTATAGCTGAAGTTTATGGAGATATGGAGGTTGTATTAATTTTTATATTGAGTGGTGCAATCGGGGCTCTTGGTTTTGGAATATTTGCAAATGGAACACTCCTTGTTGGCGGATACCCAGCGGTCTATGGTCTCATTGGTGCTTTCACTTGGGTGCAGTTTGCTATTCAAAGAATGAAAGGGGAAACAGGATTTCGAGCGTTTCACTTAATTATATTTTTTATGATTATAGCATTAATTTATAATCTGGTTTACTCAAATAATAATAATGAATGGATAGCTGAGATAATTGGCTTTATTTCTGGATTTTGTATTTCAATTCTAGTAAAATTTTTAAAAGCTGAGTTTATCTAGCAGAGCTTTAACTGGAAAATTCGATAATTCTTTTGCTGTGTAAAAATCGATTATTTCTTATATTTTGATATACCAAATATTTTTAACTTCTATTAAGCTTTAACCCATGTGTAACATTTAACAGTATCGCCAAATCCATCCATAACATCATTGCCCTTAGAATCTTTAACTGTTGTTAAAACACGGATCCTATTAGCAGAAGAATTCGCACCCGGTACTGTTACTGCCGGATCTACTTTAGTGGCTAATGATGCAGCAGACGATACAGAAGCTATAGAAAGTGATATGATGCTTAAAAGTGCTAATTTAGATAAATTCATCTTAAGTCTCCAAAACATATATTAATTTTATTTTTATATACTTAGTTTTGTTGGTAATAATTTACAACATAATAATGTATGTCACTTTTGTATTATCCCCTTATAAGGCCTTTTAAGTTTTTCTTTGATACTACACCAAATAAAATTATAAAAAATATATAACTTATTATACCTGACAATATTAAAATAACGAGCATGATGTAGCGAATGTTTGGCGTGTGTAAGCTGTTGTTTAAAAAATACTGTACGATATAAATTATAAAACCCATTAAAATACTAGAAATTATAATGAATGGAAGGTTGTGTTTAAGGCGGTTATCAATTCGCGATGATTTACCCATTTTTTTACAACCATTCCACAATAGAAATATCATAGCCCATGAGGATACTGATGTACCAATAGCAGCAGCTAAAAACCCTATATAAAAAGATAAACCAATAGCTAGACCTACGTTTAATAACATTGCTATTAATGCAAATTTAAATGGTGATTTAGTATCTTCTCGAGCAAAATATAGTGGTTGTAATACTTTTTGTAGAACAAATGCAGGCAAGCCAAGGCCATAAATGGCTAATGCATGAGCAGTTGAGATTGAGTCTGCATTTGTGAATGCACCTCTTTCAAATAAAACAGAAATTAATGAAAGAGGAATAATTATCAAGGCAATAGCAGATGGTACTGTTAGCAGTAAAGAAAACTCTAAAGCTCTATTAAATGCATTTTGCCCATCAGTACTATTTTTGTTTATTAAAGTCCTAGATAATTCAGGAAGTAAAACTACACCTATTGCAATTCCAACAACGCCCAACGGAAGCTGATACAATCGGTCAGCATAATATAACCATGCAAAAGCACCCTCAAAATAGCTAGCAACTTGACGACCTACTAACAAGTTTATTTGTACAACCCCGCCTGTAAAAATTGCGGGAATGGCTAAGAGAAATAATTTTTTAATATCAGGCGTAAATTTCGGCATCTGTAAGGTTAATTTTACCCCCAACCTTCTGACAGCAATATACACTAAACCCATCTGGGCAATACCTGCACAAAAAACTCCCCAAGAAAGTGTTACACCTGTATCCCAACCCATTTTTATAGATAAAATCATTGATAAAATTAATATGATATTTAGAATTACTGGTGCAGCCGCTGCTGCAATGAAATGTCTATGTGAATTTAATATGCCGCTAAATAAAGCAGTAAGTGATATGAAGATAATATATGGAAAAATAATTCGTGATAATTCAACGGCTAATTCAAAACGGTCATTCCCTTCAAAACCACTTGCCATTGCGTAAACGAAATAAGGCATAAAGAGCTGTGATATTATTGTTAATAAAATCAATATACCTGCAAGCGTTGATAATGCCTGACTAGCAAACTCTTCATTACCATCCTGAGTCGCCAGTTTTTTTGTATATAAAGGAACAAACGCTAAATTGAATGCACCTTCAGCAAAAAATCTTCGAAATAAATTTGGTAATGAAAAAGCTGCTTGAAAAGCTTCCGCTATTACACCTGTTCCAAGGTATGCAGCCATCATTAAATCTCTGAATAATCCTGCAAAGCGACTTATTAATGTCCAGCCACTTACAGTTAAAAAAAATTTTATCATGCCATTGAAGCCTCTGCACCAACTTCAATTGCTTCTTGGAGTTTTCCTTTAATAATTTGCTGCTTATTTTCAGATGTAATTTTTAATCCTATCATGTCTTTTACATAAAATACATCCACGGCTTGTGCTCCATAGGTCGCTATGACTGCACTTGCTATTTGTATGTTTGCATTAGCCAGCGTGCGCGTTAAATCAAATAATAAACTATGACGATCCCGGGTGTCTACTTCAATAATCGTGTATATGTCTGATCCTTGATTATCAAATGTAATATCGGTTGGAACTTTGAAGTTTCGCTCTCTGGGTTTATATTTATTTCGAACTTTCAAAACATCTCTGGCGATAACATCTCCTGCAAGGGTTTGATCAATTAATTTTTTCAGTTTTCCTAATTTTGAAAAATCAAAGGGCTTTCCATCGTTATCTTGTATCCAAAATACTGGAGTAGCGTAGCCATCTGACGTGGTGTAAGTCCGAGCATCGATTACATTGGCATTTGCGAGCGCTATGGCTCCAGTAAGTCTCGAAAAAATACCTGGGTGATCTTGCATTACAAATTGAGCTCGAGTTGCATCACGGTCTTGATCAACTTCAAAGTGGCTTTCAATTTTTTTACTGCCAAGGTTTTTAAATAAATTTGCAAATATAAATTGTGTATTAGTGTCTAGCCCTTGCCAATAAGCTGGGTAATGGCGCTTAATTTCTTCTTGAATAGATGATTCATCCCAATTTTCCAATAATACCTTTAAGGAATTTCTAGCAATTAAATAAGGTTTATTTTTTCCTTGTGTATCAAGACCGCCTTTAATTAAGCTTCGAGTATTAGTGTAAAGTTCACGTAATAGTTGAGCTTTCCAATTATTCAGTGCGCCTGGACCGACTCCCATTATATCACAAACTGTCAAAACAGTAAGTAAGTTTAAATTTGAAGTTGTTTTAACTATTTTTCCGAAGTTACTTACAGTTTTTGGATCTGATAAATCACGTTTTTGTGCAAAGTCAGACATCACTAAATGGTTTTCAATTAACCAAACAACTCTGTCAGTTTCTGAAGTATTTAATCCCAACTCAGGAGCTATTTTTTTTGCGAGACTAGCGCCTGCAATTGAATGATCTTCGGGAAGCCCTTTGCCAATATCATGCAAAAGCATAGCAATGTATAAAACTCTTCTATCTACTCCAGATTTAAGTATTTTGGACGCAATTGGAAGTTCTTCTTTTAAGGTACCTTGTTCAATTCTTGCTAAAAAAGATATACATTGAATGGTATGCTCATCCACAGTGAAGCTGTGATAAAAGTTAAATTGCATTAAAGCAATTATACG
>Ga0102867_1000325_pt1 | contig 11823 bp, 14 predicted proteins | sample Colrivmeta1546B3_FD_78437 | JGI IMG/M metagenome (GOLD analysis project Ga0102867, IMG submission 78437) | Estuarine microbial communities from the Columbia River estuary - metaG 1546B-3 | ecosystem: Environmental > Aquatic > Marine > Intertidal zone > Estuary | place: USA: Columbia River...
CGCCCGCTGAAACGGACCTAACGCCCGCGCCCTGCGAACCACACAGACGACGCCCCAGCCGCTGCGATGATGGCGAGGCCCAAAAGTGTGAAACCATCAGGCCATTCGCCAAACACGATCACACCCAAAACCGTGGCCACGATAAGCTGGCTATAGATCAACGGTGCGATCACATTCGCAGGCGTGGTGCGGTTGACCAAGACCAACAACAGGTTCCCAATCGCCGATCCCATAGCACTGATCAGGATCAAACCAGCGACTGGCGCGGTGATTTCTGGCACAGGTCCAATCGCAAAAGGCGCAATCAAAATCGCACCGATCACCAGTTGCGACAGCAGTAAAAACCGCGGACGAAATCCACCCGCCAACCACCGCGTCGCGACCAAATACGACCCATGCAAACAGCCCGCCAAAACGGCAAACCCCATGCCTGTCGTCATCCCAAAACCGGGTCTAACAACGACCAAAACGCCGATAAAGCTCAGGGCAAGCAAGGCGGACCTGCGCCAAGTGACCACCTCTTTAAGCAGCAAAGTAGACAGCACATAGGCCACAATCGGCCCCACGAAAAACCCGCCGAATACATTGGCCATAGGTTCGGTCTTGAGTGCGGTCAAAATGCAAACAATGCCACCGACAATCAGCAAGGCCCGCAACACCAACCGCCAATCCATCGCCAGTTTGAGGTCGCCACGCTGCAACCCCGCAAAGGGTGCCACAATCAATGCTGCCAGCGCAAACCGCGTCCAAGCCACAAAAACAGGATCAAAGCCTGCTCGCCCCAAAACCTTGGCCGCCGCATCGCCCGACACGATCAACACCATTGCCGAGACAACCATCAAAACAACGCGGGGCAGGGTGTGGGTCATTGGTTTTCCTTTGGCTTTCAAACACTTTGCCCACGCGGTCCAAGTGATGTCAAACCCACAGTTTTGCGAACAATTGGCGTGTTTTGGTATCAAAATACCCATTAAAATCAGCGGATTACAACTTTATAAGTTATAAACGAAAAGAATGGGGTTATATAAACAAGGCGAAAACGAACATTTCTAGGAGGCCCCGTTATGCCAGAACTCAATCGCCGCCGCTTTCTGCAATTCGCAGGAGCCGCAGGATTAGCACCTATAATGCCCGCATTGCCAGCAAGCGCCGCGGCATCCTCAGGCACGGTCACCTCGTCGCAGATGTTATGGGCCAGCCTTTACGCCAAAGCAGGTAACGCCCAAAACGCGCAAGGTATCGCCAGCGCCATGGGCATTTCGACCGAGGCGGCGCAGGGCATCTACGCCAAACTGGTCCAAAACCAACTCCTCACCGCGCACACCGCCAACACACTGCGCGGCACCCTGCGTTCCGCACCCGTCCAAGCACAACCCGCAACCGAGGCCTTGCGCCCGAAGTCGATCAGCGTCGATATCGAAAAGTTGCTCGGTGACACCGCCCAAGATGAAGCCGACCTGATTTCGCAGGAGAGTATTGAAGAGATCGAGGGCTTAGACCAGGGCGCATAGCGTGGCCGAATTATTCGAATTGAAAGGTTGATCTAGCGTACTTTTGGTGTCGATTCCTGCCGTCGTTGAATAGATCGTAGCATCAGATATGCTGCGTATTTTATGCGCTCTTCCTTTTCTTTAACGAGACCTCCTGCTGGAGCAACTTCACTCAAATTCGGGTAAGTTATACCCCATTTGGATCGTCCTAAGAAGCGCGGATAAATATGCAAACGTCTAACATCTCGTTCCGATAAATCAGGGTGAGAGAACATGTCGGCTATAACGCCGCCATTCGCCCTGTTCATTGTCAAAATGGCACCTTCTGCTTTTATCGCGAGCCAGCTGGTAAGATTGTATAACGCGCCATTTACGACGAGATGCGCGGCCAATATGCGGTAGCCTTTGAATTCTTCAAGGCTTGATCCTCGGGTAACGGCGCGTCGCAACAGCGCGTCGATCCGAGTGATATCGTCGGACGTTAAGGGCGATTGCTGCAAGCGCTTGATCAAATGTCGTTTTACATATCCAGACCGAAATAACATGACGTCTGCTTCGAGAAAGGCCAAGGCAAATGCGATCAAATCGGGTCTCGGACCGGGCCATCCGGGTTGCGCAACGTCGGACGCGAAATCCATGAGGGACTCGTCCAAATTCGCATCGTTTAACGCCTAATGCCATGGGGCGTAATCGCAAGGACGTTTCCCAGATCGCACACGGACCGCCACCTTCGATACTGTGGTCGTCCAGCCAATCACGCGTTCAGGCGCTAACCTTTCGGCACGGGCGTCTTGATCGGCAAAGCTCTCCGCCAGCTTGTTTTTGTTAAAGTCGTACCCGCCATAACCGTCGGAATTTCCCATACGTCAAATGACGCAGATTCACATAACCACGTCCAATTCCTTTTAACGAGACGAGAACAATCGATTTTATCGGACTTTTCAAAAACGCCGCTCGTGTTTGGAACCATAAGTGGATGATCGTTTCCATCGTGCGGCCGCTCAACGTTGATATCGAAAAGTTTCTCGGTGACGATCCTAAAGACGAGACCGCCTTGATCACGCAAGAGAGCGTTGAAGGTCTAGATGAAGGCGAGAAAGTTGCGAGCCGAAGGTGAATTCCACCCGCTATGCAATTGGCAAGCCTTCCGACAAGTGCACCCAAGAAAGCCGTTCATCCGCATGATAATGCTGCTGCGGGCTTATGTGTTCAGGGTTATCGAGCAACGCGGCATAGAAATGCATTTCGTTCGGGTATTGTTCTGAACGATAAAACATCGTAGAGCCGCAAGTTCCGCAAAACCCGCGCTGTTGCCCTGCGCTGCTGTTATATGTGCGCGGTTGATCTCCAAGGAGCTGCCACGTTCCATTCTCCTGCCCGATCCACGTCGTGAATGGCGATGCCGTCGCACGCCGGCAGCTTTCGCAATGACAATGCCCAACCCAATTGTGCTCTCCAATCAGCTCGAAACCTGATGCGCCACAAAGACAATGCCGCGTAGTACTTCTTCGGAATTCCCACTCATCTCACCCCCGCTTTGCAGCGATTATTAGCGGGAATGGTCAGACCCACAATACCCCTTGCCATCCCCCCCCTCCACTTGGTCTAACCTCCTTAACCATAAGGAACACTCCGATGACCGACATCGCCGCCCGCGTCTGGAACCACAAATGGAAGATCGACCCAATCGTGCGGTCGCTCATCGACACCGACTTCTACAAACTCTTGATGTGCCAATCCGTGTTCCGCAACAAACCCGACACCCAAGTCACCTTCTCCCTCATCAACCGCTCCAAGGACGTGCGCCTTGCCGATCTGGTGGACGAGGGCGAGTTGCGCGAACAACTCGACCACATCCGCTCCCTTTCTCTCACACGCGGTGAAAGCACATGGATGCGCGGCAACACATTCTACGGCAAACGCCAGATGTTCACGCCCGAATTCATGGACTGGTTCGAACAACTCCGCTTGCCCGCCTACCACCTCGAAAAAGTGGACGGCCAATACGAACTCACGTTTGAGGGCTCATGGCCCGAAGTCATGCTCTGGGAAATCCCCGCCCTTGCCGTCCTCATGGAACTACGCGGCCGCGCTGTCCTCCAGAAAATGGGCCGCTTCGAGCTCGAGGTCCTCTACGCCCGAGCCAAAACCAAAGTCTGGGAAAAGGTCGAAACCCTCCGAGGTGTCCCCGACCTCAAAATCGCCGACTTCGGCACGCGGCGCAGGCATTCCCACCTCTGGCAAGACTGGTGCGTGCAGGCCATGTCCGAGGGGTTAGGCGACAAATTCACAGGCACCTCCAACTGCCTCATCGCCAAAAACCGTGACCTCGCAGCCATCGGCACCAACGCCCACGAACTGCCCATGGTCTATGCCGCACTGGCCAAAACCGACGCCGAACTGCTGCAATCCCCCTACGACGTGCTGGCCGACTGGCAGGCCGAACACGACGGCAACCTGCGGATCATCCTGCCCGACACCTACGGCACCGAAGGGTTCCTCAAACGCGCCCCCGACTGGCTCGCGGGCTGGACAGGGATCAGGGTCGATAGCGGCGATCCCGCGATATATGCGGAAACGGCGATCAACTGGTGGACATCGCGGGGCGAGGACCCGACCCAGAAACTGGTCATCTTCTCGGACGGGCTCGACGTCGATAAAATCGTCACCCTGCAAGCGCAATTCGCAGGGCGGTGCAGGGTCTCGTTCGGCTGGGGGACCATGCTGACCAACGACTTCAAAGGGCTCACCGAAAACGACAGCCTCGCGCCCTTCTCGCTGGTGTGCAAAGCGATCTCGGCCAACGGAAAACCCACCGTGAAACTGAGCGATAACCCGAACAAAGCCATGGGCCCCGCAAGCGAGATCGCACGGTACAAGCGGGTGTTCGGGGTCGGTGAGCAGGAGAAGGTTGAGGTTGTGGTTTAAAGCTTCACTTTAAAAAGCTTCTTCACGACCCGCTCCACAACTTGCCAATAAATTTGTACATCTTCATCCAATATATCAACCGTTGCGCGCTCATGAACTAGTTTATTTCGCAAATTTGCATAGTGGTATGCTAAATCGAGGTCCGATTGCCGCAAGTTCACCAGTAACTTTACTTCATCAAGAACTTTTTTGCGGCTCTTAAAAATCTTTGCGATTTCTTCATCAGGATAATACTTGGAATTCTGATGAACGAGAAATTCTTTCAGCGATATTTCGAAGGTGCTGTCCAGCAAAAGTAGAACAATTCTGTTTTTCGTCGACAATGGACGTCGCGAAATGAAATCCGCTACTCCGATGGCTTCAACGATACCTCTGGTCCACGGCTTTTTTGCAAACAGCTCCTTGTTGTCATCAAAGATTCGTTCGGAGTACTTTTTTGCGCGGCCTCGTGGCACAGGTAGATTTATAATCTCTTTTCCAGTTTGAGATCTTTGAAAGTCGAATTCTTTGATAGCGCCAGTTACGAATGGAAATACCGCAGTTTCACGCTCATTTTTTAGTCGACGCGAAATTGTCGAAAATCGTTTGGCTGTTGAAAATATCCGTTCACGGATTTCCATGAAAACGGGATGACTCCAGTTTATGCCGCTCTTACTTGAGTTCCATGGCATCAGGCTGGGCAGACCAGTCATTTCAACGATAACTCTGCAAAGGGAAGCGTCAGGGTGGGGAACGCCAGCATACCCACTCAAAAAGCCAACATGGTGGGTCTTTTCATGAGCAAGAATTAGTCTCTTATTGCAATAAAAATAGACCCCGTAGTTGCCTTCTTTTGGAGACCGATCTGAAATTAAGCCTCCAGTGACCCGTATACTGATTTCGTTTCTGTCGTCGGGCGAAAATACTACTTCACCTGTCAGGGGGGGGATATTCTTGGGGGTATGCCCAATTATCAAACTTGTTCTTTTCAAGTGGCTTCCCATTGAAAAATATGGCGCAATCATTTGAAATGAAGTTCGCATAAGTATCGGAAAGATGTGAAAAAATCGAACGTAAATCGTCGTGGCTAAAACCTTGGCGTAGTTTTGAAATATTGATTTTAGTCTCACCAGCTTCAATTTCGGTTGTTTCGTCAATATCATGTTCCAGTCTTCGTGCTGAAGCCATTCGTTATCAATTTTAAATTTGTGTCCTTGCCCCTCACCAACGCGGGTATAGACTTCAACCAATTCCCCAATTGCAACGCCTGCTCGCTTTCCTCCTACCCCAAAGTTTCCGATCATTTGATCGGAGACCACCTCTCTACTGGCACCAGGTGCAATCAGCAGTTGAATTTGATCCCTTGGTACGCCTCCTGCTGTATCTTTGACCGTGGCCTGTTGCCGATCTTGGTTCATAAAAACTTGAATTTTTAGCGGGGAAAGGCGATCGCTCGAATTCCAGTGGTCTAGTGCGTTGTCGACCAATTCACATAGCGAAGTCTTGAAATCGTAGTCAGCAATAATTGATAGAAAAAGCCGTTTTTGGGGTGTGGCGTCAATAGGCAATGGTTTGGTCATCTAATTACTCTTTGGGTAGGCCGAACGTACAAGTTACTCCCGCCAAAGTTGACCAAAACCGCGGTTAAGCCAAGCAGTTTTTTGAAGAGTCCAATCGTCGTTTCTACTCCTCAACCTTCCCCCGCAGCTTCTTCACTTCCCCGCGCTCTTTCTTCCCCGCCAGCCGCCGCTTCACGGACCCATAGGTCGGCTTGGTCGCGCGGCGGCGTTTAGGCACAAGGGTGGCGGCGATGATCAGTTCGGTTAGCCGTTCGCGGGCCAGTTCTCGGTTGCGCGCTTGGGAGCGGGTGTCTTGCACGAAGATCACAATCGCCCCCTCTTTGGTCCAGCGTTGTCCCGCCAGCCGTTTGAGCCGCACCTTCACGGGGTCGGGCAAGTTGGGCGAGCGTTCCGCCTCGAACCGCAACTCCACCGCCGTCGACACCTTGTTCACGTTCTGACCACCCGGACCAGAGGCGCGGGTGAAGCTTTCCGAAAGCTCCCAGTCCGCGAGCTCAATCTGGTCGTTAATCCGCATGGTGTTTTTCCTGTGCACGTCTGGTGCACGCTCGGTGCACGCCCAGTGTATGCCTGTTTTGCCCAACAAAAAAGGACCACTCCAAGTATGAAATGGCCCTTTCCTGAATTTCGGAGGCGGGTTCGGTTAGGTTCCCCACCTTGAGAGTTAACTATCTGAGATTGCTCTAGAAAGTCGCCCCCCAAGTTGTCCCGACTACCTTCTCCAATACTTCATAATGCACTGGATCACCTCCTTTCAAAATGTTTCGATAAGAGGAGTTTTGCATATATGAGGTATATGTCAAAAGGTTTTTCACCTCATGTAGTAGGTTGTGACATTCTTCCAATAATAATGCGGAACGGCACCAAGGCGATCAAAGCGATCAAAATCTTAACCCCCCAATCCGCGACTGCCAAACTGACCCAAAGCGGCACCTCTGATCCGACGTTCAGGAAAGGAACAGGCCCCTGCGCCCACATGATCTGCTCCGCCGCCACCTGGCTGAACCTATTGAAAAGGCTAGAGAAAGCGATGGTGAAAAAGATCACCGTATCGACGATGGACGAGATGATCGTGGAGACAAGCGGCGCCTTCCACCAAGACCCGACGCGGAGGCGGTTGAACACAGCGATGTCCAATAACTGCGCCACCAAAAACGCCGAAGCCGACCCAATCGCGACGCGCAACGCAACTGCTGGACCGTATTCCAGCATGATCTGGGACCCGATCAACGAGCAAATAATCCCAACAATGAGACCCACATAGACAACCTTGCGGGCTGCTGCCGCGCCATAGATGCGGTTCATGATATCGGTGACAAGGAACGCGAGCGGGTAGGTGAAGGCCCCCCACGTCAGCAGTCCATCGAGGATGAGGAATTGAACGAGGATGTTTGAGGCCACCACAACGATGGCCATGGCGATCACGCCAGGAATGAGCTTAGACATTTTATTACATTATCCGTTTTAACAAGGGTGCGGCACTTGGCCCCCGACCATTCAGGGACGCGCTGCATTACCGCTTGAAACAGGTTCGGTCAATCGTCGATTTGGTATTCGACGATCTGGGTTTGCTGAAAGAATTTGAAGTTATCGTCTGAGATCATCGTTATCCGCAGTTGCCCTGCCGCATCACGCCAGACGCTGATCCCTTCGAGATTGTCGTGGGTTGCGTTGGCGGTGTCGAGGACGGTGGTCTCATGGGTCCCGTCCAATTCAAAGCGGCGCACGCGAGTTTTGAATCCGAGGCCCGTGAATTGCCGTTCCAACACATAAAGCCGGCCATCAGGTCCGATGTCTGCGCCAGATACAAGGTGCTCATCGCGGCGCGGGATGGCGAAGGGGATGTCCCATTTACCGTCTTTGAAACGGTACACAGGGAACGGCCGCGTCATTCGGCCCGACCTTTCAGGGATCGTGTAAAGCGCGCCGTCGGGGCCGATCGCGAGGGCCTCCAGCGAGCTATTGCCTTGCAGGTTTGCAAAGGCGGGATGCTTTGGCAGCACTACGGTTTCGGTGGCCCCGACAGGATAGGTAAGGATGCCGTGCAGTGGCCCCTCGGTGGAGATATAGATTGTGCCATCAGGGGCAATTGCAAGGCCTTCGGCGTCGGCCCAACCTGCGACAGCGTTACCCTCCAAATTCGGGTGCGAGACGTCTTCCACGTCTGCAACGCCTGTGATCACGCCATCTTCGCGCGTCAAAGTTCCCGTCGTTATCAAAATGCCGCGGTCAGTTATGGTTGTGAAGTGGAGGCCATCGGAGCTTAACTCTAACCCCGAATAGCCGCCAAAGTTCTCGCCCTTAGCCGTCCAAATCGTCTCGCTCAGAAGCGTTGTTTCGGCACATGCGGCTTGCCCAATGCAAATGAACGCAAGAAGACCTAAACGACGACGCATCTTAGTTGTTGATAACGCTCGTGCATTGTCCGGGCAGTTGCGAAATTTTCAACGGGCCGCGCCGTGGCGTCGGTGTTGCGTTTGGATCTGCGGGCTTTGGTGGTGGCGGGTTCAGGATACGGTCAACCCAGCCCTGCGCCTCGGCACAACCATCACCTGGTGGCGGCGGCGCTTGATCCTCGCAGCCAGCAGTTCCTGCAGGGCAGTTGAGTCGCACGTGGAAATGATAGTGGTGACCCCACCAAGGGCGGATTTTGCGCAGCCAGCTTCGGTCGCCGGTCGCGTTTTTGCACATCTCTACCTTTGCACCCGGAAACAGGAAGATACGTGCAACACGCGGATCAGAGGCAGCGGCTTTGAGGATCGCTTCGTGTTGCGGGGTCCAGCTGGAGTTTACAAAGGCACCACTGGCGCGGCGCATCGAGATTGACGACAGGCTCTCGCGCTCGGCGGCGGACAAGTTCAAACGGTTCGGCGGCAGCATCCAGATATCGGCATCAAGGCCCGTCTGGTGGCTTGCGTGACCTGTGAGCATGGGGCCGCCACGCGGCTGGCTCATGTCGCCCACATAAAGGCCGCTCCACCCAGATTGGGTCGCGGCAAAGCGGGACAGGTCTTGGATGTAGTCGACGGTTTGCGGCTGCGCCCAGTTACGGTTACGCGACAGGCGCATGGCTTGCCACGTTGGGCCGGTTTGAGGAAGCTGCACAGCACCTGCTTGGCACCCGCGGGCATAGCCACCAAAGGACTGCGGTCGCCCAGATGATGACGTGGCAACCCTGCCGAACACCTCTTTGGCGACGCGGTTATCACTGGAGCCTTGCGTGCTGATGCTCGCCTTGGCTGCCTGAGATGAAGTCTTGTCACCGCCGCAAGATGCGAGGGCGGCGATAAGGGCGATTGCTATACTTAAGCGGACCATTCTGCTCTGTCTCCGTCTTTGTTAACCCACCGTAGCATGATCAAACCGATCAAGAAAAGGATGATGACGGGGATAAATCCAATTTGCGCATTCCCGCTGATCACAGTGAAAAGTGTGATGAGTGCAGGTGCAAGGAAGGCAGTTGCCTTGCCAGTCAGGGCAAACAGGCCAAAAGCCTCGGCTGGTCGTTCGGGATGGGTGTGGCGAACCATGAGGGAACGGGACGCAGAATAAAGTGCGCCACCCGCACCGCCGATTGCCGCACCACAGATGTAAAAGATCGTGTCGGGCAGTGACGAACCTTCTGGCAATGTCATCATAAACAGGTGATCGCGGTTCATGCCGACGATGATCGTGCAAACGGCAATCAGGGTCAGGATGGCGACTGTAATGACAGGCTTAGGCCCGTATTTCTGATCGCATAGCCCACCGATCCACGTGACGACTGCGGCGGCAATTGCAGCGATGATGCCAAAGATCCCGATCTGCATCGTGTGCCAATCCAGAACAAGCGCGGCATAGACCCCTCCAAAGGCGTAGAGTGCGTTCAAGGCATCGCGGTAGACCATGGAGCCGATCAGGAAATTCATCAGGCTTTTGCGTTTGTAAACCGATTGCAGTGTCGCCCAGAGATTAGCCAAGGCTGTGCGCATAGTAGGGCGCTCGCTGGCGACTTTGGGATCGTCGCGGACCCACATGAAGAAGGGGACCATGAAAATGATGAACCAGATCGCGATGAATGGACCGACAAAGCGGGTGCCTTCGCGCAATTCAGGATCAAGCCCAAACAGCGGCTGAATGCCGAGGAATGTGACGCCTGTGTCACCCTCTGCAAAGAACAACAGCATGATGAAAAGTGAGACAACGCCGCCCCAGTACCCGAACGCTGCGCCAGAGCCTGAAATACGCCCGATTTCTTTTTCATTCCCCAAGGAGGGCAAGATCGCGTTGACGAAGTTCAGCGCGCTTTCGGCCGCAAAGAAGCCAACGTAAAAGATGAAAAGCATCCAGAGCAAATTTGCCCCGTCGGGCGTGAGTCCCCAGAGCATTGCTGACGCAACAACGTAGATGACCAAGAAGAATAAAATCCACGGCATTTTACGCCCTGAAGTATCTGCAAACGCACCAAGGACAGGCGCGGTAAAGGCGATCAAAAGCCCAGATAGGGTTTGTCCCAGCCCCCAAATGGATTGCGCTTGTGCGTCAGCTGCGGCCGCATCAAGCCCGATGCCGAGGTAATATTTGGCGGCGACGGCTGCGAAATAAGGTCCGAAAATGAAGGTCAGGCCAAGCGTATAGAACGGCTGCGTGGCCCAATCGAAGGTCATCCAGCCCCAAATCTTCTTTTTCTTGCTAATTTCCACGGCCTGTCCCCTTTTTTCTTTAGGGGATAAGACACTGGATTAGGGCGGGCTGGCAAGCGCCTTTAATTGCCTTAGCGCTCAGGTGGCCAAGGGCGGGTGGCGTCGGCGTCGATCCAGTTTTTGACCCAGAGCGGCAACTCTGGTGAGGTGCCATGATGGCCGATCTGCTCGAACACGCGGGCGGGGGCGACGATGCGCCCTTTCTGGACGACGGCGGAGCGGTAAAGCGCTTGGGTCGCGCATTCGCCTCCGATCCAGATTGACTGGTCGACATAAAAGAACCGGTCATCCCAACCGATTGCCCGGCTGACGATTTTGAATTTCACAAAAGGCGTGATCCGCTTGCGGTAGCGCACCGACACGCCTGCCATCGTCAGCCCCCATTTTTGGGCACGCAGTACGCGAAGCAAACCAGTACGTTGCGCAAGGCCTGTCCGCCCCAAATCAAGGATCGTCAGAATGCGGCCGTTGTTCATCTCGAGAAAGTTGTCGATGTCATGCGGCCAGCAGCGGTGGTGCGAGACATGGGTGCCGAGAATGTCGAGAGCGGGCGCCTTGCGATGGACGACAAGTTCTTTGATCAAACGGACGAAGGGATACATGGGACAACTTTCATAATTTGCACGCAACCTACGCCCATTGACGTTTGCGTCAACTTGTAACCTCGCGGCAAGCGTCCCCTTGCCCAATCGCCTTTTGGCCCTTACTTCCACAGCAACAGTTTAGAAAGGCATGACCATGCAATCCTTGTTCGAAATCCTGATGCTGCTTTTGGGCGTCGCGCGCACGTTGATTTTCGCGCATTTCATCATGAGTTGGCTGATTAGCTTTCAGGTGCTGAACGTCCGTCAACCGCTCGTGGGGCAGGTTTGGTATACGTTGCAGCGTATCCTAGAGCCGATCTACGGCCCAATTCGCCGCATTCTGCCAAACTTTGGTGGGATCGACTTTACGCCAATCGTCGCAATTCTTGGCATTCAGATGCTCGATATTGTTCTAAGGAACAATGCGAGCTTGTTCTATTAAGTCACCGTAAACTTTTGACCAAATGAAACGGGTCTCGCGGCAAGAACGCCTGCGAGGCCCGTTTGCGTTTTGGCGGATTTACCCCGAAAAACGCCGCGCGAGACTTCGATATTGAATAACACTGCGCCTGATGCCTAG
>Ga0102867_1000338_pt1 | contig 11484 bp, 10 predicted proteins | sample Colrivmeta1546B3_FD_78437 | JGI IMG/M metagenome (GOLD analysis project Ga0102867, IMG submission 78437) | Estuarine microbial communities from the Columbia River estuary - metaG 1546B-3 | ecosystem: Environmental > Aquatic > Marine > Intertidal zone > Estuary | place: USA: Columbia River...
GGCAAAGGAGTGCTCCCATGTCCACACCCGTCGATCCGGTCGCCCTCACCGCCGATCTCGTCCGCTGCCCTTCGGTGACGCCCGAGGAAGGCGGGGCGCTTGTGCTGCTGGAGCGCGTTCTGTCCGAGGCCGGTTTCACCTGCACACGGGTCGATCGCGGCGGCGTCAGTAATCTTTTCGCCCGCTGGGGGCGGCAAGGAGCCAACCGCAGCTTTGGCTTCAACGGCCATACCGATGTGGTGCCAATCGGCAACCTCGAGGATTGGACGGTCGATCCCTTCGGGGCCGAGATCAAGGACGGCTGGCTCTATGGCCGGGGCGCGACCGACATGAAATCCGGCGTCGCCGCCTTCGCCGCCGCCGCCATTGATTTCGTGCGCGAGACGCCGCCCGATGGCGCGATCATCCTGACGATCACCGGCGATGAAGAGGGCGATGCGGTCGACGGCACCACCGCGCTTCTCGACTGGATGAAGGCCGAGGGTGAGGCGATGACCGCCTGCCTCGTGGGCGAGCCGACCTGCCCAAACGAGATGGGCGAGATGATGAAGATCGGCCGCCGCGGCTCGCTCAACGCGCATTTCACCGTGACCGGCGTTCAGGGCCACGCCGCCTATCCGCACCGCGCCAAGAACCCCGTCGCCGCCATGTCGCGGCTGATGGACCGGATTTCCAGCACGCCGCTCGATGAAGGCTCGGACCATTTCGACGCCTCGACCGTCGCGGTCGTCACCATCGACACCGGCAACCCCGCGACCAACGTGATCCCCAACACCTGCCGTGGCACGGTCAACATCCGCTTCAACGATCTGCACAGCGGCGCGTCGGTGACAGAGCGCCTTCAGGCCGAGGCCGACCGCGTGGCCGGGGAATTCGGCGTGCGCGTGGCACTCAGGGTCAAGATTTCGGGAGAGAGCTTCCTCACGCCTCCGGGCGAGCTTTCGACGCTGATCGCCAAGGCCGTGGCCGCCGAGACCGGCCGCACCCCCGAGATGTCGACCTCGGGCGGCACGTCAGATGCCCGCTTCGTCAAGGATCACTGCCCCGTGGTCGAGTTCGGCCTTGTCGGCAAGACGATGCACGCCGTTGACGAGCGCGTTTCGGTCGATCAGATCGGCCAGCTCAAGGCGATCTATCGCCGGATTCTCGAAGGCTATTTCGCCTGACCGCGTTTCGCGCATGACGCCGCGCCGCGCCCGTGCTAGGGCGGGCGCATGACACGCATACCCTCCAAGCAGGAAGTTCTCGACTGGATCTCGGCCAACCCGACCCTGACCGCCAAGCGCGATATCGCGCGGGCCTTCGGGATCAAGGGGGCTGCGCGGATCGACCTCAAGGCGCTCCTGCGCGAGATGGAGGACGAGGGGCTCTTGCGTAAGCGCAAGACCTCCTATCGCGATGCCGATGAATTGCCGCCCGTGGCTGTCTTGCGGGTCCGTGCACCGGATTCGAGCGGCGATCTCTGGGCAGATCCGGTCGAATGGGAAGGCAAGGGCACGGCGCCGAAAATCCTGATGGTCCTGAAACCGACCGACCCCGCGCTGGGCGAGGGCGACCGCGTTCTGGCGCGGCTTGAGATGGTGAAGGGCCAAGAGCACGACTATGCCGCGCGGGTGATCCGCCAGATCGGCACCAACCCGCAGCGGATCGTCGGCATCTTCCGCAAGGGCTCGGAAGGCGGGCGGATCGTGCCCATCGACAAGGGCGCCGACCGGCAGTGGGTGGTTCCCGCCGGGGCCGAGGGTGAGGCGAAAGACGGTGAATTGGTCGAGGCCGAACAGTCTGGCCCCAAGGGCCGCCTCGGCCTGCCCAAAGCCCGCATCGTGGCGCGGCTGGGCGACCCGACCGCGCCGCGCGCGGTGAGCCTCATCGCCATCCACCAGCACGGCATCCCCGACCAGTTCCCCGACGCGGTGGTGGCCGAAGCCGATGCCTGCAAGCCCGCCGGCCTCAAAGGCCGCGAAGACCTGCGCGAGCTGCCGCTTCTGACCATCGACCCCGTCGATGCCCGCGACCGCGACGATGCCTGCTATGCCCATGCCGACGACGATCCGAAGAACCCCGGCGGCTTTGTGATCTGGGTCGCCATTGCCGACGTGGCCCACTATGTCCGCCCCAATTCCGAGCTGGACCGCGAGGCCCGCAAGCGCGGCAACTCGACCTATTTCCCCGACCGCGTGGTGCCGATGCTGCCGGATCGCCTCTCGGGCGACCTCTGCTCGCTACACGAGAATGTCCCCCGCGCCTGCCTTGCCGTGCGGATGCGGATCGACGCGCATGGGCACAAGATCGACCACCGCTTCACCCGCGGCCTGATGCAGTCGGTCGCTTCGCTGAACTATCAGCAGGTGCAGAATGCCGTTGATGGTGCGCCAGATGAAAAGACCGCAGGCCTCGTCGAGCCGATCCTGAAACCGCTCTACGCGGCCTACAGCCTTCTCGCCCGCGCCCGCGAGGCGCGCCAGCCGCTCGACCTCGACCTGCCCGAGCGCCGGATCGAGATCAACGACGAGGGTCATGTGACAAGCGTGGCCTTCAAGGAACGGCTCGAGGCGCACAAGCTGATCGAGGAATTCATGATCTTCGCCAACGTGGCCGCCGCCGAGACCCTGATCCAGAAGCGCACACCGCTTCTCTTCCGCGTCCACGAAGAGCCGAGCCCCGACAAGCTCGAAACCTTGCGCGAGGTGGCGCAGGCGGCGGGGCTGGTGCTGGCCAAGGGGCAGGTCTTGCAGACGCGGCACCTGAACGCGCTCTTGAAACAGGCCGAAGGCACGCCGCAGGACGAGCTCATCAATATTCAGACGCTGCGGGCGATGACGCAGGCCTATTACAACCCCGAGAATTTCGGGCATTTCGGCCTCGCGCTTCGGAACTATGCCCATTTCACCTCGCCGATCCGCCGCTATTCCGACCTGATCGTGCATCGCGGCCTCATCTCGGCGCATCGCTGGGGCGATGACGGGCTGAGCCCTTGGGATATCGAGAACCTCGAGGAAACGGGCCAGCTCATCTCCGACACCGAGCGCCGCTCGATGATGGCCGAGCGCGATACGACCGACCGCTATCTTGCGGCCTTCCTTTCGGATCGCCTCGGCGCGGTCATGGAGGGCCGGATCAGCGGCATCGCCCGCTTCGGCGTTTTCATAAAGCTCGACGAGACCGGCGCCGACGCCCTCATCCCGATCCGCAGCCTTGGCGACGAGTTCTTCCATTTCGACGCCGAGAGCCAGAGCCTCACCGGCTCGAAAAGCGGCACGGTGATCGGCCTTGGCCATAGGGTCACGGTCAAACTTGTCGAGGCGGCGCCCGTGTCGGGGGGCCTTATCGTCGAGCTTCTGAAGCTCGAGGAACGCACCATCGCCCGCCCCTCGCATCGCGGGCGCGGCAAGCCGGTGCGGCGGCGCGCGGGGGCGGAAAAGGCCAAGGCGAGCAAGCTGAAGAAGAAGGTCAAACGCACGCGCCGTTGACAGACGGCGCGGCGGCGGATGAGCTAGGCCCATGCCGCGCAAAAATCCCCATCGTCCTTTCACCCCCGATCCCGAGCAGATGGCGCTTGCGCCGGAGGTGTCGGGCAACGCGATCAATGGCTTTGGGGAAGCCAAGCACCGCCGCCCGAAGGTTGTCTATTGGGCCACCAACCCCGATGACATCCCTCACGGACGGATGCAGAAGTGGTTCTACACGGTCGATCCCGGTTCGCCCGAATTCGCCGTCGAGCGGGCCAAGCGGATGGAGATTTCGCAGGCACCTTTGTCGCCCGTTGCTCCGACCCCTGCCCAGCGCAGCCCCGAGGATTGGACCCGCCAGCTCGACAAATTTATCGCCAAGGGGCTTTGCGAGAAGGTCGGTGTTGCCACGATGAACCCGGATTGGGTCTATGAAGGCGCGACCGTCAGGGAGACCCGCGTGATCATCGCCGGGGTTCAGCACGATTACGCGCGGATCGCCACCGCGCCCGAACCCGAGGCGGGCGCCGAAGTGATGGTGCAATACACCCGCGCCTCGCTCGTGGCCAAACGGATCGCCGCGTGGCTTCAGGAGGAGGGCTGGGCCGCGAAGCCCGTGACCGGGCCGATGGCAACCAGCTTCACCATGATCCCTGCCGCAATCGAGGCGGGTTTTGGCGAGTTGGGCAAGCATGGCTCGATCATCAACCCCGAGTTCGGGGCCTCGTTCCGCCTCTCGGCGGTTCTGACCGACGCCCCCTTCGCGCCGACCGCGCGCAAGGACCACGGCATCGACGCCTTCTGTGCCGCCTGCCGGATCTGCGAGGATGCCTGCCCGCCCTATGCGATCCTGCCCGAAAAGCAGACGGTGCGCGGCGACGAGAAATGGTATGTCGATTTCGACAAATGCCTGCCCTTCTTCAACGAACATCAGGGCTGCGGCATCTGTATTGCAGTTTGCCCGTGGTCGCGGCCCGGCGTGGGGCTCAATCTTGCGGCCAAGCTCGCCCGCAAGGCCGGGCGCGAGGGCTAGGTGCGCGGCTGAAGCGCTGTCATCAGATAGATGTTGTGCTCGGCAAACACCTGCGCGTTGCGGGTGTTCTGGTTGAGCCGCTGGTCAAGCCGTTGGCGTTTGCGCTCGTCCATGAAGAGGCGGATCACGCGGCTGATCAGCCATTTGGCGCGGGGGCGCTTGGCCGAAAGCTCCTGATCGACGCGGGTCAGCGCATGGCCCACCACGTTGAAGAGCCCCTGCTCGATCTCGACCGAGGGGGCGACCTCGGCGGTGATGTCTTCCTCGCTCAAGGTCTCAAGCCCAAGCCCGGCCACGGTGGCACGATAGCGGTCGATCAGGTGGCCGCCGCCGACGGTGGCAAGCACCTTGTCCTCGCGGAACCCCTCGCGGCGGAAGCAATCGGCAATCACTATCCGCCCGAAGGGGGCCAGAAGGCCAAGGCACTTTTGCAGGCCGATGCCGAGCGCGATGTATTGGAAGCTTTCGGAAAACAGGCAAACGTCGAACTTGCCCTCGCCCTCGAAATCCTCGAACCGCATCTCATGCACCACCGCGCCCTTGGCATTTTCGCGGCAGCGGCCGGCAAGAAAGGCGCTGGGGATCACGATCTCGACCTTGTGGCCCAGCGCCAATAGCTTTCGCGCTGTCTCGCCCGCGCCGCCGCCGATATCGAGGATGCGGCAGGGCTTGTCGGGGAGGAACCGGAACAGGCGGTCGGTGTAGGCGACCTGTGCGGGGCCAAAGTTCGCGGCGTTGACCTCAAGACCGGTCCAGTCGCCATAGTGCAGGTTCTCCGCACCCGTGAGCCATTTGGCAAAGCTCAGGCCCACATCAAGGCCGATAGCCCGCGTATCGAGTTTCGAGCCAGCCATCAAAGGTCCAGATGTTGGGAGAAAGCGGCGACGACCTGTTCGTAGGTCGCGCGTTTGAAGGGCACGATGGCATCAACCACTTTGTCGGCCTCGATCCATTTCCACTTCGAGAATTCAGGGTGTTCGGTGGCAATGTCGATCTGGTCGTCGCGACCGTGGAACCGCAGCAGAAACCACTTCTGCTCTTGCCCGCGATACCTGCCGCCCCAGATGTTGGGCACAAGGTCATGCGGGATATCGTAGGGAATCCAGCCCTCGGTCTCGGCCTCGACTTTCACGAGATCGGCGGTGATCCCTGTCTCTTCCCACATCTCGCGCAGCGCGGCTTCACGAGGCGCCTCGCCCTTGTCGATCCCGCCTTGGGGCATCTGCCAGGCATCCTGAAAATTGTCGCGCCGTTGGCCTACGAACACCTTGCCCGCGGCGTTGACGATCATCACGCCGACGCAGGGCCTATAAGGCAGGCGGGCAATCTCTTCGGGCGACATGTTCAGTTCTTCGGCCCCAGCGCCGACAGCCCCTTGAGAATGTCGATCGCATAGGCGAGCTGATAGTCCTCTTCCCGCAGGGCAGCCGTCGCCTCGGCGCGGGCGCGGTCTTCCTCGATCTGGCGGATCTCGTCTTCGGTGAGGCTGTCGTTGTTGAGCGACCCCCTGAGATCGGCTTCCGAACGGAACTGCGATGTTGTGGTCTCGGGCTCATCGCCTGGATGCGCAACCGGCTGTTGCACGATGATATCCGGCTGGATGCCGAGCGCCTGGATCGAGCGGCCCGAGGGTGTGTAGTAGCGCGCGGTCGTCAGGCGCATGGCGCCATCCCCCCGGAGCGGCATGACAGTCTGGACCGAGCCCTTGCCAAAGGATTTGGTGCCAATGACGATCGCGCGGCGGTGATCCTGAAGGGCACCGGCGACGATCTCGGAGGCCGAGGCAGAGCCGCCATTGATCAGAACGACCATCGGCAGGCCCGAGGTCAGATCCCCTGCGGTGGCGTTGAACCGTTCTCCGTCTTGTGGGTTGCGGCCCCGGGTTGAGACAATTTCCCCTTCTTCAAGGAAGGCATCGGCCACAAAGACCGCCTGATTGAGAAGGCCGCCGGGGTTGTTGCGAAGGTCGACGATGATGCCGTTGACCTTGTCAATCCCGCCCGCCTCTTCGATTTGCTTTGCAAGGCCGTCGCTCAGGTTGGCCATGGTCTGATCGTTGAACGTGGTGATCCGCAGGACGATTGACTCGCCCTCTTGCCGCACGCGCACGGCGGTCAGCTTGATCGTGTCGCGGATGATCGAGACGTCGAAAGGTTCCGACACGCCCTCGCGCACTACGGTAATGACGATTTCCGAACCAACCGGCCCGCGCATCAGATCAACCGCCTCGTCAAGCGTGTAGCCCATCAGGCTCTCGCCATCGACGGCGGTTATCAGGTCGCCCGACTGGATGCCGGCGGCATCTGCCGGGGTTCCGTCCATTGGCGAGACAACCTTGACCCAGCCATCCTGCTGGGTGACTTCGATACCGAGGCCGCCAAACTCGCCACGGGTCTGGACGCGCATATCGTCGGCGTCGTCGGGGCTGAGGTAGGACGAGTGAGGATCAAGCGAGGTGAGCATCCCGTTGATCGCTGCTTCGATCAGTTTGGCGGAATCGACTTCCTCCACATACTGGGCGCGGATGCGTTCGAAGATATCGCCGAAAAGATCGAGCTGTTCGTAGACCGTCGTATTGCGGTCGGCTTCCTGCGCGATCAGCGGGCCTGCGATCTGCGTCGTGGCCAGAAGACCCAGCACCGAACCTGTCGCGGCAGCCAGGGCAAATTTCTTCATATCGAATCCTATCTCACTCATACGCGAACCAGATCGCGGGGTTGACCGGACCTTGCCCCTCTCTGACTTCAAGATAAAGGGTCTCGTTGGCCTGAGCGCCGTTGCCCTGGTCGGTTTCACGCAAAATTGCGTCAACCGGAAGCGTTTCGCCACCCATCAGGCCCAAAGGTGCCCCTTTCGGCAGGATCTCACCGGCTTCGCCGAAGGTTTCGGCCAGTCCGGCCAAGACGAACAGGACGCCTGCCGCGGGCTCGAGGATGACGACATTCCCGTAGTCGAGCAGAGGCCCCCGGAAGCGCATGGTTGCGGCAACTGGCGTGGTGACAAGAGCACGCGGGCGTGTGGCGATGATGATGCCGGGGCGCGGCACGCCAGCAGCGTCAGGTTCGCCGAATTTTCTTAAGATCGTCCCAAAGACCGGCAGCGATAGATCGCCTGTCGCCGTGGCAGATGGTGCACCGTCTTGACCACCCGGCAAATCGCCAAGCGACGAGGCGAAAGCGTCGAGCGTTTCGGCCGAGGCGATCAGGAGGGCTGTTTGAACCGGGTCTTCGGTGAAACTCATCGGCAGGTCGGTGCGGTCCTGGATGGCTGTGGTCAGGGCGGTGCGGGCCTGTTGAGCCCCGTCAAGCCCTAGTGCAAGGCGCCCTTCGGCGTCCTCCTGTAGGGCCTGCAGGATCGCCAGTTCGTCGAGTTGTGCCTTCAACGCTTCGGCACGCGCCTGAAGCGCAGGGGTTACGTCGGCGAGGAGCATACCGGAGCGCGCCGTGCCAGTCGGGCCAAGGGGATGCAGCAGGAGAAGCGGCGCAGGCGCCCGGCCCATCGTCTCGAGAACACCTAGCAATTGGGCCACCTCGTCGCTTTTCGCAGCCAGCTCGGCTTCAAGAGCGTGGCGGCGGATTGCAGCGCGGCGCAGCCCATCGCGCATGGCCACAAGGCCCGCCTCGTAGGCCTGAACCGTGGCGGTTAGCGCCGCCACCCGATCGCGCCCGCCTTCGGCGGCGGCAAGCTGGTCAGCGGCGGCGGCAAGCTGTTCGGCGGCCGCTTTTGCCGCCTCGGCAGGGCTTGTCAGGGCCGCAAGCGGCGCGGCCCAGAGCATGAGGAGAAGGGCCAGAGCCCGCGTCATCGGGCGATCAGGCTCCGGCCAGTCATCTCGGCGGGCTGGGGCAGCTGCATGAGTTCGAGAAGCGTTGGAGCAAGGTCGGCGAGGCGTCCGTCATGAACCGATGCGCCGTCGGGTCCGCCGAAAAGGATCACATGGACGGGGTTGAGAGTATGCGCGGTATGCGGCCCACCCGTGACGGAATCGACCATCACTTCGCAGTTGCCGTGGTCGGCGGTGACGATCATCGCCCCGCCCGCCTTCTCGAGCGCAGCAACCACACGGGCAAGCCCCTGGTCCACCGCCTCGCAGGCCTTGATCGCGGCCCCAAGATCGCCGGTATGGCCCACCATGTCGGGGTTGGCGTAATTCGTCACGATCAGGTCATAACCCGCCTCGATGGCGCCGACGAAATGGTCGGTCACTTCGCCTGCCGACATTTCGGGCTGAAGATCATAGGTCGCGACCTTGGGCGAGGCGGCCATATAGCGATCCTCGCCCGGCTCTGGCGCTTCCTTGCCGCCGTTGAGGAAGAAGGTGACGTGCGGGTATTTCTCGGTCTCGGCAAGGTGGAACTGGGTCAGGCCCTGTTTGGCGACCCATTCGCCCAGCGTGTTGATGATGGCCTCTTTCGGGAAGACCGTGTCCATATACGCGTTGTGCTGGTCGGAATACTCGGCCATGCCGAGCATCGCGGTCAGATGCGGGCGGCCCGCAACGTCGAAAGCGGCGAAGGCCGGATCGCCGATGGCGGCGAGGATCTCGCGCATCCGGTCGGCCCGGAAATTGAGGGCGAAGAGGCCATCGCCCTCTTTCATCCCCGTGAAGTTGCCGATCACGGTCGCGGGCAGAAACTCGTCGGTCTTGCCAGCGGCATAGCCCGCCTCGATGGCAGCGGTGGCGTCTGCGGCGGCGGGCGCCACGCCCTTGCCCTCGACCATCAGCCGATAGGCCTGTTCGACCCGTTCCCAGCGATTGTCGCGGTCCATCGCATAGTAGCGGCCGACGAGTGTGACGATCTTGGCCCCTTCGGGCAGGGCCGCTTCCAGAGCCTCGACCTGTCCGACAGCTGATTTCGGCGCAACATCGCGGCCATCCGTAAAGGCGTGGATTGCCACGGGGATGCCGGCAGCACGGATCACCCGCGCCGCCTCGGCGATATGCGCCTGATGCGAGTGGACCCCGCCCGGCGAGGCGAGGCCGATGAGATGCGCGGTGCCGCCCGAAGCTTTCATCTTGGCGATGAAATCCCGCAAGGCGGGGCGCTGGCCAAAGCTTCCGTCTTCGATGGAGAGGTCGATCTGACCCAGATCCATCGCCACAACCCGGCCTGCGCCGATGTTGGTATGGCCCACCTCGGAATTGCCCATCTGGCCGGTCGGAAGGCCGACATCGGGGCCGTGTGTGATCAGCTCGGCATGGGGGCAGGTGGCCAGAAGCCTGTCAAAGGTTGGCGTATGCGCCAGAAGCGGGGCATTGGCGGCGGGGTCTTCGCGCTTGCCCCAGCCGTCGAGGATACACAGGACAACAGGTTTGGGTCGGCTCATCTCGGGCTCCATCATTGCGCCCTTCTAGCGCCTAATCTCGCCAAGCGAAACCGTCAGCCGGAGCCGATCAGGGCGCCTGCTGCGAAAACCAGTGCGCCACCGAGGACCACCTGGAACGTGGCCCGCAGGAAGGGCGTATCCATATACCGGTTTTGGATCCAGACGATGGCCCAAAGCTCGACGAAGACAACGGCAAAGGCGATGAAGGTCGCGGTCCAGAAATCGGTGATCAGATAGGGCAGCGCATGGCCGAGGCCGCCAATCGTGGTCATCACGCCTGCCGCGATCCCGCGCTTGAAGGGCGAACCGCGCCCCGAGATTTGGCCGTCGTCCGAGGCGGCCTCGGTAAAGCCCATCGAGATGCCCGCGCCGATCGAGGCGGCAAGGCCCACGAGGAAGGTCGTCCAGGTGTCTTGTGTGGCAAAGGCGGTGGCGAAGATCGGCGCAAGCGTCGAGACCGAGCCATCCATCAGGCCCGCAAGGCCGGGCTGGACCCAAGTGAGCACGAACTGGCGATGCGCCGCCTGCTCTTCTTCCGAGCGGGCGTCGTCCGCCAGATGCGCGGCTTCCAATTCGCCCGCCTTGTGCTGATGCGATGCCTCGGCAGCGGCGAGCGTGCCGAGGAGCTTGCGCGTATCCGCGTCCGTCGTGCGGGCGGCGGCGGCGAGGTAGAACCGCTCTGCATCCCGCTCCATTTGCGCCGCCTCTTCGCGGATCTTCGGCAAGCTGAGGTTTTCCACGAGCCAGACCGGGCGGCGGGCGTAATAGCCCGAGACGTGCTCGCGCCGGATCAGCGGGATCACGTCGCCAAAGCGCACCTTATGGACCTCGATGAGCCGCGCGCGGTGATCATCCTCTTCTTCGGCCATGGCGTTGAACACCGCGGCCGAGGCCGGAAACTCGGCCTGAAGGCGTTGGGCGTAGGAGCGATAGATCCGCGCGTCGTCCTCTTCCGAAGAAATGGCGAGCGCGAGGATCTCCTGCTCGGAAAGATCGCGGAAACGGCGGCGGAAGGTGGTTCCGGGGATCATGGCACTGTCCTGAACTGCTTGTCTCAAAGCTAATCAGGGAATCCCCGGGCGCAAGGGCAAAGACTGCGACCTAGTAGACCACCACAGACCGGATCGACTTGCCCTCGTGCATCAGATCAAAGCCGGTGTTGATCTCGTCGAGGCTCAGGGTGTGGGTGATCATTGGGTCGATCTCGATCTTCCCCTCCATATACCAATCAACGATCTTCGGAACGTCCGTGCGCCCGCGCGCGCCGCCAAAGGCCGTGCCGCGCCAGCTGCGGCCGGTGACGAGCTGGAAGGGCCGCGTCGAGATTTCCGCGCCAGCTGGGGCCACGCCGATGATGATCGATTCGCCCCAGCCCTTGTGGGCAGCCTCAAGCGCCGTCCGCATGACCTTGACGTTGCCCGTGGCGTCAAAGGTGTAATCCGCGCCGCCTTTGGTCAGGTTCACCAAATAGGGCACGAGATCGCCCTCGACCTCGGTCGGGTTGACGAAATCGGTCATGCCGAAACGCTCGGCCATGGCCTTCTTCGACGGGTTGAGATCGACGCCGACGATCTGGTCGGCCCCGGCGTGACCAGCCTCAAGCCGGGCGATCATGTGATCCCGCTCTACACCCCCGAGTGCCGCGAGTGCGAATACTGCCTCAACCCGAAGACCAAC
>Ga0102867_1000407_pt1 | contig 10355 bp, 10 predicted proteins | sample Colrivmeta1546B3_FD_78437 | JGI IMG/M metagenome (GOLD analysis project Ga0102867, IMG submission 78437) | Estuarine microbial communities from the Columbia River estuary - metaG 1546B-3 | ecosystem: Environmental > Aquatic > Marine > Intertidal zone > Estuary | place: USA: Columbia River...
GAAACGGCCAAAGTGATGACTGCAGACGGCTATTTCAAATCGGGTGACATCGGTATCCAGGATGAGAACGGTGAGTTCAAAATCGTTGACCGCAAGAAAGACATGATTTTGGTGTCCGGCTTCAATGTTTATCCCAATGAAATTGAAGACGTCGTGTCTCAACTCCCTGGTGTTTTAGAGTGCGCCTGCGTGGGCGAGCCCGATGACAAAACGGGTGAAGCGGTTAAGTTGGTGGTGGTGAAGAAGTCGTCTAATTTGACCGAAGAAGTCATCCGCGACCATTGTCGTACCAACCTGACAGCGTATAAGCTGCCCAAGACAATTGAGTTCCGTCCCGAGTTGCCTAAGACGCCTGTGGGTAAGGTGTTGCGCCGCGAATTGCGCGGTTAAGTGAGGCCAGCCAGCGCCTTCGGGCGCTGGACGTTAGCCCAGCCAACCGCGCTTGCGGAAATAAAGCATCGGTATGATCGCCGAACAAGCCATCATGCCAAGTGCCATCGGATAGCCGTATGCCCACTGCGTTTCGGGCATGAACCGGAAGTTCATACCGTAAAGGCTGGCAATCAGTGTTGGGGGCAACAAGGCGACGCTGGCCACCGAGAAGATCTTGATGATCTTGTTCTGGTTGATGTTGATAAAACCAACCGTAGCGTCCATCAAAAAGTTAATCTTATCGAACAAAAACGCCGTGTGCGAGTCGAGCGAGTCGAGGTCGCGCAGAATTTGTCGCGCGTCCTCAAACTGGTCGGCGTTGAGCATGCGAGCCCGCATGAGAAAGCTGACGGCCCGGCGGGTATCCATCACATTTCGGCGAATGCGGCCGGACATGTCCTCGTCTCGCGCAATGGCTGACAGCACCTTTCCCGCAGTTTCATCCGTCACATCGCCTGACAGGACGCTACGGCTCACGGTGTCCAGCTGGTCGTAAATTTCTTCCAGCGTGTCGGCCGAATACTCGGCGTCCGCATCGAAAAGTGCCAGTAGCACGTCTTTTGCGTCCGTAATTAATCCTGGCAGACGTCGCGCACGCATCCGCAGCAGACGGAAAACGGGCACGTCTTGGTCGTGGATAGAGAACAAAACGCCGCTGCCGGCATTCGCCGCGTTTTGGTTCAAGATGAACGCGACGCGCACGGAGCGCGGGTTTTCGTCGTCATAAATCAAGAAGTCACTGCGAATGTGCATTTCGCCGTTGTCTTCTTCGTAAAAACGCGCAGATTCCTCGATGTCGTCCGCCATCGCATCGTCGGGAATGCTGAGGTTGTAGGTCTGCTTGACCCACATTTTTTCCTCAGCGGTTGGCTCGTCAAGGTCAACCCAAATGGGTTTGAAGCGCTTCAGATCCTCGAGCGATTCGATTTCTTCTTGAAACAAGCGGCCATTGGCCAAAGTGAACACGTTGAGCATGGGGCACTTCCGGTTAGGGTGTCGGGGGCCACTGACGGCGAGGGTCAGTCAGGCTGAAAGGGTGGTCTGCGCTTTCAGCCCGAACATGCACTGGTGGCCTAGCGCGTACGGTGCGCGCTCACCAGGCGAATCTGAACTGAAAGCAAGCAACTGGGACTGGCTTCCAAGGAGAATCTCCATTGTTGTTGAAGGCGACATTATCTCATCCACTCGCGCTTGTAACCAAGCCTGCCGGCGCTGTGTGTGGCAAACATGTCAATCGGGCGCCCAATGATCAGTTACAGTGGCGGCTTTACGCGCAGGTGCCTATGTCCCACACCACCCTTACACCGCAGCGGGAGCGCTGGCTGCTGCTGACATTGGCGGGCATTCAGTTCACCTACATATTGGACTTCATGGTGATGATGCCGCTGGGGCCCCAGTTCACGCGGTTGTTCGACATCAGCGATGCCCAGTTTGGCGCCCTCGTCTCGGCCTACACCTTTTCCGCCGGTGCATCGGGCTTGGCCGCATCCGCCTACCTGGACCGCTTTGATCGAAAGCGTTTGTTGGTGGTGCTCTATACGCTTTTCGCACTGTCCACCATGGGGTGCGCGCTGGCCATGACTTACGGCCAGTTCTTTGTTGCACGGGTGGGCGCGGGTCTCTTTGGTGGCGTTTTGTCGGCGCTGATTCAAACGATCTTGGCTGACGTGGTGCCATTCGAGCGGCGTGGTCGAGCCATGGGTGTGGTGATGTCGTCCTTTTCGGTGTCCACGGTTGCCGGTGTGCCGTTGGGGTTGTACCTCGCTGCCGCATTTTCGTGGCATGCGCCTTTTTGGCTGGTGGTAGGTTTGTGTGGTGTCTTCGGCGCCATGGCTTATTGGACAGTGCCGCAATTGCGCGCCCACTTGGACCACCCCGACCGCCACTCGGTCTGGGGCGAGATTGTGGCCACCGTCCAAGAGCGGAATCACCAGTGGTCGTTCGCGTTCACGATGGTCAGCATCCTGACGGGTTTCATGATCATTCCCTACATCACGATTTATCTCGAGACCAACTTGGCTGTATCCAACCGAGATATCCCGCTGCTTTACTTGGCTGGCGGTGCGGCAACATTGGTGAGCGCGCGGTGGATTGGCGTGCTGTCTGACCGCCTGGGTAAGCGCTACATGTACGAGCGTCTCGCCGCGTTGGTGGGCATACCGCTATTCACCCTGACCCTCATGCCACCCGCGCCCTTTTGGGTGTTGACCTTGGTTTATGTGCTGTTTTTCGTCATCGTGAGTGGCCGAATGATCCCCAGCATGGCCGTTGTGTCGGCCGCAGCCAATCCCAGGCGACGCGGTACATTCATGGCCATCTCAGGCGCCTTACAGTCGTTCGCGATGGGGCTGGCCGCGTTGGTTGGCGGTTTGATCATTGGCCGCTCAGCGGACGGCCAGGTGACCGGGTACTGGATCACGGCGCTGTTGGGCACCTTGGCAAGCTTTGCCTCGGTGTGGCTCATCCGGCGGATTCAAGTGCCGGAGGGTAAGGGGCCCATAAGCGCACCGAAAATAGATACCTAAGTATCCTTTTAGACCATTGCTGCGGTGCATGGTTGCCAAACCCTGATACGGGGTGCATAGTGGGGTTGAGTCGGTCAAACTCGCTTTGGGCGGGACCGCTCACCCCGCCCATTGTTTCGTCACCCTGAGCTGAGGAGGCTTAATTATGAACTTGACAATCAGCGGACATCACCTCGATGTGACCCCTGCTTTGCGGGCTTATGTCACCACCAAACTCGACCGGATTACGCGCCACTTTGACCAAGTCGTCGACGTCAAAGTTTTGCTGACGATTGATAACCTCAAAGAAAAAGACCTGCGTCAGCGCGCCGAATGCAATATTCATGTGAAAGGAAAGGACTTGTTTGCTGAGAGTGCCCACGCTGACTTGTACGCCGCTCTGGATGACTTGGCAGACAAAATGGACCGACAAGTGCTGCGCCACAAGGACAAGGCCCAGGCGCATAATCATCAACCTGCTAAGCGAATGATGTAGTCTTCGCGCCACTTTTTAGGCATAACGCCTAAAAAGTGGTAAAAATGGCGCACTGCAACAAGCCACCTTACTTTAGGTGGCTTTTTCTTGATGGCTTGGGCGCAATGCGGCACACTGTGCGGTCGTTGCGTTGCATCAGAGGAATTTCATGAATCGTTTGTCTGCAATATTGCCGCTTGAACAGGTCGCTGTTGGTCTTGATGCCTCAAGCAAAAAGCGTGCATTTGAAGAGGTGGGTTTGTTATTCGAAACCCGCCACGACCTGAACCGATCATTGGTTACTGACAGCCTTTTCGCGCGAGCGCCTGGGCTCCACCGGGTTAGGGCACGGGGTGGCGATTCCCCATGGACGTATCAAAGGTTTGAAGCAGCCCATGGCTGCGGTTTTTCAGCTCGCAGCGCCCATCGCATTTGACGCCCCTGACGAGCAGCCCGTCACCCTCCTGATCTGCCTGTTGGTCCCCGAAGCGGCGACCCAAAAGCACCTCGAAATCCTCAGCGAAATTGCAGAAATCCTCAGCGACAGCGAGCTGCGCGAGCGCATGAAAACCGCTGACACATCAGAAACCCTTCACCAGCTTGTTGCCAACTGGCAGTCGGCACACATCCCTGCCTAACGAACGGTAAAAACACATGCGCCCCACGGTCATCAGTGCGGATGTGTTGTTTGAGGCCCATCGGGCGCGTCTCAAGTTAGATTGGTTGGGCGGCCACGGTGCGTCTGAGCGGCGCTTCGATGAGCTCGCCATTCGCGCCGCCCGGTCCGGTGCTGACCTTGTCGGTTACCTGAACTACATCCACCCCTACCGTGTACAGGTCTTGGGTGAGCGAGAGGTGGCTTACCTTGCCCGAGGTGAGGGCGCTGATTGCGCGCGCCGTGTCGCGCGCATCGTCACCCTGGAGCCCCCTGCCATCTTTCTCGCTGACGGGCAAACCGCCCCGCCAGAGTTACTGTCCATGTGCGAGCGGGCGCAAATCCCCTTGTTCACCACGCATGAGTCCGCGGCGTTTGTTGTCGACGTCTTGCGCGCCTACCTGTCCAAACATTTCGCCGAACGCTCGACCATGCATGGCGTTTTCATGGACATCTTGGGGATGGGGGTGTTGATCACCGGAGAATCTGGTCTCGGCAAAAGCGAGCTGGGCCTTGAGCTTATTTCTCGGGGTCATGGGCTGGTGGCGGACGATGCGGTCGATCTGTTTCGAATCAATCAGGCAACCATCGAAGGACGCTGTCCTGAGCTCTTGCGCAACCTGCTGGAGGTGCGTGGGATTGGTTTACTCGATATCAAAGCGATCTTCGGTGAAACTGCGGTACGCCGGAAGTTGCGCCTCAAACTAATCGTTCACTTGGTACGCAAGGAAACCATGGAGCGGAAATACGAGCGCATGCCGCATCAAGCACTGTCTCAAGATGTGCTCGGTGTTCCCGTTCGGAAGGTTGTGATCCAGGTGGTTGCGGGTCGGAACATCGCGGTGTTGGTTGAGGCAGCGGTGCGCAACACCATCTTGCAACTGCGTGGCATTGACACCTACAGCGATTTCGTCGAGCGCCAACGCTTGGCCATGGAAAATGGCCTTGATTAATGGCCCTGCGGCCTTTTAACTCCCTCGATATTGGCAATCTTTTCGTGTGCAGTGCGCATAGAGCGCCAACGCGTGTTCCTGTAGCTTGAAGCCGCGTGAGCTGGCGATGTCATGCTGGCGCCGCTCGATCTCGGCATCCATGAACTCCTCCACGCGGCCACAGTCCAAGCAGACCAAGTGATCGTGGTGTTGTCCAGCATCGAGTTCGTAAACGGCCTTGCCCGATTCAAAATTGCTTCGCAGCAGTAGTCCAGCCTGTTCAAACTGCATCAGCACCCGATAAACCGTCGCCAGACCGATGTCGGCCTTGTCATCGAGTAGCAGCCGGTAGACGTCTTCAGCACTCAAATGTCGCTGATTGGCACTTTGGAAGACTTCCAGGATCTTGAGTCGAGGGCCTGTGGCTTTCAAGCCCGTGTTTTTGAGTTCGTCGAGGGTGTTCATGCGTTTCGATTAAAAAATAGGCACAGGGGCGTCATTGTGTGCCGCTGATCAAGGGGCACCCCCTGAACTACAATCTTTGCATCATAGTTGTCTCCCTTTTACCCTTTGTTGGGGGCAACTTCAATCGGGGCTTTCTGCCCCTAACGGTGCCTTTATCTGATGCCAAATTTTTCAAATTTCACTTGCCGAGTTTTGCGTCCGCTCTCCTTGGTGGCTGTCGTCGTTGCGCTCGGAGCGTGTACAACCGCTGATGATCAAGGTTACGGATCGGCGTTAGGCATTTACCGTCCGGATGTGTTGCAAGGCAACGTGGTTACCGCAGAGCAGGTGGCCCTGCTGAAGGTCGGGATGTCTCGGGCTCAGGTCACGCGCCTGATGGGGACACCGCTGCTTAAAAGCGCCTTTCATGCAGACCGCTGGGATTATGTTTTCTCACGCTTGAGTGCGGATGCCCCCGGGCAGAAACGCCGTCTGAGCCTTTGGTTTGAGGGCGATCTGTTGGCGCGTTTTGAAGGCGACGAGATGCCAACCGAGGCAAAGTTTGTCGACTCGATTGCCAAGCCCCTTGATGTGAGCGAACCCGTCAAGCTGCAGGCCACCGCTGAAGAGTTGGAGGCTTTCAAGGCCAAAACGCCCGTGGCCCCAGCGCCGCCGTCCACGCCGGCTGTCGCTGCACCCAAGGCCTACCCCCCATTGAATGCTGAGGTAACAAAATGAGTGAGTCGAAGACAGTGGGTATCGTGATTGCGGGTGCCAGTGGCCGTATGGGCCGGATGTTGATTGAGGCTGTTTTGGCTGACCCCTCGGCGCGCCTCGTGGGTGCGCTGGATGTGACTGGAAGTCCCGCCCTTGGACAAGACGCTGGCGCTTTTGCCGGCGTTGAAACCGGTGTCTTGATCAGCGATGACATCGCAAACACGCTCGCAGGTGCCGATACGCTAATCGACTTCACGCGACCTGAAGGCACGTTGGCGCATGTGGCCCACGCCTTGCCGAACGGTGTTGCGATGGTGATTGGTACCACTGGATTTTCGGATGCGCAAAAAGCCACCTTGCAAGTGGCCAGTCAGACCATTCCCATGGTGATGGCGCCCAATATGAGTGTCGGCGTGAATGTCACTTTGAAGCTTCTGGAGATGGCGGCAAAGGCGATGCCGATTGGATACGACATCGAGGTCATCGAGGCCCACCACCGTCACAAGGTCGACGCGCCGTCCGGCACCGCTTTGAAGATGGGTGAGGTGATTGCCGGCGCTTTAGGCCGTGACCTCAAAGATTGCGCTGTTTACGCGCGCGAGGGCGTAACCGGTGAGCGGGATCCATCGAGCATTGGATTTGCAACGATTCGCGGTGGTGACATCGTGGGCGATCACACCGTCTTGTTTGCGGGTACGGGTGAGCGCATTGAGATCACCCACAAGTCATCGAGTCGCGCAACCTATGCCCAAGGCAGCATGCGCGCAGCCCATTTTTTAAGCGACAAATCAAACGGGCTCTATGACATGTTTGATGTCTTAGGCCTGAACACATAACCCCTCACAAGTCACATCATGCAAGAGAAGTTTGAGCCCCAAGCCATTGAGCAGGCGATCCGCGCCAAGTGGGCTGCAGCCGACGTTTACCGCGTCACCGAGGACAAAGACAAGCCCAAGTTCTATGCCTGTTCGATGTTGCCTTACCCCAGCGGTAAGCTGCACATGGGGCATGTTCGCAATTACACGATCAACGACATGCTCGCACGCCACCTTCGGATGAAAGGCTACAACGTCTTGATGCCGATGGGATGGGATGCGTTTGGTTTGCCGGCAGAAAACGCCGCACTCAAAAATCGTGTGCCCCCTGCACAGTGGACATACGACAACATCGCTTACATGAAAAAGCAGATGATGGCCATGGGCTTGGCGATTGACTGGTCGCGCGAGGTTGCCACGTGTGATCCTGCGTACTACAAGTGGAACCAATGGCTCTTCTTGAAGATGCTCGAAAAAGGCATTGCTTATCGCAAGACACAGGTGGTCAACTGGGATCCGGTTGATCAAACCGTATTGGCCAACGAGCAGGTGATTGACGGTAAGGGCTGGCGCACCGGTGCGACGGTCGAGCGCCGTGAAATTCCTGGCTACTACCTGGCCATCACGGACTATGCCCCCGAGCTGTTAACGCATGTCAAAGACGGCCTGTCCGGATGGCCTGAGCGGGTCCGCTTGATGCAAGAGAATTGGATTGGCAAGAGTGAGGGTGTGCGGTTTGCTTTCACTCACACCATTGCCGATGCAGATGGCAATCTGATTGATGACGGTCGGATGTACGTCTTCACCACGAGACCGGACACGATCATGGGCGTGACGTTCTGTGCGGTAGCGCCTGAGCACCCACTGGCGGCTCGGGCGGCACAAGACAATCCCGAGTTACAGGCGTTTATCGCGACGTGTCAGCAGGGCGGTACAACGGAGGCCGAACTGGCCTTGAAAGAAAAAGTGGGCATGCCCACCGGCTTGTCTGTTACGCACCCCCTGACCGGCGAGTCGGTCGCGGTTTGGGTGGGCAACTATGTTTTGATGAGCTACGGCGACGGGGCTGTGATGGGCGTCCCCGCTCACGATGAGCGCGATTTCGCGTTTGCAAAAAAATATGCATTGAACATCAAGCCGGTCGTGCACGTCGCCGGCAAGGGCGATTACGACACGTCGGCTTGGCAAGAGTGGTACGCGGAGAAAGGCAGCGGTATCGCTGTTAACTCCGGCAAATACGATGGGTTGGTCTTCAGCGATTGTGTCGATGCCGTTGCGGCAGACCTCAAGGCCAAGCACCTCGGCGAGAAGAAGACAACGTGGCGCCTGCGTGATTGGGGCATCAGTCGCCAACGCTATTGGGGGACACCCATCCCGATCATTCACTGTGATGACTGCGGGGCGGTTCCGGTACCCGAAAAAGACTTGCCTGTGGTGTTGCCGCCCGACCTCGTGCCCGATGGCAGCGGTAACCCACTCAACAAGTCCGCACAGTTTTTGAATGTCGGATGCCCCAAATGTGGCAAGCCCGCCAAGCGTGAGACCGACACCATGGACACATTCGTGGACTCGTCTTGGTACTTCATGCGCTATTGCGATCCGAAAAAAGCCGACGGCATGGTTGGTGCGGGTGCGGCTTACTGGATGAACGCCACAGACGTACCCGGCAAGCCCAACAGCCAAGGCATGGATCAGTACATTGGTGGCATTGAGCACGCGATTCTGCACCTGCTTTATGCACGCTTCTGGACCAAGGTGATGCGGGATCTGGGGTTGGTCAACGTGGATGAGCCGTTTGCCAAATTGCTGACGCAGGGCATGGTCTTGAATCACATTTACTCACGCCGCACGCCACAAGGCGGCAAAGAGTATTTTTGGCCTCACGATGTCGAGAACGTTGCAGATGCAAGCGGTAAGGTTGTGGGCGCGAAGTTGAAGAACGCGGTCGGCGATCTGCCTGTCGGCACGCCGATTGACTACGAGGGCGTGGGCACCATGTCCAAGTCCAAAAACAACGGTGTTGATCCCCAGTCGCTGATCGATACGTTTGGCGCCGATACCGCGCGTCTCTACACCATGTTCACGGCACCGCCTGAAGCAACGCTGGAGTGGAATGATTCCGCCGTTGAAGGCAGCTTCCGCTTCTTGCGGCGTGTTTGGAACTTCGCCGTCAAAAACGAGGCGGTGTTACGCGCCGGGGTGTGTGTGGCTCATGACGGTGCGTACAGCGCTGCCGCAAAGGCTTTGCGCTTCGACATCCACACCGTTCTGCGTCAGGCCAATTTTGATTACGAGCGCATGCAGTACAACACCGTTGTGTCGGCTGTCATGAAGATGCTGAACACACTTGAGTCGGCGCAATTGAGCGAAACCGCCGCCGATCAAGCCGCATTGGCATCGTGCTTCTCTGTGATGTTGCGCGTGCTGTACCCCGCTTGCCCGCACATCACCTGCGAATTGTGGGACGCGTTGGGTTACGCTGGTGGCGCGACCGGTACCGGTCTGCTCGATACAGACTGGCCCGAGGTCGACGAGTCAGCCCTCGTTCAGGATGAGATTGAGTTAATGTTGCAAGTCAATGGCAAGTTGCGAGGCGCGGTTCGCGTGTCAGCGCAGGCCAGCAAAGCAGATATCGAAGCGGCGGCGCTGGCCAGTGAGGCCTTTGTGCGTCAAGCCAATGGTGCGGCGCCGAAGAAGGTGGTGGTGGTCCCGGGCCGTTTGGTCAACATCGTGGTGTAAAGCTATGAAATTTTCTTCTTCCTCGAATCGCACCCGTCGGGCCTGTTTGTCGTGCGGTCTCGTTGTTTTGGCTTTGACGCTTGCCGGATGTGGCTTTCAGCTGCGTGGCGCGGCACCTCAATTGGCCTTCAAACAAGTGGCATGGCGTGGGGTGACCGGCCCGGTTTCTAACGCGGTCTCAGAGGCGTTGCGCAGTCAGGGTGCCGACACCACCCGCAGCGCGATTGCCCTCAATGCTTCAGGCACCAACGCCGAGGGCGATGCGCCGTCGGACATTGATCTTGTCATTGAGGTGAGCGTTGACCAACGGGAGCGACAGGTGGTTGCGTCGACCATTGCCGGACAGGTTCGTGAACTTGATTTACGGGTGCGTTTTAATTGGCAAGCCTTCAACCGTACCGGCCAGCCGATCACGCCGACGATTGAGATGGTGTTGTCACAAGACTTGAGTTACCAAGAGTCTGCGGTGCTCTCGAAGTCGCTTGAGCAGGATGCGATTTACGACAACCTCGAAGCGCGGATGGTGGCTCAGGTCATGCGTCGTTTGTCCGCCTTACAGCCCGGTGCGCCAGCCCAGTAAGGCATGCAAATCAGCCACGCCCAATTGACGGCTCACCTGGCCAAGGGCTTGCGAGGGCTTTA
>Ga0102867_1000411_pt1 | contig 10323 bp, 6 predicted proteins | sample Colrivmeta1546B3_FD_78437 | JGI IMG/M metagenome (GOLD analysis project Ga0102867, IMG submission 78437) | Estuarine microbial communities from the Columbia River estuary - metaG 1546B-3 | ecosystem: Environmental > Aquatic > Marine > Intertidal zone > Estuary | place: USA: Columbia River Estuary...
ATCTTCTGCCCTATATCCAGAGGCGTATAAGGCGCCTACTATAGCCCCCATACTCGCTCCTGCTATATAGTCTATTTGAAGACCGGAGACCTCAATCACTTTAAGCGCGCATATGTGTGCCAATCCCTTCGCACCTCCACCACTTAAGACCAAACCTACTTTTAAAGGCTTATCCCTTGATTGTAAGGCGGTTGAATCCCTTGTCGCGAATGCTTTCGAAATCTCATTGATTGATGCCGTTTGAGCTCGAAGGTTGAATACACTAGCTATTAATAGGGTGAAAAAGAAAAAACGCAGGAATAAAAAATAAGGATATTTAATGAAAATGCTCATACAATATGCTGGCTTTTGCTGGACCTACTTGAGTAATTAAAGCATCTAAGTTAGCTTCTTTTATCTTAGCGACTGTTTTAAAATGCCTTAATAATTGTGTCGCTGTTTTTTCTCCTATTCCCTTAATTCCGTCCAATTCTGAAACTATAGCACCTTTACTTCTCAAATTTCTATGAAAAGTAATCCCAAATCTGTGGGCTTCATTTCTCAATTGTTGGATTACTTTTAGAGACTCGGATTTCTTATCTAAATACAAGGGAATAGGATCTTCAGGGAAATAAATTTCCTCCAAACGCTTTGCAATACCCACTATAGCAATTTTCCCTCTTAAGCCTAATTGATCAAGGGCTTTTAAAGCAGCAGATAATTGCCCTTTACCTCCATCAATTACAATAAGTTGTGGTAATGAACTGCCTTCTTCTTTGAGCCTTTTATAGCGCCTGTATACCACTTCTTCCATAGAGGCAAAATCATCAGGTCCTTCTACGGTCTTAATATGAAAATGTCGGTACATTTTTTTATTGGGCTTGGCATTGGTAAACACCACACAAGCAGCCACCGGATTAGACCCTTGAATATTAGAGTTGTCAAAGCATTCAATATGCACTGGAATCGAAGAAAGCCTTAAATCTTCTTTAATTTGAGCCAAAATACGCTTAGAATGACGTTCAGGATCTACAATGCGCATTTGACTCAATTTATCCTGTCTATAAAAACGGGCATTACGCTCAGACAACGCTAACAATTTTTGTTTGTCTCCCAAAACAGGTATAGTAGCCTTTATTCCTTCTGGCATTAATACTTTAAATGGGATGATCACCTCTTTAGAAATAGATTTAAAACGCTCCCTTAAGGACACAATAGCCAATTCTAAAATTTGTGCATCTGTCTCCTCCAGCTGCTTTTTAATTTCCAGGGTGTGAGATCGAATAATGGCGCCGTGAGAAAGTTCAAGAAAATTCACATAGGCATGGGTTTGGTCTGAAATAACAGTAAACACATCTACATTGTTTATTTTAGGATTTACTATTGTGGACTTAGATTGGTAACCAGCCAATACGGCCAGCTTTTCTTTTACTCTGTGGGCCATTTCAAAAGCTTCCTCAGCGGCGTAACGATCCATTTCTATTTTAAAATGCTTCATTGCTGCAGCTAAATTGCCCTTTAATATATGTCTAATGGCTTCTATATCTTTAGCATATGAGGTCTCAGATTGTAAATTCTCACAAGGTGCATGGCAATTCCCTAAATGATACTCCAAACAACTTTTATACCTGCCTTCTTGAATTTTTTCAAAAGAGAGGTCATAATTGCAGGTTCTCAAAGGATAAAGCCCTTTAATGAGCTCCAGCAAAACCTTCACCATTCTCTTATTGGTATAAGGCCCAAAATATTCTGAACCATCTTTAATTAACTGACGGGTTAAAAAGACCCTTGGAAACCGTTCTTTTTTAATACAAATCCAAGGAAAGGTCTTGTCATCTTTTAATAATATATTATACCTTGGCTGGTATTTTTTAATCAGGTTGTTTTCTAATAAAAGTGCGTCTGACTCTGTGGGAACCACTATATGCTTGATCAGCACAATTTTCTTGACCAATAAGCGTGTTTTGGCTATCTCGTGTTTTAAAGTAAAATAAGAGCTGACCCTTTTTTTAAGGTTTTTGGCTTTTCCTATATATAAAATCTTATCTGAGCTATCATAAAACTGGTACACTCCCGGAGTTTCCGGAAGTACACTGAGTTGTATAGAAATGCTATTGGCCGCCATAGGTGATTTACAAAGGTATAGTAGAAATTATTATTGGGCCTTTATTTTATCTGTATTTTTATAAGCTTAAAATGCCCAATTTATGAATAAAATAGCCCTTAGAAGTGCTTACCTTGAAAAAAGAAAAAAGCTCCAAACAGAAGAAATTGCTACATTAAGTGCCGCTATAGGGAATCAATTATTAAACTGTCCTATATGGGATGCCTCCTATTACAGCCTATTCCTGAGTATTGTTTCCAAAAAAGAAATAGATACCGAATTCATCCTCACATTACTGCATGGAAGAGATAAAGAAGTCTGTTTGCCAAGAATACAAAACGATACTGAAATAGTGCATATACTACTGACAGACAATACCAAAATAAAAACAAACCATTGGGGGATTCCAGAGCCTCAAAATGGATTGACTGTTCCCCCTTCAGAAATAGAAGTAGTCTTTATTCCTTTATTGGCATATGATAAAAAAGGGCACAGAGTCGGATACGGAAAAGGATTCTACGATCGTTTTTTATCTAAATGCAAACCAAATACCCTAAAAATAGGCTTATCCCTATTTGAACCTGAAGAAAAAATTGAGGGCTTAGACGCCACAGATATTCCATTAGATTACTGTGTAACACCAGTTAAGGTATACGAATTTAAATAAACAATTCGGAGTCTTATGATACAGCTCAGATCTAATTCTGACAAATGATGCAGAAAAGAAGACAAATTTAGCGACTTTGAAAATTCGCAAAACACCTATCCCTGTGGAAAAGCTTTTTTTGTTAAGACCAATAAAAGACCTACTCCAGTACTAATAGCGGTGTCTGCAATATTAAAAACTGGTTCAAAAAATCTTAATGAATTTCCTCCTAAAACTGGCACCCATTCTGGCCATGTAGTATCTATGAGCGGGAAATAGAGCATGTCTACCACCTTACCTTGTAGTAAGCTGCCGTAAGGCTGATCAGAAAATAGGGTCGCTACTTGGTACATACTGTCATTAAATAGTACCCCATAAAAAACAGAATCAATAATATTACCCAAGGCCCCTGCGAAAATCAAAGCTTGGGCCATTTGCAAAAAAAGTGGCACACCTTTTTTAACAGAACTTACAAACCACGCACCAATTCCCACAATAGCAAACAGTCTAAAAACGGTGAGGGCAATTTTTCCACTTACATCTGAAATGGGTAAAATATCACTGAGTTTGGCCCCCCAAGCAGCGCCCTCGTTTTCGATAAATAAAATTTGAAAACCAGAAAAGACCTCTACTGATTCTCCTAAAAAAAAGTGTGTTTTAATATAAATTTTTACACATTGGTCCAGAATCAATAAAAAATAGGCGAGTAAAAAAGGCTTTTTAAACATAATAGGTACTTAGGTGGCTAAAATAAACATTATTATTAAAATGAAACTAGTCTAGAGGAACCACTTTAATGTCTCCGTGTATGGACCGCAATACAATCTCTGAAAGCCCCTTTGGAACACTGGGTAAAATTAGCGTTCCATAGGTTGTTTCAGCATTTACAATGGCTTTTTTTTGCTTTAAAATAATAGGCGCTCTAATGGTATTTACCCGCACTTGATTCCCTACTTCTTTTAAAACACACAATCCGTCATTGAGTTGGATCTGAAGTTTCTCAAAAATACCCTCAGCATTTATTTGGGTATTTCCTCCATCTATATAGACTTCTAGATATGTTGGTATTTCAATAGCCAAATCAACCGACCATATTTTGTGGGCACTGAGTTTGTCATTGGGAAGTTCAAAAGTTGCTGAAAGGTCTGGTTCAATAAATAAGGTATTTCCTTTTCTAGTAAACACGATCATCTGATGGAGACTGTACTCTCCATTTAAACGTGCTGAAACAAGAAGTTCCTTGGAGGAAGATGGTTTTAAATGTAAGGTATTGACTTCTTGGGCCAATACATGGATTTGGGTGAGAGAAGGGTCTTCTAAAACTTTAGATAATATCTTTTGAGACCAGGATAAATGAAGGGCTAACACCAGAAGTATCGCTGTGTATATAACCTTCAATAACGACTACTTTTGCATGTTCTTAGCTTCAATACTTAGGGTCGCGTGAGGGACTAGCTTTAATCTTTCTTTGTTGATTAATTTACCCGTTACCCTGCATATGCCATAGGTCTTATTCTCAATTCTAAGCAAGGCATTTTTTAAATCCCTGATAAATTTCTCTTGACGAATAGCCAATTGGGTATTCGCTTCTTTGCTCATGGTCTCAGAGCCTTCTTCAAAAGCCTTGAAAGTTGGAGAGGTGTCATCTGTACCATTGTTTCCATCATTCATATATGAACTCTTTAAAAGTTCAAGATGAGACTTAGCCACCTCTATTTTCTCAGAGATAAGGACCTTGAATTCTGCCAAATCTTTATCTGAATATCTGTTTTTTAAATCTGTTTCCATATTAGTTTTGTTTTTCAATAAATAACAATGAGCGTACCTCATCAAATTCAATTGGAAGTCCCTCGTTTAGAGTTGTTTCTACCAATATTTCTGTCGCCAATGTTTCTGTTTTAATATATTCTAAATTATCTAATAAAGCCGAATCTATAAAGGGGTCTTTTAGAAATTTAATAACAATTTTGTCCGTGACTTCAAAGCCACTGTCTTTTCTTAAGTTTTGAATCCTATTGACCAGCTCTCTCGCTATTCCTTCTGCTTTTAGTTCAGGGCTAATTGTAGCATCTAAAGCCACTGTTAATGCGCCTGAAGAAGCTACCAACCATCCTTCAATATCCTGAGAACTGATCTCCACATCAGACAACTCCAAAGCTATTTTATCCCCATCTACAAGCAACTCAATAGCGCCATTTAGCTCCATTTGGTTAATATCTTTTGATGTTAAGGATTGTATCGCTGTAGCAACCGCTTTCATTTTAGGACCAAATTTAGGACCTAAAGTCTTAAAATTAGGCTTGATCTGTTTGACCAAGATATCTGAAGAATCCGCCAAAATTTCTAATTCTTTTACATTTACTTCAGATAAAATAAGTGAAGCAACTGCCTTTAAATCTATTGCTTTTACTAGGGCAGAAACAGGCACCATAATTTTCTGAAGGGGCTGTCTTACTTTAATGTTTTCTTTTTGTCTAATAGACAAAACTAGCGAATAAGTTTGCTGAGCCAATTGCGTTTTGCGCTCTAAATCTGAATCAATAACAGCGCTATTGGCCTCTGGAAATTGCGCTAAATGAACACTTTCTTTTACATTAGGGTCACACACGCCAGCCAAATCTAGATAAAGTCTGTCCATGAAAAATGGAGCAATAGGGGCAGATAATTTAGAAACCACCAAGAGACATTCATACAATGTTTGGTAAGCGGCTATTTTATCTGGTCCGTATTCTCCTTTCCAAAAACGCCTTCTACACAAACGAACATACCAGTTGCTTAAATTTTCTTGCACAAAATCTGAGATGGCTCTCGCTGCTTTTGTGGGCTCATAGGTTTCATAGGCCGCTTCTACCCTGATGATTAAACTATTGAGTTCGGAAAGCACCCAACGGTCAATTTCTGGCCTGTCTGCTAATGGAATCTGAGGAGCACTGTTGTCAAAATGATCTAAGTTGGCATACAAACTAAAGAAAGAATAGGTATTGTACAGGGTGCCAAAAAACTTACGCTTTACCTCTACAATCCCTTCTGTGTCAAACTTTAGGTTGTCCCATGGATTTGCATTGGCGATCATATACCAACGCGTGGCGTCGGCCCCATGGGCCGCAATAGTTTCAAAAGGATCAATCGCATTGCCAAGGCGCTTAGACATTTTCTTTCCGTCCTTGTCTAATACCATCCCATTAGAGACTACATTTTTATAGGCTGGCCTGTCAAAAACCATGGTCGCAATAGCGTGAAGGGTGTAAAACCACCCCCTTGTTTGGTCTACGCCTTCTGCAATGAAATCTGCAGGGAAGGCCTTGTTCTCATCTATGAGTTCTTTGTTCTCAAATGGGTAGTGCCACTGGGCATAAGGCATAGATCCAGAGTCAAACCAGACATCTATAAGGTCTGATTCTCTGTGCATTGGTTCCCCAGTGCTGGATACTAAAACCACCTGGTCTACAATGTTTTTATGAAGGTCTATTGTGGCGTAATTCTCCGCTGAATAGTCTCCTACTTTAAAGTCTTCAAAAATATCTTTAGACATAAGTCCAGCAGCAACAGAAGCTTTCATGGCTTCTTTAAGTTCTGCTACAGAACCAATCATGATTTCTTCTTTGCCGTCTGCCGTTCTCCAAATAGGCAATGGAATTCCCCAATATCTAGATCTAGAAAGGTTCCAGTCATTGGCGTTGGCCAACCAGTTTCCAAACCTACCTTCACCGGTGGCTTTTGGCTTCCAGTTAATTTCCTGGTTCAAAGACACCATTTTATCCTTTACTTCAGTCATTTTAATAAACCAAGAGTCTAAGGGGTAATATAAAATAGGCTTGTCTGTTCTCCAGCAATTTGGATAGGAATGCACATATTTTTCTACTTTAAAAGCCCTGTTTTCCTCCTTGAGTCTAATGGCAATTTCTACATCTGCAGAACGTTCTGGCGCTTCTCCCTCCGGATAGTACTCATTTTTAACATACTTACCTCCTAAGCCCGCAACTTCAGGTCTAAACTTTCCTTGTAGGTCTACTAGAGGCACTTTGTTGCCCGCTGAATCTAAAACCAACATTGGCGGGATTTCTGGGCTAGCTTGTTTGGCTACCAAGGCGTCGTCTGCACCAAAAGTGGGGGCCGTATGCACAATACCGGTTCCATCTTCTGTGGTCACAAAATCTCCTCCAATCACTCTAAAAGCATTTTCAGGATGATCACAAGGCAATACACCAGTCATGAGTTGTTCGTATGTGACACCGATAAGGTCTGCCCCTTTAAAAGACGCTAAAACCAAATAAGGTATTTTCTTGTCTTCTTTGTTGTATTGTTGAATGGCTTCTTTACTTTCCACTGCTACAAACTTTCCTGCAAATTGCTTTCCTACCAATGATTTGGCGAGCAATACATGCATAGGTTCAAAGGTGTACTGATTAAAAGTACGCACCAAAACATAGTCAATTTTAGGGCCTACGGTTAAAGCAGTGTTGCTCGGAAGGGTCCAAGGGGTAGTGGTCCATGCCAAGAAATATAAAGGTGCGTCTAAAGATTGTAAGCCCTTTGGTAGGGTCTCTTCTATGGCTTTAAACTGTGCCGTTACTGTGGTATCTGTCACATCCTGATAGGTGCCTGGCTGGTTCAACTCGTGTGAACTCAATCCTGTACCAGCTTTAGGAGAATAAGGTTGAATGGTATATCCCTTATAGATTAGGCCTTTCTTGTATATTTCTTTCAACAACCACCAAACAGACTCCATGTATTTTGGCTCATAGGTAATATAAGGGTTTTCCATATCTACCCAATAGCCTATTTTATCTGTCATGTCGTTCCACACATCGGTGTAGCGCATCACAGCGGCTCTACAAGCTTTGTTATAATCTTCTACAGATATCTTAGTGCCAATGTCTTCTTTGGTAATTCCCAAGGCTTTTTCTACACCCAATTCAATAGGCAAACCGTGGGTGTCCCAACCTGCTTTCCGCTTTACCTGAAAACCCTTCATGGTCTTGTATCTAGGAAAAATATCCTTGATCGTTCTAGCCATTGCATGGTGAATTCCAGGCATGCCGTTGGCCGACGGCGGCCCTTCAAAAAACACATAAGAAGGTTGCCCTTCTCGTTGCTCCACGCTTTTTTGGAATACCTCTTTGTCTTTCCATTCCTGTAAAACAGCTTTGGAAATACCAGGCAAATCTAATCCTTTATATTCTGCAAACTTCATAGTATTAAGGTCTTGTATGCGGTATGAAAGGGGCAAAATTAAGCAATTAGAACGAAACCATCCTCATTTTAAAGGGATGTTAAAAATGCGGTAGATACTGGCCCTTAAAAAACAATACAAACCCTTTAAAATTGGTAACTAGCGCCCAGAATAAGGTTGCTCCCTGGAGCACTTAAGCCAGAAGCATACGTCCTGTACAACTGATTGGTGATATTCTCCCAAGCCAAAAAAGTTGTAACGGCATTGGTCAAGGTGTATTGGGACCTGAAATTAAGGCTGTGCCATGAGGGGCTGTATGGATTCCCAAAGCGGTCTAAAGCATACATATAGCTTTTTGATTGTTCTGATACAGCCAGCTGATCTGCACTTATTTCTCTATTAAAATTGAGCAATATACTTGCTTTAAACCTGGAATTTTTATAAAGCAGCTGTAGGTCTCCAAAAGAAGGTGCCACATGCCTGCCTGGAGATAGCGCCCCATTGTCTTCTTCCTCTGTGCCTTTAATATAACTGTAATTTGCCGCAAATGACAAGTAGGGACTCAGCATAAAATCTGCCCCTATTTCCCAACCGTATACATAGGCATTTGCAGCGTTTTGAACTGCTTGAACCTGACTTAAAACACCCTGATATACTATTTGAGACTGACCGTTTAAGGCAAAATTTCTTCGCACTAAGGCGTCTTTTAGATGGGTGTAATACCCTGCAAGTCTCCAAACTACTTTATCTGAAAAATTCTTTTTTAGGCCTATTTCTGTTCCATATGCATATTCTGGTTTCAAAGCTGGGTTTGGCACTACAACAGACCCTGGTTCTGAATCAAAAACCTTTCCAATGTCGTCAATATTAGGGGCCCTAAATCCTGTAGTAGCATTCCAACTCACTTGAAAATCTTCCGCCACAAACCAACTCCAACCTAAGCTTCCTGTTAAAGCAGCTGTATTTAGGTCTGCCTTTTCAAAAGGGAAATCATAAAATTCATTGTCAAAAGAGGCATTTACCCAAACATGAGTATAGCGAATACCACCTAAAAATTTAAAATTTTCAGAAGCCTCAAAAGTGCTGTTTAAATACAATGCAGCGGAACGCCACAGCGCATTATCTGGATACCTAGAAGCGGCTGGTAAAATCATGTTGCTGCTCACTATGTTTTCAGATCCCTTTGAGTACACTTTATTCCCTACATATTCAGCCCCATAAAATAACCTAAAGGCGCCTGTCTTTTTGTGTTCTATGTCAAGGTTAAATGATATTGCGTCTACTTTTTCCTCAGTACCGAAAAGAGAAACCGCTCCAAAGTCTCTGTCAAAGCGGCTTTCATTAAAGCGCTGGTATGCCGCTGTAAATTTAAGTCCCTCATAAAATGTATTTAAGGGGGCATGAGAGATATTAAAATTGGTCATAAACCATTTTTGTGGGCCGTAATCCCAAACTGCGGAGCGTAGTCCAGTACCTGCATTATCTGGTCTTGTGAGACGGTCGTATCTGGCGAAATGAGAGGTCTCAGAAAAGTAAACGCCCAACTGGAATTCAAGGTTTTCATCTGCTTTATACCGTACTTTCTGCAAACTGTTTATCTGATTGTAACCTGTGGGATTTTGAAGCCTTGGATTGGGATTGTCTACCAGTAGGTCTGCTCCGCCACCTTGTAATACAAATTGAGGTCTCAAGTATGCCTCTGGGCCGTTTTTACCCATTTGTAAATCTTCAAAATTACTGTGCGTTATACTGCTTAAAAAACCCCACTTTTCTGTTCCTACACTAAGGTCTAGATGGGCTGTCCGCTCTTGGTTGGCACTCGAATACCTATATTGGGCATTTCCGGAGTATGTTGTAGTCTCATTTTTGCTCAATTGTGGTTCCTTTGTATAATAATGCACCACACCACCTATGGCGTCACTACCATAAATAACAGATCCAGAGCCAAAAATCACCTCCGTGTTTTTTATACTAAAGGGATCTACAGCAATACTATTTTGTAAATTTCCTCCTCTAAAAATAGCATTGTTCATTCTCACCCCGTCTACAGAAAGCAACAGTCTGTTTGCTGCAAAACCCCTGAACATAGGGCTTCCTCCGCCTAATTGACTTTTCTGGACGTAGACTTTGCCTGTTTGCTGGAGCATGTCTGCCGCCGTTTGGGGCTGGTTAAATGCAATGCTTTGTGCATTTATACCAACAATCTTCTGTGGTACATCTTTTCGCTGCTGTTCCCATTTAGACACAGACATCACCACCTCATCTAACTCGAAAGCATTGCGCTGCAAATAAACCACACGTCCCCTTTGCACCCACTGTTTTACATTGGTTCTATATTCAATATATGAGGAATGGCTAATATATAAGGTCTCTTTTGCGGAATACCCATTTAATACACAACGTCCGTCTAGCGCTGTAAGA
>Ga0102867_1000421_pt1 | contig 10184 bp, 12 predicted proteins | sample Colrivmeta1546B3_FD_78437 | JGI IMG/M metagenome (GOLD analysis project Ga0102867, IMG submission 78437) | Estuarine microbial communities from the Columbia River estuary - metaG 1546B-3 | ecosystem: Environmental > Aquatic > Marine > Intertidal zone > Estuary | place: USA: Columbia River...
CGCCGATGATCTGAGTAATCTTGCCGGTTGCCATGTCGGTACCCTGTGCCTTGTATTCGTGTTCGAGTCGCGTAATCAGACTGCGGCCGCGCCGCCGACGATTTCCGCCAATTCTTTGGTGATCGCTGCTTGACGCGCCTTGTTATAGACGAGTTGCAGATCGCCGATCAGTTTGCCTGCGTTGTCCGAGGCCGCCTTCATAGCGACCATGCGCGCTGCCATTTCACAAGCAACGCTCTCCACCGCTCCACGGTAGACCTGCGATTCGACGTAGCGCATCAGCACGCCATCGAGCAGCTCTGCCGCGCTCGGCTCGTAGATGTAATCCCAATGATCCTGAAGATCGTCGACATCCACCGTCTCGGCCGGCAGCAACTGGGTTACTGTCGGCTTCTGAGTCATGGTGTTGACGAATTCGGCGTTCACGATGAAGAGCCGATCGATGGTGCCGTCTTTGTAGGCATCCAACATGACTTTCACCGAGCCGAGTAAATCGCGCACGTGCGGCTTGTCGCCAAGACCTGTGACGCTCGCAAGCACCGGCGCACCGAGACGACGGAAGAACGCCACGCCCTTGCTGCCGAGCAAGCAAAGATTGACCTTGGCACCCTTGCCCTGCCACTCGCGCATCATCATCAAGGTGGTCTTGAAGACGTTGGTGTTGAGCGCACCGCAAAGACCACGATCGCTCGACACCACGATGATGCCGATCGATTGCGCTTCGCGCTCGACCAGATACGGGTGTTTGTAATCGGGGTTCGCCTTCTTCAGGTGACCGATGACGTTGCGGATCTTCTCGGCATAGGGACGCGAGAGGCGCATGCGATCCTGGGCGCGGCGCATCTTGCTCGCAGCGACCATCTCCATCGCCTTGGTGATCTTCTGAGTGCTCTTCACACTCGAGATCTTGTTGCGTATTTCCTTTGTGCCGGGCATGCGTTGTCAGCCGATCAGTAGGAGCCGGTGGCTACGAAGTCGTCGCAGATTTTCTTCAGCGTGCCTTCGTGCTTCTTAAGCACGGGCTCGGCGTTGATCGCGTCGAGCGACGCCTTGTGCTGCGAATTCGCAAACGACTGCAGTGCCGCTTCGAAGGCAACGACCTTGCTGCGGTCGACCTTGTCCATGTAGCCGTTGTTCACGGCATAGATCGACAAAGCCATTTCGGCCACCGACATCGGCGCGTACTGCTTCTGCTTCATGACCTCGGTCACGCGCACGCCACGCTCGAGCTGCTTGCGGGTTGCATCGTCGAGATCCGAAGCGAACTGCGCAAAGGCCGCAAGCTCGCGGTACTGCGCGAGGGCGAGACGGATACCACCGCCCAACCGCTTGATGATGTCCGTCTGAGCGGCACCACCGACGCGCGACACCGAGATACCCGCGTTCATCGCGGGCCGGATGCCCGAGTTGAAGAGGTCGGTTTCGAGGAAGATCTGACCGTCGGTAATCGAAATCACGTTGGTCGGCACGAAGGCCGTCACGTCGCCCGCTTGGGTTTCGATGATCGGCAGACCCGTCAACGAACCGGTCTTACCTTTCACGGCACCCTTGGTGACCATCTCGACATACTCTTCGTTGACGCGCGCGCTGCGCTCGAGCAAACGGGAGTGGAGATAGAACACATCGCCAGGGAACGCTTCGCGGCCCGGCGGACGGCGCAACAACAACGAGATCTGTCGGTAGGCAACCGCCTGCTTCGACAGATCGTCATAAATTATGAGCGCATCTTGGCCGTTATCCATGAAGTATTCACCCATGGTCACGCCCGCGTAGGCCGAGAGATATTGCATCGCAGCAGGCGTCGAGGCCGAGGCGGCCACGATGATCGTGTGATCCATCGCGCCGTGCTCTTCGAGCTTGCGTACCTCATTGGCGATGGTCGACTGCTTCTGACCGATCGCAACGTAGATGCACTGAATGCCTGAGGACATTTGATTGATGATCGTGTCGACCGCAAGCGCAGTCTTACCGGTCTGACGGTCACCGATGATGAGCTCACGCTGACCGCGACCGACAGGAACCATCGAGTCGACGGCCTTATATCCGGTCTGCACCGGCTGGCTCACCGACTTACGGTAGATCACGCCCGGCGCTACGCGCTCGATCGGCGCAGTGAGGGTGGTCTTGATCGGACCCTTGCCATCGATCGGGTTGCCGAGCGCGTCGACGACGCGGCCCAACAGCTCCGGGCCCACAGGCACTTCGAGGATGCGGCCGGTCGTCTTGACCGTATCGCCTTCCTTCAAAGATTTGTAGTCGCCGAGCACGACAGCGCCGACCGAATCTTGTTCGAGGTTCAGCGCGAGGCCGAACAAGTTCCCCGGGAACTCGATCATTTCGCCGTAGCGAACATCGGCCAAGCCGTGGATGCGGCAGATACCGTCGGTCACCGAAACGATCGTGCCGACGTTGCGCGCTTCCGCCGCCGACTCGAACTTTTCGATTCGCTGTTTGATGAGATCAGAGATCTCGGATGCCTTGATGGACATGTGTGGTCCTCTAAAAATCCTGCGACGACCGGCTCAAACGCCAGCCATGGTGTTACCGAGTCGCTCGATACGCCCGCGCAGCGAGCCATCGACGACGAAATCTCCCGCCTTCACAACCGCGCCACCGACCAAAGCCGGATCGACGTGGGTGCTGAGTCGCACCGTGCGCTTCAAGCGCGCGGTCAACGCTTTCGACAACTTCTCGCTCTGCTCCGGCGTCAACGGCATGGCAGAGGTCACGGTCACATCGACCGTGTTCTCGACCTCGGCGCGCAAGGCTGCGTACTGCTCGGCAATTTGCGGCAGCGCTGCCAAGCGACCATTGTCCGCCAACAACTGCACGAAGTTGCGCGCCTGCGGATCGCCCGCGGCACCGACGACGTCGAGCAAAAAGCTGACGAGATCCGTACGTTTGACGTGCGGATTGCCGATCAACGGCCGCACTCGCTCGTCGCCGACCGCCATGCTCGCTTTCGCTAGCAACTCGCCCCACGGTGCGAGTTGCTTCGCGGCATGCGCGTGGTCGAACGCGGCGCGCGCGTAAGGCCGTGCGATGGTTGCCTCGTCAGCCACGGGCGATTTCTTCCGCCAGTTTGTCGAGCAGCTGCGCATGCGTCTTCGCATCCACTTCCCGCTCGAGTAAACGCGAGGCGCCGACGACGACCATCGAACCGAACTCCTTGCGCAACTCTTCGCGAGCGCGGCCGGTTTCGGTAGCCGCTTCATCGCGAGCGGCGGCGACAATACGCGCGCCCTCGGTCTGAGCAGACTGCTTGGCAGCTTCGATCGCTTCGTTGGAGCGGCGAGCGGCCTGATCCTCGATCTGCTTGGCGCGATCACGCGCTTCGCGAACGATCGCATCAGCCCGCTGCGTTGCCTCGGTCAGGTCCTTTTGGCCCTTGTCGGCGGCAGCCAGCCCGTCGGCGATTTTCTTCTGTCGCTCTTCGATGGCGCCGATGATCGACGGCCAGCCGAAGCGCATGACGAGCCAGGCGACCGCGAGGAACGCGAGGCCCTGGATGATCAGCGTGACGGTGATACTCATGCTCTTCTACCCCTGTTGCCTGGATCGGCACCCGCCCGATGGCGGGTGCGGGCGGCGATTAGCCGACGCCGAGAGCCGACAGGAACGGGTTCGCGAAGATGAGCAGCAGCGCGATGGCGACACCGATGATGGGCACCGCGTCGAGCAAGCCGGCGACGATGAACATCTTGGTCTGCAGCATGTTGGTCAGCTCAGGCTGACGAGCCGCACCTTCGAGGAACTTGCCGCCGAGCAGCGCGAAGCCGATGGCGGTACCAAGCGCGCCGAGACCGATGAGCAGGCCCGCGGCGATCACGGTCATGCTCATGACGTCAGCGATCTGGGTAATGTTTTCCATTGCGAATCTCCGTGAGTAACTAAACGAACGAGAATCAGTGCTCCTGCACAGCCATGCTGAGGTACACGACCGTCAGCATCATGAAGATGAAGGCTTGCAGGGTGATAACGAGAATGTGGAACGCGGTCCAGATGAAGCCCGCGATGAATTGCATCGGAGCCATCGCCCAGGTCATGCCACTGGCGAAACTGCCGCCCAAAGTCATGCAGGCGATGAGGATGAAGATGAGTTCGCCAGCATACATGTTGCCGAAGAGTCGCAGACTCAGCGACAGAGGACGAACCAACTCTTCGATGATGCGCAGCAGCAAGTTGGCCGGCGCCAACAAAATCGTGCCGACGGCACCGTGCGCATGGAAGGGCGCAGTGAACATCTCGCCCACGAACTTCACGACGCCCTTGTGCTTGATGGCGTAGTACTGGATGAGGATGAACACACAGATCGCCATACCGAAGGTGGTCGACAGGTCGGCGGTCGGCACGACGCGCAGATAAGGCACGCCGGCCGCATGCGCGGCAGCGGGCAGCAGATCGACGGGGATCATGTCCATGAAGTTCATCAAGAACACGAGTGCGAAGATGGTCAGCGCCAACGGGGCGATGAAGCGCGTCTTGGCAGGGAAGGTCTCTTTGACGATGCCGTCGATGCCTTCGATCATCATCTCAACGGCGCACTGCAGTTTGCCCGGTACGCCCGATGTGGCGCGACGCGACGCTCGCAGGAACACAACCAGAAAAATGACGGCAAGCAGAACTTTGAAGAAGATGCTGTCGATGTTGAGGACCATGAAGGGTCCGTCACCGACCGGAGCAGTAAGGTGCTGGAGGTGGTGCTTGATGTAGCCCGTCATGCCTCCTGCTTCGCCTTCAGCCGCCATGTTCACTTGTCCTCTTTAATGAAGGCCACGCCGACCCAGAAGCCGACCTGACCCGCCAACATGCCCAACAGAAAGGGCAGCGGCGCGAGATCCGATACATCGAGTGCCAGCCACACGGCCACCACTACCCAAAGCCACTTCAAGCCCTCGCCTACCCACATCGCCTTGGCGATGTGCTCGGCAGGTGCCACACCCGGCGCAAACAAGCGCCAGCCGAACACGAGGTTGCCGACGGCCACCACGGCGCCACCAGCAACAGTGGCCATGGCATTCGAGCCATCGGTTATCACCGCGACGATGATCGCGACCAACAGTGCCCCAGCCAGTTGCACTGCGGCGAACCGCAGTGCCAATCGCTTTCCACGAACTTCCGGGTCGGAGTGCGTGCGCATTGTAGATGTGCGACCTCGCACCATCAATGGATATGCGCCAAAATTCCGTCGAGTTCGTCGAGCGAGTTGTAGCTGACGATCAGACGCCCCTTGCCGCCCTTACCCGACTGCTCGATGACGACCGTGGCGCCCAAGGTGTCGGAGAGGCGGGTTTCGAGTTCGCGAACGTTCGGATCGCTGCTGCCGACCGCGTGACCACCGCGTCCAAAAGCACGGTCCGCTTCCGCAGCGCCATCATCTTTGGGCGGTGGATTGATCAGCCGGCGAACCAATGCCTCGGTTTCACGAACCGATAGGCCTTTTTTCGAAACCAATTGAGCGACTTCGATCTGCTGACGTGCCTGCGTCAAACCGAGCAGAGCGCGGGCGTGACCCATCTCGAGCTCGCGGCGATCGACGAGTTCAGCCACCTCCGGCGCCAACTCCAGCAAGCGCAGCAGGTTACTGACCGCCGCGCGCGAGCGACCGACGGCGTCGGCAGCCTGTTGGTGGGTGATGGCGAATTCGCGGATGAGTCGATCGAGCGCCCGAGCCTCTTCGAGGGGGTTGAGGTTCTCACGCTGAATGTTCTCGATGAGCGCCATCGCGATCGCGCCTTCATCGGGTACGCGCCGGATGATCGCGGGAATATCGCTAAGCCCCGCCAACTGTGCGGCTCGCCAACGGCGTTCACCGGCGATGATTTCGTATCGTGAAGGTCGACTTCCTGGGGCTGCGCCAGGCATCTCGATCGGGCGGACGACGATCGGTTGCACCACGCCTTGGGCACGGATCGAGTTAGCCAGATCTTCGAGCGTTTCTTGGCGCATGTCGACACGGGGCTGATACCGCCCGCGCTGCAATACATCGACCGGCAAGCGGGCCAACTCGTCCCCCGCAACCGCAGTGACACCCGTCGTCGTCGAGGCCGGCGATGCAGGGCGCGCCGCGCTCATCTGTCCGAGCAGAGCGTCGAGTCCGCGCCCGAGGCTGGGCTTCTTCTGGTTCATGCGCGCGATGATAGCGGAGTCGCCGCCACCCTCGCCTCGGCGCTTTCACGCGGCCGATTCTCGGACACGCCGAGAAAGATCTCGCGGAATGCGACATAAGTCAGCGCTCCGAAAAAGCAGTAGAGCACCGGGACCAGCACCGGGAGCAGCAAACCAAACAGTACCGGCAGCACCACGAACAAGGCACCGATCGCGAGCACCGAATTAAGGTTGCGGATTTGACCCGCCGCCCCGAGACGCAAGGCATCCCGATAGGGCAGCCCGAGCAGGGTCATGCAAGGAAACTGGAAAATCGAGGTCAAGCCCGGAATATTGAGCCCGAAGTAACAGAGCCCGAGGGCAAACGCGGAATAGACGAAGATCTGGCGCAGGGCGACGAAACCATCAGGGCTCAATATGTCGAGCGCATTGCGCGAGGTATAGAAGATGTTCCACCAGGCCACTCCCGGCTTAGCGAGCAACACCACCCAGATGATCGCGCCGGCAATCGTGATCAAAGCCGAAAACCGCAGCGTGACCGGCGCGTGTACTCGCAGCATGGTGAGGGTGTCAGCTAAACGAATTCGAGGACTGCGATCGACCTGCGCGGCGATCAGGATACTGCCTAGCAATGCGGACAAGGCCAGCATGGCGCTGAGCAAGGGCAGCCGATGCCCGACGAAAATCCACAGACACATCAATAGACTCAGTGCGAGCCAGACGCCCGCTCCGCGCCAGAGCAACTGTAACGCGGCAAGGATCCAGCGTCGCAACGCTCCGGGAGCCGCTTGCCGCGGCTCGAGGGTCATGTGGCTGCAGCGAGTGGCTGTGCGAGAGGAGCCTCGCCACGCCCGATCATCTCGCCGGCCAAGGCGAGATACGCGAGCGCGCCGCGAGATTCCTTATCGTGCAACAAGGCGGGCTTCCCGAAGGACGGTGCCTCGGCCAGACGGACGTTACGCGGGATGATCGTGCGGAACACCTTATCGCCAAAATATTCGAGTAGCTGTGAACTGACTTCGTTCGCGAGATTATTGCGCGGATCGAACATCGTGCGCAGCACGCCCTCGATTTCGAGTGATGGGTTCACCGCCTCGCGAATCTGTTCGATCGTGCTCATCAGCGCCGTGAGCCCCTCGAGAGCGTAGTACTCGCATTGCATCGGCACGAGCACGCTGTCGGCTGCCACCAAGGCGTTCACTGTCAACATGTTGAGTGACGGCGGACAGTCGATGAGGATGATGTCGTAATCGTCACGCACGGCTTTCAACGCCTGTCGTAACTTGGTCTCACGCCCTACCGACAACGACAACAGTTGAACTTCGGCTGCAGTGAGATCTTGGTTCGCGGGCAGCAGATCCATCGGCGGTGCCTCGATGCGCAGCATCGCTTCGCGTGCCGTGCAAGCACCGATCAGTACATCGCCGACGCCTCGCTCGATTTGATTCTTTTCGATGCCGCAGCCCATGGTGGCGTTACCTTGGGGATCGAGATCGATGAGCAGCACTCGACGACGCGTCACGGCCAGCGACGCAGCCAGATTCACGGCGGTGGTGGTCTTGCCGACGCCACCCTTCTGGTTGGCGACGGCGATGATGCGGCTCATGGGCGCGAGTCTAACCGAAGGACGAGCGCGTGACGCTCTTCATCGAGGCCGGGTATCACCAGATCGACGTCATCCTCGATGACCCACTCGGCGGACAAGCCAGCGCGCTCCTGCGCGGAGCGTCGGCCCTTCATAGCCAGCACTCGTGTAGCAGGACCGCACAAACCTCGCACCATCGCAACAAGTTCAGGCAGCGGTGCGAAGGCGCGCGTCACTACCGTATCGAATGCGCCTCGCTCGTCTTGCCACTGCTCGGCGCGCGCGTGCACGGCTGCCACATTCGACAGCCCCAACGTACGCGCAGCGTGAGCAACGAAACGCACTTTCTTGCCGTTCGAGTCGAGCAGTGTGAACTGACGCTCGGGTTGGATGATCGCCAAAGGCAAACCCGGGAAGCCCGCACCTGTGCCAATGTCGATGATGCGCTCTCCCCGTAACAACGGAGCAATCGACAGGCTGTCGAGCAAATGATGCGTCACCATTTGCGCACGCTGCGTGATGGCAGTGAGATTGAAACTGCGATTCCAGCGCTCGAGTTCATCGAGCAATTGGCGCAAGCGCGACGCTGCGGTGGCATCGAGGGACACCCCAAGTCGGTTTGCGCTCGATATCAAAAAAGCTTGTTCGCTCACGAATGAATCACTTGCCGATCTTGACTACCGTCCGCCCCGTCACCGCACCATCAAGATAGGACTGGAACGCGCTAGGCAACGAATCGAAGTCGATCGTCTGCGTGACGATTTTGTCGAGATGTCGCGGTTTGAGATCGGTAGCGATTCGATTCCACACGACGAGTCGCATCTCGCGCAAAGTCGCCGACGAGTTGATACCGAGCAGATTCACGCCCCTCAAAATGAACGGCATGACCGAAGTGTGCAGCTCGGCTCCGCCAGCTAGACCAATGCAGGCAATATTGCCCCAGGTGTCGACAGTGCGAGTGAGCCAGGTCAGCGTGTCACCACCCACATTATCGATGGCACCACCAAAGCGCGCCGCTTCGAGCGGTCGCTTGCCGTAGTCGATCTCTTTTCGGAGCAACACGTCAGAAGCGCCCAGCGCACGCAAATAGTCGACCGACTCTGCCTTACCGGTGACAGCAATGACTTCGTAACCTCGACTCGAGAGCATATCGATCGCGATACTACCGACGCCACCCGTGGCGCCTGTCTCGACAATCGGCCCCTTTGCCGGCGTTTGACCGTTGTGCTCCATGCGATGAATGGCCAACGCCGCCGTGAAGCCTGCCGTGCCAAGTGCCATGGCTTTGAATGCACCGAGACCTTGCGGCATCGGGATCACCCACTCGCCCTTGAGACGTGCGTACTCGGCATAGCCACCATCGTGCACCTCGGATAAGCCGCAGCCTGTCACGAGCACGTGATCACCCACTTTGCAGCGCGGATCCGCCGACGATTCGACCACACCCGCGAGATCCACACCGCCCACGAGCGGATACTTTCGAAGAATCTTGCCTGCACCCGTCGCCGCCAGAGCATCTTTGTAGTTGATGTCCGAATACAGAACCCGAACGACGACATCACCCGGCGCAAGATCCTCCAGCGTCAACTGCTCGAAACGAGCGACGATTTTCTTGTCGATCTCGTGAATGCGATAAGCCTTGAAAGTCATGGTGCATTTCCCTTAGCAACAGCTTGTCTGGTAACGGGATCTCGTGCGAGCCAAGCGATGAGGCCGTCGACATTCAAGCCGATGTCGAGACCTAATAACTCGTCAATTCTTTGAGTCGTCATCGCACAACCGTGGGCTTGCAGCTCAACGCGCAAGATCTGGCTGATGCGATGCAGAAGTCGATCGCGAAGTTGGCTTTTGGTTTCAATTTTACCCACCTCGTCCTTGGCTGCCTCGGCAAAGGCGCGAGTCATACGTTCGAGAGCGACCGCAAGACGTGGTAAATCGCGAACTTCACCGTAATGGGTGAAGTAGGCTGCACGCGGCTGCAAGGCGAGTATCCGGTGGATCGAATCGATGAGCTGATCAGGATCGAATTGCGTCGGCGTCGTGGTCGGGAAAGCGAAGGCACGACCATCGACGTCAAACTCGCGATAGGACAACCCGAAGGTATCGCCGGTGAATACGGCTTTAGCATGGTGGTCAAAGAAAACTTGATGATGCATCGCATGCCCGGGCGTATGCAGTATCTCGAAGTCGCGACCTGCCAACGAAAACAGCTGGCCTGGTTCGGTCGAGACGACGCGCTCGCTCGCGATGGGAACGATCTCACCATACAACTCGGTAAAAGCGTCGACACCGTAGACCGCGATAGAGGCATCGACCAGCTTGCGCGGATCGATCATGTGCGGCGCACCTCGGGGGTGCAGTACAGCTTTCGCATTCGGCAGAACTTGCATCAGCTGGCCCGCACCGCCCGCATGATCGAGATGTACGTGCGTGATGAACACCCAGTCAACCGCATCACGAGACAATCCCAGCGACTCCAGTGCGGCTAGCA
>Ga0102867_1000435_pt1 | contig 9999 bp, 10 predicted proteins | sample Colrivmeta1546B3_FD_78437 | JGI IMG/M metagenome (GOLD analysis project Ga0102867, IMG submission 78437) | Estuarine microbial communities from the Columbia River estuary - metaG 1546B-3 | ecosystem: Environmental > Aquatic > Marine > Intertidal zone > Estuary | place: USA: Columbia River Estuary...
AGAGAAAAACGGCAGCAACTGTGCTCGTCTCAATGGACGGTTGAAGGCGACCTCGTCGTCCAGTGTAATCCCGTGAACTTGAAAAACGTTCTTGGCCAGATCAAGGCCGATTGTGGTAACGTGCATGGGGTGGCTCCTCTCATAAGCAGATTTAGACACCTCCAGTATAGCGCACTACGACGCTGGTTGGAGCAGGAGCCATCCACCCCATCAGCTTCGGAGATTGTCGATTGCGGCAGACCGCACTTCTCAAGCGCACCTCTCATTCTTGCAATTTACGGCGAAAACTGTGGTTATTCGTCACAATTGATGTGGGTCACCATTTGAGGTTGCCAGTCCAGTTTCGACATAATTTCAACGCTGTCATCGCGGCGCGGCGGTGCTTCCTCGAATGATCAGCGACACTGGAATGACCGCGGCGTGCTCTGAACCAGCACCTTCTGGGCTTTCGAGCCGTTCCAAAAGCATTGCGGCAGCGGTCTCTCCCAATAGCAATCTGTCCTGACGCATTGATGTTAGCGGCGGGATGAATTGTTCGGCCAAATCGATATCATCAAAGCCCATAATGGAAACATCGTCGGGGACTTTGAAGTTGCGGCGCGACAATTCTGAGATGAATCCCATTGCCAGCTGATCGGAGGCACAAAACACTGCCGTTGGCCGGTTTTCGAGCGCAATCCACGTTTGTGCGGCCAAGCAACCTGCCGCCAGTGAGAAGTCACCGGGAATGATCCACTCCGGGTGTTGCTCAAGCTGGAGTGCTCCGATCTCTTCGATAAAAGCGCTCTTGCGCGCATGCATCAACACGTTGCCTTCTGGTCCAGTCACATGGCCGATCTTACGATGTCCAATGTCGTGCAGATAACGCACGGCAGCCTTTGTGCCTCTGCGGTTTTCACTCCGCACAGATGGAAATTCATCTTCTTCAATCCACTCGCAAGCAAAGAGAATACGCTTGGATTGTGGGGCGGATTTCAGAGAAGCGATGACCTCAGCCACTAGCCCCCCATCAAGAATAATCATGCCATCAGCGCGGGCATCGTCGAGGTAATCAACCAGTCGCTCGCCGCTGTCGTGAACCTGTTTCGTGCTGGCAATGAGCATCGAGTAGCCCTTGCGCGAGAGGTTCAGCGAAATCCCTTCCAGAATGGCCGAGAAAAACGGGTTTCCCAAGTCTGGGAGCAAGACCAAGACGGAATGCGCACGCTGCGTTCGCAAGTTTCGCGCCGCGCGATTCACACGGTATCCACTGACCTCAACGGCCTTTGAGACACGTCGTCTGGTTGATTCGGAAACCATGTTGGGGTGAGACAGCGCGCGCGAGACGGTTGCTGTTGAAACGCCTGCGACACGGGCAACGTCTTGAAGTGTTGAAGTTTTTGACATCATTGCGTCCCTTCCCAGACTTGGCTCCATGCAATCGATTGCAGGAATTGGCGATCACAAAGTCTATCGCGGGTTTCCGCAATTTCTGGGAGGAAAAAATGTCGAAAGTATTGAAGTCCCTTTTGGTTGGGACAGCGCTTACATGCGCATCCGCAGCATCAGCAATAGAGCTAGAGGTCACGCATTGGTGGACGTCGGGAGGCGAAGCCGCCGCTGTCACCGAGCTGGCGAAGGCCTGGGACGCGACTGGTAACACATGGCTTGATGGTGCAATTGCGGGTTCTGGCGGCGTAGCACGCCCGATCATCATCAGCCGCATTTTGGGCGGTGACCCGATGGCGGCCACACAGCTCAACCACGGTCGCCAAGCCGAAGAATTGATTGAGGCTGGCCTCATGCTTGATCTGACCGACATCGCTGAAGCTGGCGGTTGGAAAGACATTGTAAAGCCGTCTGGCCTGCTTGATGCCTGCACTTTGGACGGCAAGATTTACTGTGTGCCGATCAACATCCACTCTTGGCAGTGGCTCTGGTTGTCCAACCAAGCCTTCGCTGACCCCCAACGAATTGGGAAGAGTTTGCAGCGTCTGCAGATGCATTGCGTGCGGCTGGCAAGGTGCCACTTGCGATGGGTGCCCAAGGTTGGCAGCAATCGGGCGCATTTGGCGTGATCGCAGTCGCGATTGCGGGCAGCGATGCATGGCGTGCTGTAAACGTGGATAAAAACGCAGAGGTTGCTGCTGGTCCTGAATACTCAAAAGTCTTTGAAGCCGCGGTTGCTGCCCGCGACATGGCGAAAGACGGCAATGTTCAAGACTGGAACCAAGCCACAAACATGGTCATCACTGGCGCTGCTGGCGGTCAAATCATGGGTGACTGGGCACAGGGCGAATTCCAAGTTGCGGGTCAAACTGCTGGCGCGGAATATGAGTGCCTTCCAGGTTTAGGAAACAACGCCGTTTTGGATACAAGCGGCGACGCTTTCTATTTCCCTCTCAACAGCGATCCTGAAATCACAGCGGCGCAAAAAGAACTTGCTGCTTTGATGATCAGTCCAGAAGTTCAGGTGGCGTTTAACCTCAAAAAGGGGTCCCTGCCTGTGCGTGGCGACATCGATATGGCCGCTGCGAATAACTGCATGCAAAAAGGCTTGGATATCTTGGCATCGGGCAACATCCTCCCGTCCGGTGACATGAACCTCTCGGCAGACACGAGCACACAGATCGAAGACCTGATGCTTGAGTTCTGGTCTGGCGACACGATGTCTGCAGCGGACGCGCAAGCCCGCTATGCTGAAATCATCGGCAGCGCTGACTAAGCCTGATTGCCTTTGGCCCGCCCGTGTGAATGGGCGGGCCATTGCAACTTTCTCTAAAACAATCATTTCTGGGGGGATCACGATGTCCGTGGTTGATCACGAGTCTGCACTTGCAGGCCCCGCGAAAGGTAAGCCGAACAGGCTGACCCGAAATCTAAGTTCAAAAATCGCGGCGCTTCCGATGATCCTGACTGCACTGGTGATTTTCGTTGGCTGCACCATTTGGACAATCGTATATTCCTTTACCAATTCGCGACTTTTGCCTAAGGAAAATTCGTAGGATTTGACCAATACGAACGTCTTTGGGGCAGTAGCCGCTGGATCACCTCCATTTCAAACCTGATGTGGTATGGCGTGAGCTCACTGGTCTTGACGCTGGTGATTGGCTTCACACTCGCCGCCTTGCTTGACCGCAAAATCCGGTTTGAAAATACGTTCCGCAGTATCTTCCTCTTCCCATTCGCCTTGTCGTTCATCGTCACTGGCCTTGTTTGGCAGTGGATCTTGAATCCTGACTATGGCCTGCAAGGCGTTGTCCGCAGTTGGGGCTGGGAGAGCTTTAGCTTTGACCCGCTCTACAATCCCGACATCGTGATCTTTGGCATTTTGATTGCGGGCATTTGGCAGGGGTCAGGTTTGATCATGTGCATCATGCTCGCAGGGCTTCGCGGGATTGACGAAGACATTTGGAAGGCCACCCGCGTTGATGGAATTGGCACCGTCAAAACCTATCTTGTTGTCATCATTCCGATGATGCGCCCTGTCTTTGTGACATCCCTCGTATTGATCGCGGCGGGCATTATCAAACTTTATGATCTTGTCGTCGCTCAAACCTCTGGCGGTCCGGGTCTCTCGTCTCAGGTCCCCGCGATGTATGTCTATGACTATATGTTCAAGGCGCAAAACCTTGGCCAAGGCTTCGCTGCATCAACGATGATGCTTTTGTCGGTTGTGATCATTCTGATCCCTTACGTCTATTTACAATTCAAGGGGTCAAGCCGTGGATAATGCAATGACAGGTCCACGCGGGCCAAAGCCAAAGCGCCGCTTTTCGCGCAACAATATCTTTATCTACGGCACACTTTTGATGGTCAGCATGTATTACCTGCTACCGCTCTACGTGATGATTGTGACGTCGCTCAAGGGGATGCCCGAAATCCGCATGGGCAACGTGTTCAGCCCCCCCGTTGAGATTACATTTGAGCCGTGGGTCAAAGCATGGGCACATGCCTGCACAGGGATCAATTGTGACGGTCTGAGCCGTGGGTTTTGGAACTCTGTGCGCATCTTGATCCCCTCTGTCACGCTCTCCATCGCGGTTGCTTCAGTCAACGGCTATGCGCTCTCGAATTGGAAATTCAAAGGCTCTGAAGTGTTCTTTAACATCCTCATTCTGGGTGCGTTTATCCCTTATCAGATCATGCTTTATCCGATTGTGATTTTGCTGCGCGAAATGGGGCTTTATGGCGGGCTCTCAGGGCTGGTTCTGGTGCACACCGTTTTTGGCATGCCGATCCTGACACACCTGTTCCGCAACTACTTCACCTCGATCCCTGAAGAGCTCTTCAAGGCCGCAAGGGTGGATGGCGCGGGCTTTTGGCGGATTTATTTCCAGATCATGATGCCAATGGCGCTGCCGATCTTTGTGGTTGCGATCATCTTGCAGGTCACAGGTATCTGGAACGACTTCCTCTTTGGAGTCATCTATACCAAGCCCGACCTTTACCCGATGACGGTGCAACTCAATAACATCGTGAACTCCGTCCAAGGGGTGAAGGAATACAACGTGAATATGGCAGCGACGCTGCTGACAGGTCTGGTTCCTCTCATCATTTACTTTGCCTCAGGCAAACTCTTTGTCCGCGGTATCGCCGCTGGCGCAGTCAAAGGCTGAAGACATGACAAACTCTGTAGAAATCAAAAATCTCGACCTCAACTTTGGCGCTGTGAAGGTGCTCAAGCAACTCAACCTCGACATTCGCGAGGGCGAATTCCTTGTGCTCTTAGGCTCATCTGGCTGCGGGAAATCGACGCTGCTGAACTGCATCGCAGGGCTGTTGGAAGTGACAGATGGTCAGATCTTTATCAAAGGTCAGAACGTCACTTGGGCAGAACCCTCAGAGCGCGGTATCGGCATGGTGTTCCAATCCTACGCGCTTTACCCGCAGATGAGCGTGCGCGGGAACCTGTCGTTCGGCCTCAAAAACGCCAAAGTGCCAAAAGATGAAATCAACAAGCGGGTGGACCGTGTGGCAGAAGTTTTGCAGATTGAAGCGCTGCTGGACCGCAAACCCGGTGCCCTTTCTGGTGGACAGCGCCAACGCGTAGCAATCGGTCGTGCGCTTGTGCGCGAGGTTGATGTGTTCCTCTTTGACGAACCACTATCCAACCTTGATGCCAAGCTGCGCACTGACCTACGGGTGGAACTGAAGCGGCTTCACAAGAAGCTCAGGAATACGATGATCTATGTGACCCATGATCAGGTCGAGGCGATCACTTTGGCCGACCGTATTTCGATCATGCGCGGCGGAATGATCGAGCAACTCGACGCCCCCGAGACGATCTATGCGAAGCCTTGCAACAAATATGTGGCAGACTTTATCGGCTCGCCCGCGATGAACCTGTTTGAGGGCCACCTCAAGGGGAACACCTTTAGCTGTGACGGCTTTATCGTCGATGTCAGCAGTTATGAATTCGGACCAAACAGCCAGCGCGATGGCGCCACTTGGCTCGGTACTCGCCCCGAACATATCGTGACGGCCGACGCCGCTGCTGGCCACACATTCTCTGGCCCCGCCGAGATTGATATCGTTGAACCTATGGGCTCCGACACTCTCGTTTGGGTCGATTTTGCGGGCCAATCCGTGCGCGTGCGCACCGAGGGCCAATCAGGTCTCAAATCAGGCGAGACCCTCACCATCGGGTTCGACGCCTCGCGCCTCCACCTTTTTGACATGACAACAGAGACACGTCTCTAATCTAGAAAGCACTCAGATGACTGTATCACTTCAACTCTACTCGATGCGCGATGTTGCCGATCAGATCGCACTTTTGAGCAAACTACCCAGCATGGGGATCACCCGCGTCGAAGGCTATGGCGGCGTTTACGGCGACCCTAAAGTCTACCGTGCTGCAATGGATGCCAACGGAATTACGATGCCGTCGGGCCATATGGGTTTGAACGATATCGAGGAGGATTTCGACGCCACGATGGACATTGTTCGCACAATGGGAATAACCCGCGTCTATGCGCCATACCTTGAGGAAAAGGACCGCCCGACGACGACGGCTGGATATGTTGATCTGGCAAAGCGGCTAAATGCGGCGAGCCTGCGCTATGCTGAACACGGGATTTCCTTTGGCTGGCACAACCATGATTTTGAGTTTTTCGCTCTGCCCGACGGCAGCATTCCGATGGAAATTCTGCTCGAAACCGCTCTCGATATCAGATGGAAAGCAGACCTCGCGTGGATCGTGCGCGGCGCTTGTGATCCGTTGGACTATATCGCCCGCTACGGCAGCCGCATCACCGCCATTCACGTCAAAGATATCGCCGCAAGACCGCAAAACTAGGAAAACAGACATCCAGAGTTCCAATATGAATTTCAGTTTCGTCCGCAGAGCAGACATTTGGCATCCAATTGCTAAGGCAAGACCTTGCCCCTAATCCCCCTCGACCTCAGGTACCGTCCCATGCCGCGCCAGAAAGGTGGGCTCTGACACTTCCCCAGACGTCGGGTCTTCGGACAGCATATAGGCATCGGCACCGACACAGCCTTCACGCCGCGCTTCACGTTCAGCGCGTTCTTCGGCTTCGGCGGCGGATTTGTATTCAAACACTTTATCCACGTGAAGGGCCATCTGCTGCCCCTTTTGTTTCATCACATAGGTCTGGCAGATGTAATGCATTTTGACGGCGGTTTCTTCTGAATCCAGCATCGGGTGTTCCTTGGGTTAATTTGTGAGAACAAAATAGGAACATATTTACCTTTTGGCAAGTGATCTTCGGTGCACGCTCTGTGCACGCTTGGTGCACGTAAAAAACACCCTGAATCTGGCCTTGAGTCACAAGACTTCCCAAACGTCGCCGAATACGGTATGGCCCAGCCATCTTGAGAAGAAAGGCGTCCGCATTCCAGCGCCCGCGCAAGATACCGGAATGAGGGGGAATACGCCCCCTACGCAAAAATAGGGCTGCGGCCCAAAGGAAAACAATAGATGTTTAACGAAGTTAAGAAATCAATCCAGTGGGGCGAAGAGACGCTTACGCTGGAAACAGGCAAGGTTGCCCGTCAAGCTGACGGTTCTGTCATTGCCACGCTGGGCGAAACCAGCGTTATGGCCAACGTGACATTCGCACGTGCCCAAAAGCCAGGTCAGGACTTCTTTCCCCTGACAGTGCACTACCAAGAAAAGTATTACGCTGCCGGTAAAGTACCAGGTGGCTTCTTCAAGCGTGAAGCGCGTCCAACTGAAAAAGAGACGCTGACATCCCGCCTGATTGACCGTCCAATCCGCCCGTTGTTCGTCCCCGGCTTTAAGAACGAAGTCCTTGTTATGTGTACAGTTTTGTCGCACGACTTGGTCAACGATCCAGACATGGTTGCGATGATTGCGGCTTCTGCTGCGCTGACAATTTCTGGCGCGCCTTTCATGGGCCCAATCGCCGCTTGCCGCGTTGGTTTTGTTGATGGCGAGTACATCCTGAACCCAGAAATCGACGACATGCATAACCTGCGTCTGCAGCCTGAGCAGCGTTTGGACCTTGTTGTTGCCGGCACAAAAGACGCCGTGATGATGGTTGAATCCGAAGCATATGAGCTTTCCGAAGCTGAAATGCTTGGCGCGGTGAAGTTTGCCCACGACAGCATCCAGCCGGTTATCGACCTGATCATTGATCTAGCCGAAGATTGCGCAAAAGAGCCGTTCGACTTCCAACCAGTTGATTACTCTGATCTTTCCGCTGCTGTTAAAGCAGCTGGTGAAGAGAAAATGCGTGCTGCTTATGCGATCACAGACAAGCAAGAGCGCACTGGTGCGGTTTCGGCTGCCAAGGCTGACATTGTTGCGTCTTTGACTGAAGAGCAGCAAGCCGACGCAAACTTGGGCCCAGCGCTTAAGAAGCTTGAATCTGCGGTTCTGCGCGGCGACGTTGTGAAAAACGGCAAGCGTATCGACGGCCGTGCTCTCGACACCATCCGCCCAATCGTTTCCGAGACAGGTATCCTGCCACGGACACACGGTTCCGCATTGTTCACACGCGGCGAGACCCAAGGTCTTGTTGTAACGACACTCGGTACTGGCGACGACGAGCAGATGATCGACGCGCTGACTGGCATGTATAAGTCGAACTTCATGCTGCACTATAACTTCCCACCATATTCTGTTGGTGAAGTTGGTCGTGTGTCTGGCCCAGGTCGTCGTGAAATCGGCCACGGTAAGCTTGCTTGGCGTGCACTTCAGGCGGTTCTGCCTGCGGCAACCGACTTCCCTTACACAATCCGCGTTGTGTCTGAGATCACTGAATCTAACGGATCTTCTTCGATGGCATCTGTCTGCGGTGGCTCCTTGTCCATGATGGACGCTGGTGTGCCTTTGAAAGCACCAGTTGCTGGTGTGGCTATGGGCCTCGTGATGGAAGAAGACGGCTCCTACGCGATCCTCTCCGACATCCTGGGTGACGAAGATCATCTTGGCGACATGGACTTCAAGGTTGCGGGTACTGAAGCAGGTATCACGTCTTTGCAAATGGACATCAAAATCGCGGGTATCACCCAAGAGATTATGGCCAAAGCACTTGAGCAAGCCAAAGCTGGCCGTCTGCATATCCTCGCCGAAATGGGCAAGGCACTGACAGGCGCGAAAGACTTGGGCGTTCACGCACCTAAGATCGAAACCATGCAGATCCCAACCGACAAGATCCGTGAAGTTATCGGTTCTGGCGGCAAAGTGATCCGTGAAATCGTTGAACTGTCTGGCGCAAAAGTCGACATCAGCGACGATGGCACAATAAAGCTGGCATCCAACGACGCCGAGGCCATCAAGAAGGCCTACGACATGATCTATTCCATCGTAGCCGAGCCAGAAGAAGGCAAAGTCTACAAAGGGACAGTTGTGAAGCTCGTCGATTTCGGCGCGTTCGTGAACTTCTTTGGTAAGCGCGACGGTCTGGTGCACGTGTCCCAGATCGAAAACCGCCGCCTGAACCACCCTTCTGACGTTCTTAAAGAAGGTCAGGACGTTTGGGTTAAGCTGCTGGGCTTTGACGATCGTGGCAAGGTGCGCCTGTCCATGAAAGTTGTTGATCAGGCAACTGGCGAAGAAGCGAAAGAAGAAGCTGCCGAGGAGTAAATCCTCTCAACTTCTGTAATGAGAAAGCCCCAGTGGAAACGCTGGGGCTTTTTTTATGGAATGGCTGCAACGAGCGCAAAGTGTAGATTTTCCATTGGGCAACGAATGGCGGAACTCGCAGAAAAAACTTGTTCGTTTATCAGCGCTCCGATGACGAAGGGCTAAACATAAAAGTTATTCCGCCACCCAATAACGCCAATAAGGTGGACGTCTTCAAGGAGTAAATTGCCATACCAGCGTTGAGGTGTAAGTTTGACCAAACACCAACAAGCGACGGTAGACATAGAAACCCGAATACGGAAAAGCCAGCAGCCAGCCGCTTTCCAAAATCTTTTGGCCGTTTCAGAAGCTGATTGTTGAGTAGGCGTGCCAACAATCCGCCCATTACAACACCTGCACACGCGCTTCCGAATAAGCCCACGACCAAAACAAGAGTCTTAACCCCCTGAAAAACTCAAGGTGGTAGAAGTAGAACGTCCGTTCTTAGATTTTGTCCTGCCACAACAAAGCCAACTCACGGTTTTTGGAAAACTTATCTAACCATCCACCTTCTTGGAAATAAGAAAGATAAGGTTGCACAAGTACGCTAGCAAGGTCCGCCGCATCTCCGTTCTCATTCGCAACTGAGATTGTAGCTTCACCCGTCAACTCAATGTTCGAAAAAAACGCGCCCAACGCATGAGAGGTGGTCGCGGAAATTTGGACCAGTCGTTAATGTGGATCGCATGAAGAAAGTGATGATCCAAAATGACAAAAAGAAAGAACCATTCGCCCGATTTCAAAGCCAAGGTTGCGCTTGAAGCAATCCGCGAGGAGATGTGGATGGCGGAGCTGTCTAAAAAATATGGCGTTCATCCGACCCAGATCGGGACTTGGAAACGGGTGGCGATAGAGAATATGGCGACGGCATTTACGCGCAAAGGTTCAGCGCCCGATGGGATAAG
>Ga0102867_1000445_pt1 | contig 9899 bp, 8 predicted proteins | sample Colrivmeta1546B3_FD_78437 | JGI IMG/M metagenome (GOLD analysis project Ga0102867, IMG submission 78437) | Estuarine microbial communities from the Columbia River estuary - metaG 1546B-3 | ecosystem: Environmental > Aquatic > Marine > Intertidal zone > Estuary | place: USA: Columbia River Estuary...
AAAACCACACCAAGAAAATCTAACAGGTACAATTTCGGCTTATGTGCCAGATGGCAGTTTAAAAAGTATTGAACCAAAAAAACGAACTGATTATGAGGCTTGGCAGCCAGAATAGGGGCCTGAATGTCTAATTCTAAGATAGAAACAGCAGTTGGTGGATTGGTTTTAACATTAGCCATTGGTTTCTTGATTTATTTATTAAATTCGACAAATCTCATTGATAATAAAGGTGGCTTAAATCTTAAAGCTTCTTTTAGGTCAGCTGATGGAATTACAGCTGGTACAGACGTCAGGATGGCTGGTGTTAAAATCGGCACTGTGACTGGCATGAGGTTAGATCCGGAAAGTTTTCGAGCTGAAGTATTATTTAGTTTACGTGAAGATTTAAAGATTCCTGATGATAGTGGCGTAGCCGTAAGTCAGGACGGTCTACTAGGAGGGTCTTTTGTTGAAGTTATACCTGGTGGCTCTGATTTTGAATTACAAGAAGGTGCGGAATTTTTAGATACGCAAGGTTCTGTAAGTTTAGTTTCATTATTATTGAAATTTGTTACAAGTGGTGATTGATGCGGGTTTTAACATTTCTATTTATTATCTTTGCCCAAACAGTTCTAGCTCAGGGTTCTATTAAGGTTACAAATGGTTCTGGAGCATTATTAAGAACATTAGATAGACTTTCAGGTAATGTAACTGACTTCAAAATAACTAATGGTGAAGAAATTATTCTGGGAAATATTAATGTTTTAATGAAAGAATGTAGATATCCCTCACAATCTATAGATAGTAATGCCTTTGCGTTTTTAGTTATATCTGGACAGGAAACAGAGAAGTTATTTTTCGAAGGATGGATGATTTCTAGTAGTCCAGCACTTTCTGCACTAGAGCACCCCAGATATGATGTGTGGGTATTAAAATGCATCCCTTATTTAAAAGGTAACTTTATTTACCAACGCACCTTTTAGTAGTTTAAGGTACTCTTTTTGCGTTATTTCTATACATCCTAAAGTTTGGAGATGAGAATTTTGAAACTGTGCATCAAAAAGAGTAAATCCACAAATATTCAAATGGTCAACTAGATGTTTCAAGGCTATTTTTGATCCGTTGGATTCTTTTGAGAACATACTTTCTCCAAAAAATGCAGATCCCAATGTTACACCATAAACGCCACCAATTAATTTTTTGTTTTTAATAATCTCTACACTATGTGCATTTCCGATTTTAAATAACTTTTGGTATGATTCATAAATACTTGAATTAATCCACGTCTCATTTCTATCAGCACATGCAGACACAACTTCATTAAATTGTGAATCAAATGTTACCGTGTAATCAGCTTTCTTAATAACTCTTTTTAGAGAGCGTGATACATGAAACCCATTTAATGGAATTATGCCTCGTAACTTGGGTTCAACCCAGTATACTTCATTACTTTTTGCATTATCTGCCATTGGGAAAACACCATTAGCATAGCCTTGAAGTAATAAATTGGGATCTATAATAGAGTTGTGGAGCATCTCACTCACTGATGTGTTTTCTTAAAAACTTTTCTCAAGCCACTTTTCCAACCAGTGGATATCATAATCCCCATTCTGAATATCTTTTTCATCTAGGAGAGCATTAAATAATGGTGTGGATGTATCAACGCCATCAACAATTAATTCGTCTAAAGCACGACGTAATCTTGCTAGAGCAGCAGGCCTGCTAGTACCTGAAACTATTAACTTTCCAATTAAACTATCATAATAGGGGGGTATTGAATAACCTGCATATAATGCACTATCCATTCGTACGCCTAATCCACCAGGTGCATGAAATGTTGATACAGTCCCCGGACAGGGCGTAAAATTAGGTAATTTCTCTGCATTAATTCTGACTTCAATTGAATGGCCTTTGATTTCCAAATCTTCTTGTTTGAATGTCATCTCTTCACCAGATGCAACGCGTAACTGTTCTTTGACTAAATCAACTCGAAATATAGTTTCAGTAACTGGATGTTCTACTTGTAATCGAGTATTCATTTCAATGAAGTAAAATTCACCATCTTCATAAAGAAATTCAATAGTTCCTGCGCCAGAATACCCAATATTGGCCACTGCTTCTGAACAGGTCGAGCCAATTTTATCACGCAACTCAGCTGTAATAGTTGGTCCTGGTGCTTCTTCAAAAACTTTTTGGTGACGACGTTGTAAAGAGCAATCTCTTTCACCAAGATGAACTGCTCTCCCTTTACCATCTCCAAATACTTGTACTTCAATATGTCTAGGCTTTTGTAGATATTTTTCGATGTATACTTCGTCATTTCCAAACGCAGCTTTTGATTCTGATCTAGCAGAGCCAAATGCTTCGTTTAAATCATTTTTTGTTAGCGCCAGTTTCATTCCACGACCACCGCCACCAGCGGTTGCTTTTACAATCACTGGAAAACCCATTTTGTCTGAAACTTTATGAGCTTCTTCTAATGTTGGAACCCCACCAGGTGAACCAGGAACACAAGGAACACCAAGGTTTATCATAGTTTCTTTTGCAGTGATTTTATCACCCATCATACGAATATGTTCTGCACTTGGTCCAATAAAAGTAATGCCATGGTCTTCTAATACTTGTACAAAAGAAGCATTCTCAGATAAGAAACCATATCCAGGGTGAACCGCTTCAGCTCCTGTTATTTCGCAAGCTGCTATTATTGCAGCTACATTTAAATAACTATCAGATCCGGATGGAGGTCCAATACAGACACTTTCATCTGCCATTCTAACATGCATCGCATCACTATCTGCTGTTGAATGAACCGCAACAGTTGCTACATCCAATTCTTTGCAAGCTCTAATAACTCTTAAAGCAATTTCACCACGATTGGCGATCAGAATTTTAGAAAACATTTGTTTGCTCCACTACTGATTATTCAATTATGATCAGCGGTGTGCCGAACTCAACTGGTGTGCCGTCTTCTACTAATATACGAGCAACTTTACCTGATTTTGGAGCCGGTATTTGATTCATTGTCTTCATGGCTTCTACTATAAGAATAGTTTGACCTTCAGTAATTTTATCTCCAATAGAAATAAACGGTTCTGAACCAGGTTCAGCTTGAAGATAAACAGTCCCTACCATTGGTGAAGTAACTGCGCCAGCTAAACCAGCGGGATCTTCTGGTGTGGAATTTTGAATTGGTGTGGTCTCTTGGCTGTGAGATATAGCTGAGGGTGCTGTTAAGATTTGAGGTTGAGCTACAGCTGATATTGAGCCTTGAATAGGAGCAAATGCTCTTGTTACGCGAACGTCTAATGTACTATCTGCACCATATTCTCGTTTTACACGCACTTCTGCTAAATCGTTGGTTTTGAGAACTTCGGCCAATGCCTGTATAAACTTTACGTCTGTGTCCTGATCTTTTTTTGTCATTTGTACCTCAAGAAAGCTTATGGGTTTAGCCCCATTAAATTGTATATAAGCTAATTATATCTAAGATAAAAGTCTGTTAGGTGGTTTAATTAATATTGATAAACTTATTTACCCATATTTTTTATATCTAATATTAAATCTTCTGCTTTCAACCATTCAATACTACCAGGTAATGATGTTCCTAAGGCTCTCTTTGCGTGATGCATTGCATCTTTAAATTTACCATAAAGTGCATACCTTTCAGCAGTTAAAAGTGAAGCCCATCCTGTTTCTCCAATTTGAGAATATGCAGTTGCTAGTTCTCTTAGTAACCTATCATTATTTGGATCTTTGACATAGACATTTTTTAATAAGTTGACAGAAGATTTGTATTCACCAACGCTATTTAAAGCTCTTGCATACCCTATATTTAGTAAAACTTGATTTGGTTCCAATTCCAATGCTCGCTTGTAGTACTTTAGGGCTTCATTTGCATTTCCATTTTCCAAAAGAAATTGTGCTTTTAATTCGTTGTAGTATGGATCATTGGGTTTTACGTTCAATAAGCTATCTATTGTTTTTTTTGCAAGTTTAGAATCTGGTAGCCTATGATATGCTATCGCTCGAGTGTATAAGCTTAATTCGTCATTTTTTTGATAATTTGATGCACGTAAAATTCTATTAGGTTTATCTGTAAACCCTATAAATTTTGCTCGCATCCTATTAAATAAATAATCAAGATTTTTATCTTTGGGTTTAATTTTATAACTTAATGATTCTAGGGATTTATTGATACTAGATATTCTTTGAGTATTTAATGGGTGTGTTTGTATATATGGATCTTGTCGTTTGGCTGTAAGGAATTCTTGACCTTTAAATATCTCAAGAACTTCTAATGCAGCATTTGGGTTTATATTTGCATCTGCCATTAATTTAATACCAGTTTGATCTGCACTTGCTTCTTGTGTTCTTGTATTTTTAAGAAAAGCTCGCTTTGAAGCGCTTTGGGTGCCAGCAGCTAATCCAATTACTAAATTAGTATCACCAGCGGCTAAGCCAGCGGCTGCACTTAATGCCATGCCAATTCCAGCAACAGTTTTTGCACTTTCAATATCTGTCATTCTTTTGATATAATGACCACCTATAATGTGAGCAACTTCATGAGCAATAACAGATTGCAATTGTTGTACAGTTTCTAATTTTGTTATTAGGCCATAATGAATAAAAATGTATTGCCCACTTGTTACAAAAGCATTCATTGAACTATCATTAACTACAAGGACTTTGAAGCTTTCTTTGTCAATTTTTGTGTTTTCTAATAATGGTGCTGTAATTATTCTTAAAGTTTCTTCAATTTCAGCATCTCTTATTAAATTTTTTCCAAAAACTATTTTTGGAAAAAGTAATAAGGTTAAAAAAAATATTAATATGATTTTTTTCATGATACCATTAAGATAGAATTATACACTTCCAATTACAATTTATGATTTAAATATAAAAATAAAGCCCACATATAGTGGGCTTTATTTTTCTAAGATTTAGACCACCAACCTCGTCGTTTTGGCTTTGATGGCACTTCGTCTTCTATGCCTATAGATTTATCTTCTGGACTAATTTTTACATCTTCAGGTGCTTCAACGGTAGATTTTTTAGTCTTCGTTAAGCTCTTTGTTTTATTTTCCTCTGCCCTGGTCCCACTTGAGCTTAATTTGCCAGCGCTTTTTTTGGCTTTTGGTTGAGATTTTTTTGGTTTTTCCAAATCTTTATTCTTTTTTGCTTCAGCTTCATCCGCTTCTATTTGAGCTTTTGTTCGTCGTTTCCGTTTTTTTGGTTTTACTTCTTCGCTAATTTCTACAACAGATTGTTTAGCATCAGATGGTTTTTCTGAAATATTTATTTCAATCTCAGTTATATCTTTTATTTTTGGTTTTCTTTTCGATTTAGCTGCTTTGGGTTCTATTGACTGTTCTTTAACAGGCTCTAAACTTACAATATTAGATTTATCAGAACTTGGTGCATCTCCTTGATTAACGTCTTCAGCTTCATTTGATGTATCTGGTGCAATTTCATCTTTACGAGGTTTCCTACGTCTTCTTCGGCGTCGCTTTTTAGGTTTATCGTCATCATCAAGATTGGTGGATGTTTCAGCATCCTCAGTGCTTTTTGTTACATCTATATTTGCGGCTGCTTCCATTTCTCTTGCTGTAGGCATATCAAAAACATCTGCTATAATTCGTGAAGATGTTTTGCGTTTTTCCAATTCATAATCTGTGCCAATCATTGATGCAGATGCTTCAATAATAATTGAAATAGCATATTGAGCCTCAATTAAGGCAATATTTTCTCTTTTATGATTTAATAAATAGTTTGATATACCCACAGGTACAGTCGCTTGAATTTCTTTAGTTCGTTTTCTTATTGCTTCTTCTTCAATTTCTCGAAGAATTGATAGTGCTTGGCTATCATCAGAACGTACTAAGCCTGTACCAAGGCAATGTGGACACTCTTTCGTAGTTGCCTCTAACATTCCTGGCCTTAATCTTTGGCGAGACATTTCCATAAGGCCAAAACCTGAAATCCGACCTACTTGAATGCGAGCTCTGTCAGATTTCAATTTATCTTTCATACGTTTTTCGACTGCTATATTGTTTCGACGTTCTTCCATGTCTATGAAATCAATTACGATCAACCCAGCTAGATCGCGTAATCTTAATTGTCTGGCAACTTCATCAGCAGCTTCAAGATTTGTTTTTAGTGCAGTTTTCTCAATCGAGGACTCTTTGGTTGCTTTTCCTGAATTTACGTCTACCGCAACTAATGCTTCTGTCACACCAATCACAATATACCCTCCAGATTTTAGTTGTACTGTTGGGTTGAACATGCCTCCTAGGTAATTTTCAACCTGATACCGTGCATATAGAGGCATTTTGTTTTTGTATTGTTTCACGCGTTTAACATGTGATGGCATTAACATAGTCATGTAAGCTTTTGCTGCTTCAAAACCACGTTCACCTTCAACAATAATTTCGTCAATATCATTATTATATAAATCACGAATTGAACGTTTTATTATGTCACCTTCTGCATAAATCTGAGTGGGTGCTATACTTTCTAGTGTGATGTCTCTGATTTGTGTCCATTGGCGCATAAGATATTCATAGTCTCTTAATATATCATCTCGATTACGTTTTGCGCCCGCTGTTCGTACAATTAGCCCTGCACCTTTTGGCACGTCTAATTCACTTGTGATTTCTTTTATTTTTTTTCTGTCTTGTACATTGGTAATCTTACGAGATATTCCACCACCTCGAGCGGTATTTGGCATTAAGACACAATAACGACCAGCTAATGATAAATATGTTGTTAGTGCAGCACCTTTATTCCCACGTTCTTCTTTTACAACTTGAATTAATAATATTTGACGAACTTTAATTACTTCCTGGATTTTATATCTTCGTGGGCGAGGCTTTCTAGGTCGAACTTCTTCTTCTACATCGTCATCTGCTACAGACTCTATTCCATGATCTGATTGCGTATTATCCATCTCCAATTCTACACTATCATTAATGTCAATATCTATGGATTCATCTGATGTGATTTCAGGATCGATATTGTCTAAAATATTGTCAGAAGACTTATTATTTTCATCTTCATTAACACTTTTGTCAGAATCTATATTATCTTTTTTACTATCTGCGTCATCGACTACTTCATGCGTTTCGCTAGGGTTTTCTATAATATCAGATGATGTGGTTACATCATTATTAGCGTCTTCTGCTATAACTTTTGCTTTTCGTTTTCTAATCCGAGATTTTTTTTGTTGAGCTATATTAGCTTCTTCTTCCAACGATTTTGTATAAGCTTCTTCTTCTGCTATTAATGCTTCTCGATCAGCAACTGGAATTTGATAGTAATCAGGATGAATTTCTGCAAATGATAGAAATCCATGTCTATTTCCGCCGTAATCGACGAAAGCAGCTTGAAGTGAGGGCTCAACACGCGTCACTTTTGCTAAATAGATATTTCCTGAAAGCTGACGTTTGTTTAAGCTTTCAAAGTCGAATTCATCAACTTTATTTCCTTCAACAACCACAACTCTAGTTTCTTCAGCATGTGTGGCATCAATAAGCATTTTCTTAGGCATGATATTCTTTCGTCATGCAAATGGGGCCTCTCTCTATAGAAGGAAGAGTATTTATTTGCATGAATAGTTAAGGCGGAAATACACGCATGAATATTTTTGAATGAGGCAATGAGCCACTCAAACTTAATATATTTTGTACACACGCGTTTCATCGCGGTTTTCTCCTGTGATCTTATTTTGATCACTAATAAGGCTAGTCTTGCACTTTATGCGCAATAAAGCTGTTCTAGTAGCCAGATGGCCTGTCGGAGTTTTAGAGGAGGACTTTGGTTGAGTATTATCCGCAACCTGTCTCATAAATTTCATCCAACGAATCTTTGTCTGATTTTTTCAAATCATATACTTCTTTTTTAGTTTGCTAAAAAACTAATTACAATGTGTATTTAATATATTGATTATTATTAAAATTTATTTTTTAAATAGGATAGATATCATTGTGTTTTTTAGGCAAATTGTAAAATAATATAAAGTTATTCTATTTTCCTCTTAAAACGTTTATTAATATTTGTTAATATATGTATATATGATCCGGGTAATGCCCATAACAAAAAATGTGAATTTTATTATAAATAATTAGGAAATTACAGCTTGTTTCGTTTCGTTTTTTCGTTTTTTGGATCTATTTTTGCATTGTTAACGCTTGGATGTGCATTATTTGCTATAATTATAACAGCTGTTTTTTATGCATATGGCAGTGACCTACCTGATTATGATCAGTTATCAAATTATCAACCAGCAACAATAAGCCGTGTTTATTCCAGAGATGGTGAAGTGATTGATGAATTCGCTCAACAGAGAAGATTGTTTGTTTCGGCTGATGAAATACCAGATATTGTAAAAAATGCATTTATATCAGCCGAAGATAAAAATTTTTATACTCATATTGGATACGATCCAGCTGGAATTGCAAAAGCAATTTTTGATGCAGCAAACGGTAAAGAGCTACGAGGTGCATCTACAATTACGCAACAGGTAATGAAAAACTTTTTGTTAACAAGGTCTCGATCAATTGATCGTAAAATTAAAGAAATTATTTTGGCAACTCGTATTGAAAAATCAATGTCAAAAGATAAAATTTTAGAATTATATTTAAATGAGATATTTTTGGGCCAAAATTCATATGGAATTGCGTCAGCAGCAGATACATATTTCAGCAAATCGTTAGATGACTTAACTTTAGAAGAAGCTGCTTATTTAGCTTCACTACCAAAAGCTCCAAGTAATTATCATCCTGTTCGCCAAAAAGATCGAGCGATAGCTAGACGGAATTTTGTTATTCGGGAAATGGCAGAAAATGGTTATGTTTCAGATACAGAAGCATTAATTGCAAAATCTAAAGAATTGATAACTGTGCAAGGTGGCCAATTGGCTTCCAAGAGAGCTGCAAGGGCGCCAAGAACGTATTTTACTGATGAAATACGAAGACAATTGTCCTTAAGCTTTGGTGAGAAAGAGTTTTTTACTGGGGGGCTGGCTGTAAGTGCAACTATGGATCTAAAATTACAATCAGATGCTGCTCAGGCGTTACGTAAGGGTCTGGAAGATTATGATCGAAAATATAGCCCTTGGCGTGGTCCAATTGATAGAATTAAAGATATTCACCTACAGGAAGATACCTGGCGTGAAGCTTTATCAAAGAAAAAATTACCCAGAGATATAAAAGATTGGCACTTGGCAATTATCTATAATTTGTCAAAACAAACCGCCAAAATAAAAGTTGAAGGATTCGCAGAAAATCAAAATCAATTTTTATCTTTAAAAGATGAAATGAATTGGGCAAAAAACAGAATATACCCTGATGGTAAGCGTACTGTAATTAATTCCGCGAAAGATATGTGGTCAGTGGGGGATGTGGTATTTGTGCAGCCCATATATGATCCTGATGGAAACTTTATTAATTGGACTTTGAGGCAAATACCCAAAATACAAGGTGGTTTTGTTGCGATGGATACAGAAACTGGAAGAGTACTTGCCATGCAAGGTGGTTTTTCTTACCAACATTCTGTTTTTAATAGGGCTACGCAAGCAAAGCGACAACCTGGCTCATCATTTAAGCCTTTTGTTTACGCTGCGGCACTAGATGTTGGCTATAGTCCTGCATCACTAATAATTGATGCACCAATAGAAATAGATACTCCTCAAGGTTTGTGGAGCCCAAAAAATTCTTCAAATAAGTTTTATGGGCCTGCACCTTTAAGAATTGGAATAGAACAGTCTAGAAATCTAATGACGATTAGATTGGCGCAAGATGTTGGAATGGAAGTTATTAGTGGTTATGCTGAACGCTTTGGTGTCTATAATAAAATGCAAAAACTTCTAGCAGCATCTCTTGGAGCCCAAGAAACAACTTTATACAAAATGGTATCATCATACG
>Ga0102867_1000452_pt1 | contig 9832 bp, 9 predicted proteins | sample Colrivmeta1546B3_FD_78437 | JGI IMG/M metagenome (GOLD analysis project Ga0102867, IMG submission 78437) | Estuarine microbial communities from the Columbia River estuary - metaG 1546B-3 | ecosystem: Environmental > Aquatic > Marine > Intertidal zone > Estuary | place: USA: Columbia River Estuary...
GATTTAGATCTCGACAGTGAAGACGTGAAGCAAATGTTTATTGAGAATACTCCAAAAAAAGAAAACAACCTGATGGCATCTATTTCAGGATTGTTTGCAACTCACCCTCCGATTGAAAAGAGAATTGCAATCTTAGAAAGAGGACTTTAATCTATAATTGCCTTAATTCCAGGAAGTTCAATCCCTTCTAGGTATTCTAACATTGCCCCACCTCCCGTTGAAACATAACTAACCTCATTGGCATATTTAAACTTGTTAATGGCAGCAACTGAATCGCCACCTCCAATCAAAGAAAAAGCACCTTTTTTAGTTGCAATAACAATTGCATCAGCAACAGATTTAGTTCCTGCTTGAAAGTTTTCCATTTCAAACACTCCCATTGGCCCATTCCATAATATAAGCTTCGAATTTTCAATAATTTCTTTGCAATTTTCAATTGTAAGAGGTCCAACATCTAATCCCATCCATCCATTTGGAATTTCATTGATTGCAACGGTTTTTCTATTTGCATCATTGTCAAATTTATCAGCAACAACCGTATCAACAGGAATGTATAAATTAACTCCTTTATTCTTTGCTTTTTCAATAATCACTTTAGCCGTTTCCAGAAAGTCATCTTCCACCAAAGAATTACCAACCTGACCTCCCGTAGCTTTTACAAAAGTGTAAGCCATTCCTCCACCAACAATTAAATTGTCAACTTTGTCTAATAAACGTTCAATAATGGTGATTTTAGAAGACACTTTAGAGCCTCCCAAAATGGCAGTTACTGGTTTTTCTCCACTACTCATGACCTTATCAATGGCTAGAATTTCCTTAGCCAATAGCGCACCAAAACAGCAGGCGCCTTTAAAATATTGTGCTATAATAGTGGTGGAAGCGTGCGCCCTATGGGCTGTACCAAATGCATCATTCACATAAATATCTCCTAAGCTAGCCAGTTGTTTGGCAAAAGCTTCGTCTCCAGCCTCTTCTTCCGAATGAAATCTCAAATTCTCCAAAAGCAACACGCCTCCTGGTGCCAAAGCTGCTATGGCGGCCTGGGCTTTGTCTCCCACACAGTCTTCACTAAAAGCAACAGGCACGCCCAAAACTTCAGATACCGCTTCTACAATCAAAGAAAGTGACATACTTGGGTTTACTTGTCCTTTTGGGCGTCCAAAATGACTCATCAAGACCGCTTTTCCTCCTTGCGCCAAAACGGCGTCTATAGTTGGTTTCGCTGCTGTAATTCTATTGGTATCTGTGACTTGTTGTGCCTCGTTCATTGGAACGTTAAAGTCTACACGGATCAGGGCCACTTGGTCCTTGAAATTAAAATCTGAAAGTGTTTTCATGGGGTTTTTTAAAAATTGTACAAAAACAAATATACCTAAAATAAGCCCTTTAAATAGGGCTAAAAGATAAAAATTGTCGTAAAAAGAAAGGCAAATAGATGGACTGTAGACGTGAAAAATCAGCCGCTTTATGTAGTCAATGGTAAAACCTTAGAAAAGGGTGCTGATATAAAAGATATTGATCCAGACCGTATTAAAAGCATCAATGTAATTAAAGGCCAAGCTGCTAAAGAAAAATATGGAGATAAAGGAGTAAATGGCGTGATTGAAATTACCACAAAAAAGCAATAGGCTTAGCCCGGCCTTTACAAGGGGCTTGTTTTTTTAGTAATACCACTTAAATTTCATTTTAAAGCCACCGCTAGCGGTGGCTTTTTGTATATTTGAAACATGCATTTTTCTGATGTTTTAGGGCAAGAAGGGATTAAAAGCCGTTTGCAAACTGCTATTGACAGCAATCGTTTGGCGCATGCACAATTGTTTGTGGGTGCAGAGGGAAGCGGCACCTTACCTATGGCATTGGCTTTGGCCAGGGAAGTGCTCTGCGGCGCAGAAAATTTAACAGAAGAACAGAAAAGAGCGGGCCATTTAAAAATGGACCATCTAAACCATCCAGACCTTCATTTTGTGTACCCCGTTGCCGCTTCAGACCTCGCTAAAACAAAACCCATTAGTGATCATTATGCAGTACCCTGGAGGGCGTTTATTCAAACACAGGTTTACGGCAACCTCTTTGACTGGTACCAGCTTATGGGTACTGAAAAAAAACAGGGAAATATCTCTGTAGAAGAAGCGAGAGACCTCAGTCAGAAACTTTCTTTAAAATCTTATGAAGGAGGGTATAAAGTCATGGTCATTTGGGGGATAGAAAAAATGAATACTGCAGCGGCAAACAAAATCTTAAAACTTCTTGAAGAGCCCCCTGAAAAAACCCTGTTTATTCTCATTGCAGAAGAGGAAGAACAATTAATAGCCACCATTACGTCTCGTTGTCAGATTACCTATTTTAAAAAGCTTCAGGAAAAAGATATTATTAAAGGCTTGCTAGCGGAGGGCGCGGTAGAACAAAATGCCAAACAGATCGCTATTATGGCAGAGGGCAATTACAATAAAGCATTAGACCTATTTAGACAAGATTCAGAGGAATTGCGTTTTGGCGAATGGTTTGTATTTTGGGTAAGGGCCGCATTTAAAGCCAAGGGGAATAAAAGCGCTATAAACGAACTACTCAATTGGAGTGGAGAAGTGGCAAAATCTGGCAGAGAGATACAGAAAAACTTCCTGTTATACTGTTTGTCTTTGTTTAGAGAAGCGGTTTTAATGGAATATGGTTTGGGCCAATTGCAACACACACAAATTGAAGTTTCTAATTTTGACTTTAAGAAATTTGCCCCTTTTGTACACGAGGAAAATATAGAACAAATCTCCACGGCTTTAGAAAGTGCTGTTTATGAAATTGAAAGAAATGGAAACGCTAAAATGGTCTTCACTGATCTGGCTATTTCGCTCACTCGATTACTGCACATGACAAAAGCTGTTACTAATTAAAATAATTATGCTGCATTTTGAAGACAACTTAACGGTATTAATCCTACTGGTATTTCTTTGTATTACATTTTTACAAAGTGCTTTAGACAAACTCATTGATTGGAAAGGAAACTTAGGGTGGCTCAAAGGTCATTTTGAAAAGAGTTTTCTAAAAAACACTGTCCCATTTTTACTTGTGACCATTATAATCATGGAAGTCATTAGTGGTGTGTTGGGTATTTGGGGTATTATGGACATTGTTCACTATAACAAACCTAATATAGCCCTAAATGCAGCAGTGGTAAGTTGCCTCACTTTGCTTATGTTGTTATTCGGGCAAAGAGTTGCCAAAGACTATGATGGCGCTAGGACAATTGTAATTTATTTGGTGCCCGCGGTCTTACTTCTTTTCTTTTTAGAAATGTCTATGTGGTAATTTACATTCATAAATACCCTTAGAACAAGCCATAAGATTAATTTATAAAACAGCGGGGGTACTATAGGTTTTTGAAATGAAAAGCGGCCTCCATAGGCTGGATTTAAGGCTGTTTTTAAAAACCCTGAGCTTGTGTTGCCGGAAGGCTTAAAAAAACGCACTAAAGCTTTTATAAGGGCTTATTCTGGTTTTTTTAGTACATAAATGATAGAAGAATACTCTTTGGTCCTTATAGCTGATAGGTTGGCATAAAAACCTTTAAAAAAGGCGCTAAACAGAGAGGCCTTTTTTTGAGCGTACCTTTCAGATAACAGAGACACATAAAAAGCATCCAGTAGCATTGGTTTGGTTTCCTCTAAAGACAATCCGTATTTTTCTGCCAACTGCTTTATGGCTTTTTGTGAAAAATGCCACAAATGCCTGGGTACGTCATAAGCAGCCCAGAAGGCGCCATAGTGTTTTGCATCCCAAGAGTTATAATTGGGTACAGCAATAAGGAGTTTGCCTCCAGGCGCCAAAGCGCCTAATAATTCTTTTAAGGTGTGTTCATAATTAGGCAAGTGTTCTAAAACATGCCAAAGGGATATGACAGAAAATTCTTGCTTTGGAATGGATTCTAAAGAGGGGTGTAGCACACAGTTATTCTCTAAAGCAATGGATCTAGCGTTTGGGTTGGGCTCCACGCCCAAAGAATGCCACTGTCTGTTTTTAAGAAAGGAAACTAACGCGCCGGATCCTGCGCCAAAGTCTAAAAATTTCTTTGACCCATTACAGTGTCGTTCCAATAAAACAGCCTTCTTTTTTAATTGATAATTTTTAGCAATACTGTATAATCTGTCTGTTAAAGTGCGTTGGTTGTTCTGATGAGAGATGTAATTATCTTCAGGATAATAGGCCGCTATTTCTGCTGGAACAGGGGTGGTCTGTAATACATCTAAACCTGGCACATAGGACAAACTAAATACTTCCTTGCTGTAAACGTGGTCTAAAACTTTTAAGGGAAACCTATCTTTATTCTCTAACATTTTGGGTACTAAAATAATATTGTTCCACGTGGAACAAAGAAAAACTATCTTCCTAAAAACACCAATAAAACAGAAATGTCTGAGGGGGAAACTCCAGAAATTCTTGATGCTTGTGCAATACTCACGGGCTGTATTTCTTGCAACTTTTCCCTAGCTTCGTAGGACAAAGACTTTAGTAAGCTGTAGTCAAAATCAGAAGGAATTTTTACATGCTCTAAACGCTGCAATTTATCTGCATTGTTTTTTTCTTTTTCTATATAACCCGCATACTTAATTTGAATTTCTGCCTGTTCTAAGACTTCTCTTGCGAAGTTGTTTTCACTCACAAAAGACCCAACACTGTCCACAGAAAGCATGTGATCCATAGTTACATTAGGTCTAGAAAAAACCTTAAAAAGTTTTCCTGACTGAGAAATGGGCGCAGAGCCCACAGAAGCCAATTGGTCATTGATCTCTGCTGGTTTTACGGAAGTTTCTCTAAAAAAAGACACTAGGTTTTCAGAAGCAGAGGCTTTAAGCTCCATAGCCTTGAGCCTATCTTCAGATGCCAAGCCTATGGCGTGACCCATTGGGGTTAACCTAAAATCTGCGTTGTCTTGTCTAAGTAAGGTTCTATACTCTGCCCTAGAAGTAAACATTCTATAGGGCTCGTCTGTGCCTTTTGTAATTAAATCATCTATAAGAACACCTATATAAGCCTCGTCTCTTTGAAGGGTAAAAGGGTCTTTTTCTTGAACTTTTAAGGCGGCATTTATACCCGCCATTAAGCCTTGTGAAGCAGCTTCTTCGTATCCTGTAGTTCCATTAATTTGTCCTGCAAAAAACAAGCCGCTAATCAATTTTGTTTCAAGGCTGTGGGTGAGTTGTGTGGGTGGAAAATAATCGTATTCTATAGCATATCCAGGTCTAAAAAACTTCACCTTTCCGAAGCCTTTAACAGATCTTAGCGCTTTAAATTGTACCTCTTCAGGAAGTGATGTGGAGAATCCGTTCACATATACCTCAACAGTATCCCATCCTTCTGGTTCAACAAAAAGCTGGTGGCTGTCTTTGTCTGCAAACCTGTTAATTTTATCTTCAATAGAAGGACAATACCTTGGCCCAAGACTTTGTATGGACCCATTGAACATTGGCGACCTATCAAAACCTTCTCTCAATAAATCATGCACCAATGAGGAAGTGTGTGTCATATGACAGTCTCTCTGGGTAGCAAGGGGCTTGGTGTTGGTATAGGAAAATTTTTCAGGTTGGGCATCGCCCGGCTGAGGTATCATTACAGAATAATCCAAAGACCTTCCGTCTACTCTAGGCGGTGTTCCGGTCTTCATTCTTCCAGATTCGAAACCAAGGGCAACCAATTGCTCTGTAATACCAGATGAAGCTTTTTCTCCTGCGCGACCTCCCCCTAGCTGACGTTCACCAATGTGAATAAGTCCGTTGAGAAAAGTACCATTCGTCAGGACTACACTCTTTCCGTAAATAGGAATGCCTAGAGAAGTTTTAACACCAGCAACTGTGTTGCCTTCTATAATTAAAGAAGACACCATGTCTTGATAGAAATCTACATTGGAGGTGCGTTCTAAAGCAAGGCGCCATTCTTCCGCAAAACGCATTCTATCATTTTGTGTTCTTGGGCTCCACATAGCCGGCCCTTTAGATTTATTGAGCATCTTAAACTGAATCGCAGAAAGGTCAGACACAATACCACTGTAACCCCCAAGAGCGTCAATTTCTCTTACTATTTGACCTTTTGCAATACCCCCCATAGCAGGGTTACAAGACATTTGGCCAATAGATTGAAGGTTCATGGTGACCAGTAAAGTGCTTGCGCCCATATTGGCAGCGGCTGCGGCAGCCTCCGCGCCAGCGTGACCTCCGCCTACCACTATAACGTCGTACTTATCTTGAAACATAGCTTCTATTGTTCCACGTGGAACATTTTAATTTTTTCGTTTTCTTTATTAGACATAACTAACTGATCTTCAGCGCTTTTGTCTTTGTATCCCATTAAATGCAGCAGACCGTGAGCCATTACCCTAAGCCGTTCTTCCTCAAAAGACACCTTAAAAATAGCCGCGTTCTCTTCAAGCCGATCTACGGAGATAAATATATCTCCTGAAATAATGGTGCCCTCCACATAATCAAAGGTAATAATGTCTGTGAAAGTGTCGTGTGATAGATAAGATTGATTGAGCTCCAGCAAGTATTGGTCGTTACAAAAAATGTAAGACAATGCAGCCACACTATATCCCTCGGATTCAGCCACTTTCAAAAGCCAATCCAAAAGAGGGGTGTCATTTTCAATTGGGGGAACGTCAATAAAATTAAAATCAATCACCAATAAATTTTTGGCAAAGGTAAGCATAAGCAATTAGATTCCTAAAAATGTGTAACTTAGAAATAAAAAAATGACATCAATAAAATACTTAGCCGCTTATACCATTCCAATGGCAACAGCCTTAGCGCTATATTTAAAAGGTCCGTTTTCTTTTGCGGCATTGGTCTATGCGTTTGGCATAATCCCTTTGTTGGAGATTATTTTAAAGGAAGATTCAAGAAACGACCCTAAAGAAGTGGTGGAAGTTAAAAGGTTTAAAAAGATATATGACGGTCTTTTGTATTTAAACCTGCCTATTGTATATGCCTTGGTGGGGTGGGCTGCGTTTGTTTTTTACAAAGAAAATCTGAGCGCCCTTGAAACAGTTGGCTTGGTTTTTTCATTGGGAGTTGCTTTAGGTACCAACGGAATTAATGTAGCCCACGAACTCGGGCATAGAAAAAACGGACTAGAGAAAACCATCGCAAAAGCTTTGCTCTTGCCTAGTTTTTATATGCATTTTTTTGTGGAGCACAATTGGGGACACCACACCTATGCAGCTACCAAAGAAGATCCTGCAACTGCTAAATACCAACAGACTGTTTATGGGTTTTGGCTCAGCAGTGTGTGCAGACAGTATGCTAATGCATGGAAAATTCAAGGCGAACGCAATAGAGAAAAAGGAAGCGGTTTTTGGAGTGTTTACAATGATATGCTGTGGTACACTTTATTTCAAATAGTTTATTTAGCAGGCATAGGGGTTGTTTTAAATACAAGCACCGCTTTGCTGATGCTCGCCGCTGGCGTTGTAGGCTTTATACTTCTTGAAACAGTCAATTATATTGAACATTACGGATTACTTAGGGCTAAAAATGAGCAGGGGCGATACGAAGCTGTGCGCGCCATTCACTCTTGGAATTCCAACCACATTATGGGTCGTATTGTTTTGTATGAACTCACCCGCCACAGCGACCACCACTATATGGCATCTAAAAAATACCAAACTTTAGTGTGTAGGGAAGAGGCGCCACAAATGCCTTTTGGATACCCCACCTCAATGGTAATATCCTTATTGCCGCCACTTTGGTTTAAATTAATGAATCCAAGGGTGCCTGAACAAATGAAGGCTTTGGCAAAGGCCCAATAAGCTGCTAATTAGTTAAGTCTTGGGCCTCACATTTTGGGATGGATTATTTTTAACAGCGCTTTAATATACCGCACTAACTGCTCAGATTAAAATTCAATAGAATCCATTATGGCGTGTTGCTGCACTTAAAGTATCTTTGCCCCATAAAAGAAATAACATGACTAAGAAAGTTAGGGTGCGTTTTGCGCCTAGTCCAACTGGTGGGCTACATATTGGTGGACTAAGAACGGCACTTTTTAATTATTTATTTGCCAAAAAACACGGAGGAGATTTTATTTTAAGAATAGAAGATACCGACCAAACTCGTTTTGTAGAAGGTGCCGAGGCATATATTGAATTGGCTTTAAATTGGGCTGGAATTCCTTGCGATGAGGGCCCTAACAAAGCGGGTAAACATGGCCCTTACAGACAGAGTGAAAGAAAAGCAAGTTATGCCAATTATGTAAACAGCCTGATAGAAAAAGGCGCGGCATATTATGCGTTTGACACCACTGAATCACTCGATTTTCATAGAACCGATCATGAATCAAAAGGCAAAACATTTATTTACAATGCCCACAATAGGTTAAAGTTAGACAACAGCCTAAGTCTTTCGAAAGAGGAAACCGCCTCAAAAATTGCATCGGGCACTCCTTTTGTAGTTCGTTTTAAAACGCCTGAAAACACCACAATTACCACTTCTGATATGATTAGAGGAACTGTTTCATTTAAGACAGACACTTTAGACGACAAGGTGCTTTTTAAAAGCGACGGAATGCCTACCTATCACCTAGCTAATGTAGTAGATGACCACCTGATGGAAATCAGTCATGTTATTAGAGGTGAAGAATGGTTGCCCTCGCTTGCATTACATATTCAATTGTACCAAGCATTTGGCTGGGAAGCGCCTGAGTTTGCCCACTTACCTCTTATCATGAAACCTACCGGCAAGGGAAAGCTGAGTAAAAGAGATGGGGAAAAAGGTGGTTTTCCTGTGTTTCCATTAACTTGGCTAGAATCTACTGGATACAAAGAAGCTGGGTATTTTCCAGAAGCCGTTGTAAACTTCTTGGCTTTGTTGGGCTGGAATCCAGGAACAGCTCAGGAATTATTTAACTTAGAAGAATTGGTTGGCGCTTTTGAATTAGAGCGCGTACAAAAATCTGGTGCTAGATTTGATCCTGAAAAAACAAAATGGTTCAACCAGCAATACCTACAAAAGGCTAGTGCGGTGATTCTTCTTCCAGAATTTAAAAAAGGACTTGTGGCTTCTTTTGGTAAAACAGCTATTGAAAACAAGAGCGATAAAGTGTTAGAGAACATCATAGAAATGGTTAAAGAGCGTGCTGCTTTTACCCATGAACTGATCGGTTTATCTGCTTATTTTTTTGTTGATCCAACAGAATACGACCCAAAAGCACTTAAAAAGCAGTGGAAAGAAAACACCCCTCAAATTTTAACTGCGCTGACAGAAATTATTAAAGCCCAGACAGATTTTAGCAGCGCTAACTTAGAACTGACTATAAAAAATTATATTACTGAGCAGTCGCTTTCTTTTGGCGCCGTAATGCCTCCGCTTCGCTTGGCATTAGTAGGCGCACTCAGCGGACCTCATGTATTTGACATTATGGAGGTATTGGGCAAGGATAGTTGTGTAAAAAGAATCAAAGCCCTACTAAACAGTCCTAAATAACACTTGATTTTTTCACGCACTAAAGCGGTTTTTTGCATGAAATCTATTAAAAGCAGTTTTATATCTATTAACGGTAGTTATTAGCTGTAAAGCGGCTTTTTTTGTATCTTTTAATATAATTTAAAACCTTACCACACATGAGTCAGTATGTATTAATTTTCATTGGATTCCTCCTTTTTTTAGGGTTTCTTAAATCCTTTTTCACTGTAAAACAACAGACAGCAGCTATCATGGAGCGCTTTGGTCGTTTTCACTCTATTCGAACATCTGGACTTCAATTAAAAATTCCTTTTGTAGATAAAATTGTTGCTAGAGTGGGATTAAAAATCCAACAATTAGATGTGATTGTAGAGACAAAAACCAAAGACGAC
>Ga0102867_1000455_pt1 | contig 9796 bp, 1 predicted proteins | sample Colrivmeta1546B3_FD_78437 | JGI IMG/M metagenome (GOLD analysis project Ga0102867, IMG submission 78437) | Estuarine microbial communities from the Columbia River estuary - metaG 1546B-3 | ecosystem: Environmental > Aquatic > Marine > Intertidal zone > Estuary | place: USA: Columbia River Estuary...
ACCCAGAGAAGAAAACCGAATCCATGTGAGGAGTGTGACGATGTGAGTGCGGAGAAAGATGAAACTGAAAGGACACATGAACATTCAAACTTTCTCCAAAGTTTCTAGAAGGCTGTTTCTATATTTTCATATTAATCTAATGCGTCTTAAATCTTATATAATTTTAATGCTACGATTTAATTCCAGCCAAGCCATGAGAATGTAAATCATGAGCTTTTTTATAATTCCTTTTGTATATTGGGCAGAATTGTTTGGAAATCGAATATTTACTTAAAAAACTATATATCGTCTTTTTCAGACAACAAATGGGTTGAATGAAACCGTTTATCCTTAAAGTCTCCAGGTCTCAGTTTTATACGAGGTTTATAAACATCTTTAAAAATTAACTTTCAAATTCATTTCTAAAAGACTTGAGCTAACAATTAAATTATTTGTAATGATGTTGTAAAATGATGGTATAGATTTAGTGACAAATGTGATTTCTCCATCCTACAATCAACTGTCTACAATATCCATCCTACAATCAACTATCTACAATATCCATCCTACAAATCTACTATCTTCATTCGACGAGTGTGTAAACCTACAGGTGAATAATTGTGAACTCGTAACTAGAACCTAAAACCTTGAACCTAACGAATGTTCACCAATAAGTGTTATACACATGCAGTTAAATACCTTAAAATACATGTATTCAGGATCGACTCCACCCTGATGTTCGCATGCTCCGTCTGACTGATCTGATAGACAAATTCTCTCCACCTGGTGAGAAGTATACTGAAGTCGTCTTCCACCTCCGTAGTTCTACTAAAGATGATCTTTGATGTGTGAAGCTGATCTCTCTGCCTTCTTCTTATGATCTGGAACCTAATTACTCCGATCAGTTTACCTCTACATGAATCCGGTCTACGAGGACTTATGTTGGGGCGTCATATACTGTGGACGTGCCCTGTTAAGGTGAGAGTTGTTAGCAAGAGATCAATATAACGATCTTGGCTTAATAGAATCTTAAACCTCGTCTTGTTTAGATTCCTCAAGACCAGAGAACAAGATCAAGGATATCGTCTTCCTTTGTTCTCTTTACTCTCCTTCACAGCTTTAAGGATCACACCTTAAGGTATACTGCAGTTAATGTGTTAATACTTGATAACAGTGATTTATAAGTCGTCTTCTATTGATCATTACTTATCCAGAACTCTCTTTTAGACTCACAAGACTCTGATGAAGCATAGTAAATCTCCTCGAAAACTGTAGCTCATATTAAAACTCCAGCCTGAGCAACTTTGTAAGTGTATTTTTACATAATGAACATTCTAATTTGCTTATCTTTTTATTCTTTTGAAATTAAAGTTTATTTTGAGACCTGGAGCATTATTCTGTACTCAATAGATATAAATATTTTGTTATCTTATAATAATTTTAAATTTCAGTTCACAGTGTGAGGATTGAAATTGGCTATACCTACTTCAATAAAGCTTATAAACAATAACACTCGTGTATTAATGTGGTGCGCTGGTTATCGGGGAATACTCGCCCTGGATATGAGAGAATTTTTATGTTTTTAAAGTCTCAAAAACGATGTTACGAGTACAGTGAAAAAGGTGCAAAGACTTATAGCGCTTCTACCTAACCACACACGTAGTATGTTATGCTTCCAGACCAGAGTCCGGTTCCTCTTGCGGGATACGATGCAAACCTGCAAGCAGTTGACGCCCACGAGGATCTAGAGCTGATTCCTACCACTCCTGAAGAAACAGTTCCTATAAGCACAGAAGTTCCTGGGCGTGTTGTACCTGGGAGCTTATTTACAAGTGCAAATACTAAATCTAACAGAGGCCGTTCTCTATCCAAACTATCTGATCGACGGACTAGGTCACAAACTAGACCAAGGATCAACGGTATATCTGATGGATTTGTCACGGACCAGATTGTTGTAGCTGATGTACATCGTTCCTCTTCAGAAGACGACATCCATGGTCGTCTTTCTTTGGCTAAAGATAGTATTCTGATGCGCAAAGGAGAACTAAGTTCAGATTCTGAGAGGGTTTCTGATGCCTTGGGATTATCTTCTTGGAGTCTAACTGAAGAAGAAGAAGATCGTGACAGTACAGAAACTGTTGTTCCTAGTTCTCTGATCTCGTCTGATGAAGAATATCATGATGTTTCCCCGGTTGTAAAGGATCTAATCCAAGACATCTTCAGTATGGAGCAGGCTACGGATCCTAATGCTGGAGAAGTTCCAAACCGGTACGAGGAACAGTTAAAAATATATATCCTCTGTAGTACGGTTTACTCAGAGGAGTTCGAAGATCAGGTCCCATCGGAGATCGCTGAGTCTGAACTTCCTAATATGGTTCTTCAAGCTAAAGATATGAAGGACAAGCTGTTGAAGGCCCAGGTTGACTCCATGAATGCTAGCGAGCAGGAGATCAGCAAGGAAATCAAGGATGCAGGAGCAAAATCACGAGCAGGATTTGTTAGTTTTGTGAAACTTGCAGTTAAAGAATTAAAGGTTATAGAATCCAGAAACAACACTCCTGCCCCTTTGTCTTTGAATACATCATCAACTAGCAGTGCTACTTCTAACCAGGCTAAAACTGCACGAGTTGAGAAGTATACGGAATCCACTGTCGACCAGATGAGACAAATGATTGATACCTTGGAAACTCTATCTCTTGATCAACCTACAAGTCAAGTAGAATTTAGAAACCTGCAGGATAGAATTAAACGTGCACAGAAAGAGCTAGCAATTGTTAAGAAGAATGCTGATAAACTGATGGGTTATGCTGACGAATGCAACATGATCAGGGAAGGTGAAAAGCTCGAGGACGTTTACAGATGCATGGAGGCTAAGGAGGTTGAACTTGACAAGGATTTCCAGAACCTCAGAGAGGAGTATGGCATAACTGGAGATCAGAGTGGCAAAAATTCTGATATAAAATGCCCACACTTTTCTGGTGATAACTCAGATAAAACTGATTATTACAGTTTTAAAGAAGAATGGGATGAATATATTTCTGTTAAAGCTCCGTCTAGAGCTGAACAGCTTCGATTACTACTGAGGACGAGTTTGACCGGCACGGCTAAAGCTGCTTGTCGACACATGACTTCGGTGGACGAGATTTTTGATCATCTGAGAGAAAACTTTGGGATCGTCAGCGATTTGCTCTTTAATCTTGTGGAGGAACTCCGTCGTCTTGGAACCTGCACGGGAAGTAATGATAAGAAGAGAAAATGGGCGGTCGAGGTTAAAAGTCAACTGAATCATCTCACCAACCTCAGTAAGAAGCATGGTATATATGAGATTTTGTATAATCACCCCGTTATAGCTGAACTTCAAGAAAAACTACCTTATGAGATACTCCAGAAGTTTATTAAGAGGTTGAGAAAACAATTGCCCGGAGGAAGAGCTCACAAGAAAGTCGTCTTCGAAACTTTCTCGGAATATTTGGATGAAGTTGTGGGTATATTTACCTTCAACCACACATATAAGATGGATTGTGGCGTGGACACGGATAAATATTCTCGTAGCAAAGCTGAATCTAAATCTACTCCGACCTCAACGAAACCTCCAGCTCCGAAAACTAAAACTTTTAGTACTACTGCTTCTCCAGGTACTGGGAAAGCTGTGACTAAATCTAATCCTGGAGCAACTAAGAACCAGAACACTGTTAGAGTCACATCTAGCTATACCTCTCCGGAAATGAGACCCTGTGGTTCCTGTAATGGTCAACACACTCACGCCTACTATTGTGAAGATTATTACAAGGCGTCAATCCAAACTGAGCGTGTCAAGGTTGCAATAAAAATGCAAACCTGCTTTCGATGTTTAAGACTGGATTGTGGAATTGATTTCTCTAATCGCGAACGTTGGGAAAAATTTCATGCTGTGAACTGTCAGTCTGAATGGGTTTGCAGCGTGGAAGTATGTGCCAAGAGAGCACGGAACAAGCAATACCATTTTACCCTATGTAAATGGCACGAGGCGGAAAATAAAAAGAAACAGGGAGATTTTATCAAGGCTTTGGATCGAAATCAGATTAAACCAGGTGTTTCTTTCTTTTTCAATACTCCCCACAATTACAACCTTAATCTTCCTAAGTCCATGATCAACCTTGGAGAACATGATAAAGACGTTGTTGACGATGTCCATGAGCCCTCAATCTTCATGCTGCAGGAGGTTATGGTTAACGAGCGTTCCCTCCTTTTGTTCTACGATTCAGGATGTTTGGGGAGTGCGTTATCTGATCGCGCTGCTGCTATTCTTAATAGCACCTGTGTGCGAGAGGGACCCACCACGATGAATGTTGCTGGTGGAAAAACTGTTGTCCTTGAAGGAGGTGATGAGCAATTCCTTCTTAACCTCGCGGCTCCTGGTAAGAAAGCATTGATCACTGGTCTAAAGATGCCTCATGTCACGACGCCCTTCCCTCTTTGGAATATCTCTCAAGCCTGGAGTCAAATTTGCTCTGAGTATGCTGCGGCTGAACCAAATGGAAAACCTCTTCCCCCTGTTATTGATAGGATTGGAGGAGTCGAAGTAGATATAATAATTGGGATTCGTTACCAGCAACATTTCCCAGAACTAATCTGCAATCTTCCCTGCGGTCTCGGAATATTCAAATCTAAGATTAAAGCTCCACGTGGAGAATTAACGGTTCTAGGTGGGCCGCATGCTGCTTGGAGATATGCTACTGATATGGTTGGGTTCTTGGGAGCTAACTCGTTCTTCACCGCTGAAGCCAGAGCCTTCAGAGATCAATCTTGTACCCTCAAGCATGTCTACCACCCAGTCGAGCACGAGGATGATGACCTACTTGTGGATGTTGTTCTCGAGGATCTGCTGGACATTGATCAGCCTTATGTGGAACAATGTTTGTCTGTTCACTGTGATAAACATGGAGATCTGGATGACTGGATCATTCCTTCTACTTGGGACATAGATAACTCAATCTACAGCCTCCGTCAGTCAGCCTCGAGGTTTGCTGAGGCTGAGCTTATTGGAAGTGAAGTTACATACCGCTGTGTCAGATGTAGAAACTGTGCTAAATGTAAACAAGGTGAAACCTTAGAGTCTGCATCTCTCCGTGAAGAACAAGAACAGTATGTGATAGAACAGTCTGTGATATTTGATGAGGAAAAGGGTCGTCTAATAGCAAAACTTCCGTTCATGGCGGATCCTAAATCTAATCTTAAACCTAACAGATACACAGCAGAAAGAATTCTTGATTCTCAAATCAAGAGTTTGTCAAAGAATGAACAAGCCAAGTTAGATGTTCTTGCTGCGCATGAGAAGCTTAGATCCAGAGGATTTATTGTTCCACTATCGGAGCTAAAGCCTGAGGAGCAGGAACTAGTCCTGAGTAATGAAGATTCTGGATATATAATTCCCTGGAGACCTGTTTGGAAGTCTAGTTCTATTTCTACGCCGTGTCGTCCTGTGTTCGATGCTTCAAGTAAGACACCTGGAGGTGAATCCTTGAATAATATTCTTGCAAAAGGAATTAATCAACTTGCAACAATCTCTAATTCTGTTCTCCGATTTCGGAGTGGAGAGGGAGCCTTCACTTGTGACGTAACGATGGCTTATAATGGAGTGGATTTGGATCCGTCTTACTATCGCTATCAGCAGTTTCTGTGGAAAGAAGATTTGAATCCTGAAAACCCTGTTATTATCATGATCATAAGGACTTTAATCTATGGAGTGAGATCCTCTGGAAATCAATTGCATGCAGGTTTCGAAAAACTTGCTGAGAACACTATTAATAAGTTCCCGGAGCTGGCTGCTGGAGCTGCTGTCCTGAGAGATGAGGGTTACGTCGATGATCTGCTCCATGTTGACGTTGATCTTGAAGCTGCCCGTGCAGCTGCTGATCAACTTGAGAAGGTTCTAGAACGAGCAGGTTTGAAAGCTAAAGCCTATACTTTTGTTGGTTCATATCCTGATGAAGCTGTTTCCTCTGACGGTGTTCATGTGGGCCTGGTTGGATTGTTGTGGGCTCCTGTGGAGGATTACATTTGTCTAGACATCAAGGAGTTATATTTTGGAAAATCTAAGCGCGGAGTTCTGCCTGAGTTTGTGATCGGAGAGTACTCCGATGCCCTGAAACGTAATTTTACTCGCCGAAATCTACTAGGTAAAGTTGCTGGAATATTCGACCCGATTGGCTTGACAACCCCCATAACCTCACGCCTCAAGCTTGACCTCCACGACCTCTGTTTGGAATCTCTAGGTTGGGATGATACTGTACCTGAATCCTACCTGGAGAAATGGGTTCAGAACCTCCATGATATTCAGGAACTCAGGGAAGTTAAGTTTAGAAGAACTGTGATACCTCATGATGCTGCATCACTTGATATAAGTCTTGTAATCTCTTCTGATGCATCTAAAAGCATCGCTGTTAGCTGCGTTCATGCCAGAATCCCTCTTATTTCTGGAGGTTTTAGCTGTCAATTATATACTGCGAAGAGCAAAATCGTCAGATATGAAACCGTTCCTAGAGCTGAGCTGAGGGCAGCTGTCATGTCTGCTTCTCTTGGTCATACAGTAAAATATAACCTGGGTTCTCAATTCTACGACTCCATGTACGTGACTGACTCAACAATCGTCTTACACTGGTTGAGCCATGACGAGCGCCCCCTGGACACTGCAGTAAGAAATTCTGTGATCGAAATAAGAAGATTTACGAATGTAAACCAGTGGTATCATATAGATGGTGAACTAAATATCGCTGATCTTGGGACTCGTCATGCTATAATCTCAGATATCGGCCCAGGTTCCGAGTGGCAAGATGGGAAAAGTTGGATGAATCTCCCTGTATCTGAAATGCCTGTCAAAACCATCGATCAAATGAATCTTTCGTCCGAGGAGAAACGTCTAGCATCTCAAGAATTGAAGCATTTCTCCATGTATAATGATATTACTGACCTGGTCCCAAAGGTCTCGGAGAGGTACCGGTTCAGTAACTACCTGGTGGATCCCAACAAATTTAGCTGGGAGAAGTCCATCAGGATTATGGGATATGTTTTAAAGTTTCTATCTTTGATCAAGCAAGATTGGAACCCCGTTTGGTTCCCTGCTACTCCGCCCACTTCTCTAGTCTCAACGGAAAATATTATTCCACAGGAAAGTTGTTGCTGTTGTTGGTCGGGTGAATTGGAAACTTCTGAATTTGAGGTGGAAACTTTTGAATCTAAGGTGGAAACTTTTGAATCCGAGGTGAAATTTTTTGAGTCTGAGGTGGAAACTTTTGAATCTAAGGTGGAAACTTTTGAGTCTGAGGTGAAAACTGTTGAATCTGAGACGGAAACTTTTATACGAGGGACTGGAACTTTTAAGAGTTTAGAAAATCTGAGTTTCGTTAATCTAAGTATTCCTGGTTGTTGCGTTGAACTGGTTCAAGCTGATGTTCAGAAGGCGGAGAATTATTTTTATTTTAAGGCCACTCAAGAGGTCTTGAAATTTTCCCCGGAGAAAGATTACAAGGATGCTTTTATAAAGAAGAACGGAATTCTTCACTACGTGGGTAGAATTCTTGATAGCCAGGAGATTTGCTCCCCCGAGGATACTATGTTTGATCTGACTCCGCTTTCTTTCGTTCGTCCTATTGTGGATCGTTACAGCCCTGTTGGTTATTCTGTGATGTTACACTCACATGAATCTATTTCACATCATAAATCAGCTACTGCAAGTCTCTTGGAATCTCGAAGTCTAGCTTTTATCCTCAGAGGTCGAGATTTAGCTACTGAGGTCGTCAAGGCTTGCAGACCCTGTATCCGTTTCCGGTCTAAACTGGTTGAAGTTGAAATGGGAAAACTCCACCAATCTAGACTCACTATTGCCCCTGTATTCTACTGCTGTCAAGTAGATATGTTTGGTCCACTAATCGCAATTTGTGAACATCAACACAGATCTACAGTCAAGATTTATGGGGTCGTCTTCAAGGACCCAGGTAGTTGTGCAGTCTCTGTCCATGTGATGCAAAACTACTCTACTTCTTCATTTCTCCAGGCATACACTCGTTTTGCTGCAAGATATGGTCATCCAACAGAATTGAGAATCGATGAGGGCAGTCAACTGATGTCTGCTTGCAAAAATATGGAGATATCCATCGTGGATCTTAAGGATAATCTCACTGCAAAACACCAAGTTGGAATTAAATTTAGCACGTGCCCTGTTGGTGGTCACAATGCTCACGGTATGGTGGAGCGATCTATACGAGAGATTAAGAACCTGATGCTGAAAATGTATAAAGGTCTGAAGCTTGATATATTGACTCTGGAAACCTGCTTTGCTTGGATCTCTTCAGAACTGAACAATTTGCCTATTTGTCTTGGTTCTCGAGTTGATAACTTGGATCATCTTGATCTGATCACTCCCAATCGTCTTCTGCTGGGGAGAAACAACCGTCGCGCCCTGGGAGGATTTGCAACTGTATCTTCACCATCGAGATTAATTGAGCAGATGGATCGTGTATACGAAGTTTGGTGGAGAACCTGGAAGTCTGAGAAACTAGTGGATTTTATTCCCCAACCTAGTAAATGGAAGAAAACTAATGAACAGTTAAAGGTTGGTGATGTCGTCATCTTCCTCAAGTCAGACTCTGAAAATCGTCTCGGAGAACCGATTTGGAGAATTGCTAGAGTGCGATCTGTTGAAACCTCGGAGGACGGCCTCGCGAGATCTGCTGTCCTGGAGTATAGAAACGTCAATGAGAAGGTGGTTAGAGCGACGAATAGAAGTGTCCGCAGTGTTGTTGTTGTTCATCGAGAGTCTGAGCTAGATGTTATTCAACTACTTGAGGAGGCATCTCTGAAGGCTAGACTGAACACTGATCCTAAATGAATATAAACATAAACTAAACTTTTTTATTTCAGGCCTGAATCAAATAAATTTGTGAATTCTAAAAGACAGTGACACTAATTGAAGACTCTATTCTAAACAGTATTGTGAAAATTCCACAAGAATAATCTTAAAGTGATAAAACTGTGAGTTCGAGTTCTGGAATTATATAGGTTTAGGTTCTAGTTTTATTTATCTCATTGTGACTAGTGTAGGAAAGTCACAACATTTTATCGTCAATAAATTAACACAGAAAGATCTGCTAATCAAGATTCTCATTCTACAGAAATCCCTGAACCTTCTCTTCCCGCCCAGTGTAAAGCTTTTGAGAAAAATTCTATACAAACTTTCAATGTTCAGGATTTCTGAAAACCCAGAGAAGAAAACCGAATCCATGTGAGGAGTGTGACAATGTGAGTGCGGAGAAAGATGAAACTGAAAGGACACATGAACACTCAAACTTTCTCTAATGTTTCTAGAAATCTGTTCCTATATTCTCACATCAATCTAATGCGTCTTAAATCTTATATAATTTTAGTGCTACGGTTTTATTCCAGCCAAGCTATGAGAATATGAATCATGAGCTTTTTTACAATTCCTTTTATATATTGGGCATAATTGCTTGGAAGTCGAATATTTACTTAAAAAACTATATATTGTCTTTTTCAGACAACAAATGGGTTGAATGAACCATTTATCCTTAAAGTCTCCAGGTCTCAGTTTTATACGAGGTTTATAAACATCTTTAAAAAGTAACTTTCAAATTCATTTCTAAAGACTTGAGCTAACAATTAAATTATTTGTAATGATGTTGTAAAATGATGGCATAGATCTAGTGACAAATGTGATTTCTCCATCCTACAATCAACTGTCTACAATATCCATCCTACAAATCTACTATCTTCATTCGACGAGTGTGTAAACCTACAGGTGAATAATTGTGAACTCGTAACT
>Ga0102867_1000486_pt1 | contig 9490 bp, 6 predicted proteins | sample Colrivmeta1546B3_FD_78437 | JGI IMG/M metagenome (GOLD analysis project Ga0102867, IMG submission 78437) | Estuarine microbial communities from the Columbia River estuary - metaG 1546B-3 | ecosystem: Environmental > Aquatic > Marine > Intertidal zone > Estuary | place: USA: Columbia River Estuary...
CTGTTCCGTGATATGGGCTCCTTCCGGGGTTAACGCAAGCTTGCGCCTACCCCGTCTTCCGCTGCTTTGAGAAACTTGGCCATAGCGCCATCTACTTGTGCGTCTTGCAAGGTCTTGTTGGGGTCCAAGAAGGTGAAACGCATGCCATAAGACAGCTTGCCGTCGGGCAAATTCTTGCCTTGGTACACATCAAAGAGTTCAATGCCTTGCAAGGTCTTTTCTTTCACTTGGCGAAGGCAGGTGTAGAGTTCGCCGTAGCTCAGGCTGGCGTCCACAATGAGTGCCAGGTCCCGCGTGACTTTGGGGAATTTGGACGGTTCGCGGTAGGTGATTTTTACGCGTGAAGCCGCTTTGACAAAACGGTCCCAATCGATGCGCGCAGCCAACACGGGCTGCTTCAGGTCTGCCTGTTTTAAGGCCCAATCGTCCACCCAACCCAGAGAGGCGAGGGGTTGCCCTCCCACGCTGAGCTGAATACCGCCAGCAAATTCTCCGCCTTCGGCCTCCATGCCTTGCTCCTCTGTGTGGAGGCCAAAGCGGTGGCATAGCCCGAGGACTAATCCTTTGAGGGCAAAGAAGTTGATTTTTGCTTCGCCGGTCATCCAATGTGGGCCCGGGTAGCTGCCCGCGAGCCAGAGGCCCAGGGCATGGCGTTCGGACAGGCCATCGGCCGATGTATGGTAGGTTCGGCCAAATTCAAACAGGGCCATATCGGCGTTTTGACGTTTGGCATTGTAACTCACCGCATCCAGGCCTCCAAGCATCAAGCTGGGGCGCATCACTCCCAAATCCTGACTCAAAGGGTTCAAAACGGGTACGACGCTATCCGCCGCGATGCTGGGATGCTGCTCGTAGGCTTGCGCGCGCGTCAGAGAGTTGTTCATGATTTCAAATAACCCTTGACCGACCAGATAGTCCGCGGCTTTGCGGCGAAGCATTTCGGGAGTAATGCGGTCTTCGTGGGCCACGTGCGAACGCATGGCAGGTGGGAAGGAGATGGCATTGAAGCCGTAAATGCGCAAAATTTCTTCGGCGATATCGGCTTCGCGTGTCACATCCCAGCGGTAGGCGGGGACGGATAGGGTCCATGCGCTGCCCGATTCGGCCGTTACGTGAATGTCCAATGATTGGAGGATGCTGCGCATCCGGTCTTCGGGGATGGCTTCGCCTATGCTCGCTTGGATACGCTGCGTATCGATGTGTACGACGCGATCGCCAAAGGGGGCGTCGGCGGATTCAAAGGCATCATAACCGGTGACGTGGGCGTCTGGGAAGATGCTTTGAAGGAGGGTCCAGGCGAGTTCCAGGGCTTCGGTGCCGAGGCTGGGGTCCACGCCGCGCTCATAGCGGAAAGAGGCGTCCGTGTTGAGGCCGTGGCGCTTGGCCCCCTTTCGGATCACGACGGGGTCAAACCAGGCAGATTCTAAGACGATGGAGGTCGTGTCGGCTTGGACGCCAGACTTTAGGCCCCCAAATACCCCGGCCAACGCCATGGCATCCGAAGCGTTGGCAATGACGAGGTCGTCTGCGTGCAGGGTACGCGCTACGCCGTCCAAGGTGGTGAAGGCCTCGCCCGATGTTGCGCGACGCACGACAATGGCGTTGCCATGGAGGGCGCGGCTATCGAAAGCGTGCAAGGGGTGGCCCACGCTGTGTAGGACATAGTTGGTAATGTCCACCAAGGCATTGATGGGCTTAGCGCCAATGGTCTTGAGGCGGCGCTGCAGCCACTCTGGAGAGGGGATGGCAGAAACGCCTTCCACCTTCAGGGCAAAGTAGCGCGGACAGGCGCTTGGGTCTTGGATGTCCAAGGTCAGGCCGGAGCCTACGGCGGGCCATTCGCTCAGCATAGGCGGGCTCCATAGGACCTCCTCGTCGTGGCGCAGCAAGGCGGCTCGCAGGTCGCGGGCCACCCCCATATGGCTCATGGCGTCCATGCGGTTGGGGGTGAGTCCAATTTCAAGAGCGGTGTCGCTCTCCAAGCCGAGGTGTTCGCTCAAAGGCTGGCCGACCACCGCATCCGGGTCAAGGACCAGAATGCCGTCGTGGGATTGGCCCAGGCCAAGTTCATCTTCGGCGCAGATCATGCCCTCCGACACTTGCCCGCGGATTTTACCCTTTTTGATCGTCAGGCCCTCTTCGGAGCCGGTCGGGTAAAGCGTGCAGCCCACTGTCGCTACAGGCACTTTTTGGCCTACCGCGACATTGGGGGCACCGCAGACGATTTCAAGGGTCTGCTCGCCGCCGATGGAAACGGTGGTGCAATTTAGGCGGTCGGCATCGGGATGCTTGATGACCGTGAGGACTTCGCCTACGATCACGCCGCGAAGGCCACCGGGCACGGCGTCTACTTCGTGAACTTTTTCAACTTCCAAACCGGTGGCGGTGAGGAGCTCGGCCATGCGTGTAGCGCTGATGGCGACAGGTAAGTAGTCGTGGAGCCAGTCCTTAGAAATCTGCATACCTGCAAAAATACGGCCTGCAGTGGTTCTGACCTATGGGAGGAAGGGGGGGCGTTCGGGCCGAAAAAAGGAGCCTCAGACTAAGCCAAAAATGAAGAGCGCGTACAAGAAAAACCGCAGGAAGCGCGTGGCCGCGACCCAGAGGAACCAGCGGAAGCGGAAATTGACCACGCCGGCGACGGTACAGACCGGCGGAAAGGGAAGGGGCGTCAGGGCGGCGAGGAAAATAAGCAGACCGCCAAAGCGTTTAATCTGAGCAAAATGCGAGGCGAATCGCACGTCGACTAACTCTTTGATTTTAGGAACGTGATGCAGGCGCTGGCCGAGCAAATAGCTTGCAATACCGCCGAGGTAGGAGACGATGGACAGAAGCCCTACCATCGCCCATGGATACGGAAAGGCATGCGCCCAGAGGATGAAAAAGTCCGGGGGCAAGATGCCAAAAACGACCTCCGAGAGGCCCAAAATAGCCACCACCAAAGACCAATGCAGGCGTTGGGTGGCCAGTTCGGCAATCGATTCGAGGTCCACTAAATAGGTGTTGATGGCCCAAATCACGACCCCAAAAGCGAGGAGCCCCAACCCCAGCTTGCGGAAGCCTTCCAGCAAAAAGCGGTATCCGCCCGAAATGCGGTAGAAGCGGTGGGTCACATGGACCGATCGCCAGAAGGGACGGATGGTGGGGGGGCGGAGTTTCATGGCATAGGGCGGGGCCAAAAGCATGCCAAATTAGGCGATGCTGCCCCAGGCCATTTTATTTCGGGCATAGTCGGTAAAACGCATTCGGAGGGCCGCATGTTCAGGACGCTCCAAACGCGGGTCATCCAGGACCGTAGATTGGGCTTTTTGGCGCGCCCATTCGATGAGCTGTTGGTCCTGCCCCAAATTGGCCACTTTGTAATCCAGCATGCCTGATTGACGGGTGCCCATCACGTCGCCAGGCCCTCGAAGTTGGAGGTCCACATCGGCAATTTCGAATCCGTCGTTGGTGCGGCACATGGTTTCGATGCGCACTTTTCCGTCGTCGCTCAGCTTGTCGCCCGTCATTAAAATGCAGTAAGATTGGTCGGCGCCCCGACCCACGCGGCCCCGCAGTTGGTGCAGCTGGCTGAGGCCAAAGCGTTCGGCATTTTCGATGACCATGACACTGGCGTTGGGTACGTTCACACCCACTTCAATGACCGTGGTAGCCACCATGAGCTGGGTCTCGCCGCGTGAAAAGCGCCCCATTTCCCATTCTTTGTCTTCGGATTTCATCCGGCCGTGGACAATGCTTATTTCATACTGGGGCCGGGGGAAGTCTCGGCAAATGCTTTCATAGCCGTCCATGAGGTCTTTGAAGTCCATTTTTTGGCTTTCCTCGATGAGCGGGTAGACGATGTAAATCTGTCGGCCCTTGGCAATTTCTTCCTTGAGAAAGCCCCAAACTTTCAGACGGTTGTGGTCCGTGCGGTGCACCGTTTGGATGGGTTGGCGGCCCGGCGGAAGCTCGTCAATGACACTCAGGTCCAGGTCGCCATAGAGACTCATGGCCAAGGTGCGTGGGATGGGCGTGGCGGTCATAACCAAAATATGTGGGGAGATGGCGTTTTTTTTGCGGAGCCGTGCACGTTGAGCAACGCCAAATCGGTGTTGTTCATCCACAATGGCCATGCCGAGTTGCTTGAATTCGACCGGATCTTCCAGGATGGCATGGGTGCCCACTAGGAGGTCCAACTCACCGGTCTTAAGGGCTGCGAGCAGGGGTTTTCGGGCCGAAGCCTTCACGGAGCCCGTCAACAATCCAATGCGCAATCCCAAGGCCTCACACCAAGGTTGCAAGCTGGCAAAATGCTGTTGAGCGAGAATTTCCGTCGGCGCCATCAAGCAGCCTTGGAAGCCATTGTCGATGGCCATGAGCAGCGCCATGAAAGCCACCATGGTCTTGCCCGAACCCACGTCGCCCTGCACCAAGCGGTTCATATGCAAGCCGCTGGCGGTGTCTTTGCGAATCTCTTTGAGGACGCGCTTTTGGGCGCCGGTCAGTTCAAAAGGCAAATGTTCCGCGTAAAATTGGTTAAACGCTTGGCCGACCGCTTGAAAAACCAGCCCGCCCTGTTGGTGCAAACTCGCCTGCCGCTTAAAGGCGAAGACCAACTGGTCCAAGAAAATCTCTTCAAAGGCCAAGCGCTGGCGGGCTTTGGCCAGGACGTTTGGATCGCTGGGAAAGTGCATGATGCGGAGGCATTCGTTGCGCGAGGCCCAGCCGGCTTGCTGCACGATCGCAGCGGGCAACCAGTCGCCCCCTTGCGCGGGCCATTCCAGGAACAAACTTTGGATGAGCTTGCTGAGCCCGCGTGCGTGCAGTCCCATGCTGCTGAGCTTTTCCGTCGTGGAATACACCGGGAACAAGCCCTGCACAGGACTTTGCTGAAAGGAATTCCACGTTTCGAGCTCCGGATGTGCCATGTTTTTGCGCCCCTGAAAGTCTGTGACGCGCCCCACGGCGACATAGTCTTCGCCGGGCTTCAGCGACTTCTCGACCCAGCGAATGCCCTTAAACCATACCAGTTCCACGCTGCCGTCTGGACCAATCAGCTGTGCGGTTAAACGTTTCTTGGGACCGCCGCCCTGCGTCTGGATCTGGCTCAGCACGCCCCGGACTTGGACCTCTGATGGTCCGGCCTCGACGTGGCCGGCCGAATACAGCACCGACCGGTCCATGTACCGAAACGGAAAGTGGTTCAGTAAATCCTCGTAGGTCCGAATGCCCAGCTCGCCCGCCAGTGCCTGCGCCCGCTGTGGGCCCACGCCTTTGAGGTAGGTAATGGGGGTATCTGCGTTCCACGATGCCATGCTCAAATTTAGGGTTAACTTCAAGCCCTCATGGACGCAAATCGCACAAGCCCCTCTGAAGCCGGTCTTTTGCTCGGCGATGGCCTGCTTTTGGCCGCATCCTTTCTGGGCTGGGCGAGCGTGCGCTTTGGCGATCTCCGGGCCGAAAACCCTCTTTATTACGACCAGTACGTGACGCTTTTTTCGCTGGTGATGCTGCTTTGGTTGGCCCTCGCGCTCGGGCTAGGGGTACACCGGCTGCCGGCGGGGGTAGAAATTCGGCGCGTCCTTTCTCGTTTTTACCGCCTTTTCCTCGTGCATGCGGCACTTCTGGCCGTTTGGGTCGTCTCCCTCAAGACATCCACTTTTTACTCGCGCGCCTTTCTGCTGCTCTTTTTGGGGACCTATGCCCTCTTGGGAACGGGGTTTCGCATGTTTTGGGTCCAACTGCTTCGCGCCCGTTTCCGCTCCGGCGTGGGTTTGCGCCGAATGGCGACTGTGGGGGTCCATGGCCCCTGGGAACGCGTCCATGCTGAGCTTGAGCGGCATCCTGAATACGGCTACCGCCTCGTTCAGCACGCTGCGCACCTCTCCGAACTTTCCCCCGAATCCCTTGACGAGCTTTGGGTCGCCCCCGAATTGGCCGTGGAAGCCCTGGAATGGACCGATGCCCACAGTCTACGACTCCGCCTCGTTCCCGATTTAGGCTTTCTCGGAGCGCAGCGTACCCGCATTCTGCCCTTGGGTGATCTTCCCATTTTGGAGTTGCGCCCCGAACCGCTCAGCTATGGCCTTCGTGCCTGGCTTAAACGCACCCTCGACCTGGTAGGCGCTAGCCTGGGCTGCCTACTCCTGCTTTCTTGGATGATACCGCTGCTCGCGCTCTTTTTAGTGCCTCGCGGGGGCCTCTTTTACCGTCAGACGCGCTACGGCTGGGGAGGCAAACCCTTCCAAATTTGGAAATTCCGGACCATGGTGCCCGACGCCGACGGTTCACGTCAGGCCACCGCCGGGGACGATCGCATCACTCCCTTGGGGCGTTGGCTTCGCGCTGCGCATGTGGACGAGCTTCCTCAGCTTTGGAATGTCCTCCTTGGCCACATGAGTTTGGTGGGTCCGCGCCCGCACATGACCTCCGACCACGAGGCCTACGGGCAGGCCATTCGCGCCTACGGTATCCGGCACTGGGTTAAACCGGGAATGACAGGCCTTGCACAAGCCCGCGGCCTGGTAGGCGAAAAGGACGCGGCCTCCATGCAAGAGCGGCTCCAAGCGGATCTCTACTACGTGGAAAACTGGTCCTTCCTCCTGGACCTAAAAATCATCGCGTCGACCTTGCTTGGGTTGAAGCGTTGGGTGTGACGATCGCCGCGAAACGGCCGCAGCGAGAGAGCGAGGAAGCGAGAGAGCTAGAAGGCTAGAGAGCTAGGCAGCTTTTTTTAAAACCAGGAAATTTTCGTGATTCCTTCGATGCCTTACCCGCGGAGGCGGCTCGCCAAGTTTGCATAGGCTTGCGTAACGGCAGGCCATGTGTAGTGCGTGGATTCGGCGGTGAAAGTGGGGATGTGGTCAGCCTGTTTCCAAGCAGTTTGGAGGTCCGAGGGGGTGCTGAAGTAGGAGGCGTTCGGACCCAGAACGGCGCGGTTGAAAACATTGTCGTGGGCGGAAATTCGGCACCCGGCAGCCATGGCCTGAAGGAGGCCTGGATTGGTGCCCCCCGCGGAATGCCCGTGCACATAGATACGGCAGCCCTGACGGAGCGCCTGCGTGAACTGTGGATCAAAATTGGCGTGGATCCGAATGAAATGAGGATGAGCACCAAAGCGTTTGAGAAGGGTTTGGGCGTAGGTATTGGACCAATCGCCTAGGACGGCCACAGGGCCTTCGTCCAAGAGGGCGTCGAGGGCAAGGTCGATGTTGTTTTCTGGAACCAAACGGCAGAGGAGGAGTGCATAGCCGCCAGAAACCAGGCCGTTTTCTTCCAAGGTTTGTGTCAGTGCTTCATCGCTCAGTGGCGAAGGTGATTCTACGCCGTAAGCAATTTCTTCAATGGGAAGCTGGTAGGTTTGGAGGTGGGCGCTGATGCCCGGATTGTCGGAGACCAGTACCTGAGCGCCATGGGTAGCCCAGGCTTCCGCGCGGCGCAGGTAGGCCCGCACGGCTGGGGGGTACTTGCCGCGCATCCATTCAAGACCGTCCATGTGCACAGCCAAGGGGCTGCGGCCGCGCCAAAAGGTCCACCTCAGCCATGGCCCGCTGCTGGTAGTTCCTAGGGCAAAGTGGGCATCGGGCTGCCATGGTTTGAGGGCGCGAAGACTGATCCAATCGTAGACAAATTGTCCGGCGGAACCCATCCAGGATTCCGGGTCGAGGTGGCGGGCTCGCTGGATGCCAGGATAATGATAGGTTCGGTCGGGATGGGCCGAAGAGGTGCTGATCCACACGCGGTGCCCCAGATCCGCCAATCCGCGTCCGACGTGGTCGACCATTTCTTCGTAGCCACCATAGCGGTTGGGCATGCCGCGCGAACCCGTGAAGGCGATGAAATGGCCTGCATCGGCGTAGCCCTTTACCAGGGCGGTGCCGGCAGCCTCCCACGTGAAGGCCTCCGAGGGAAGGGGAAGGGCGATGTTGGGTGCAAGGATGGCCTCAGCCAAAGCATGGGCATGGGGCGAAGCGGTTCGGACATAGTGGGCTAAAAGACTGGCCGACTCGGCCGCAGAGGAGATCACAACGTCACAGCCCGCATGGAGGCCTTCTAGGGCCGTCAGTCCAAAGGTTTCAAATAAGGAAGGGACTAGCACGCCGGTGCTGGCGGCGAGAACGTTAGGTACCTCCTCGGGGGCAAGGGCGGGTTTCCATTGCGCGTCCACGCCAAGGGCCTGCGCGCGTGCGAGGGCGTCGCGGAGCTGGCGCACATACCGGCCGTGGTTGGGCGCGGCATCCCCGTAAAGGGTGAGTGGCGCATCAAAACCCCGCCCTTTGAGCAGAATCCAGGCTTCTACGGCGGCCACTTGATTTTTAAGGCCTTCCACACGGCCTAAAACCACCCAACCACGGCGCTCTGGGGCAGTGGGTGCTTTGGGGAGGTGGTCCCGGCCTAGGGCAACGGTTCGGACGCTGGCGCCCAATCCGGTGGCTTGTCGAATGCGCGCAGCTTCCGTGTCTGTACTCGTAAAGAGCACATCGGCCGACCAGGCCATTTTGTGGAGCGGTTGGCGCAGTAATAGGAGTCCAATGGTCGGCCAGCGGTCGCCGCTGAGCAGCGCTCGGCCAAGCATTTTGGCAAACTCCACCCAGGGAGTAGGGAGATAGCGAAGCAGGAAGGAGCGCTTGCGGTCGTAGGCGCTGTAATCAACCCAGACCGTGGAAATCGCCCACTTCAGGCGAGGGTGGGCTTTTCGGGCCGCATAACAGGGGTACTGATCGGCGAGCCGGCCTAGGTTCATGGAGTGGAGAATGTCCCACGTATCCGTGGCGAGCGCCCGCTGAAGGTCCGCCGTTTCGGTGACCAGTTGGACCTGATGGCCTTGGGCTTGAAGCGCTTGGAGGGTTTGCGTCAAATGCACCGTGTCGCCACCGGGTTGGCGATGTAGCGTTCGGCGGGCAAAAAAGAGGACCTTCACGCCTTAAATGTACTGCGCCCCTGCCGTACCTTCGGGAAGCAATCCAATAAAACGACTTGGCCATGGCAGTTCCAAAATTTCTTGTCGGCGACAACACCGACCACCCCGAAAATGTCTTCATTATTCACACGGAATATCCCCGTTTTGTGATGGATTTGGACAGCGATGAAGTGGAATGGTTGGATGACATTGAAGGGGAAGATGAAACGGAATTGACGGACGAAATGTCCAAGCTCCTCGACGAAGCCAACACCTTCTACATCCGTGAGGTGGAGCGCTACGAGGCGATGGAAGACTGATGCGCTGGGACTTTCAGTGGCGAGAGAATATTCCTCTGGCCCTGCCGGTCATCGTCGGACAAATCGGCCACATTGCGGCGAGTGTCGCGGACTCCATGATGGTGGGCGCCCTGGGAACCATTCCCTTGGCGGCGGTCTCTTTGGCTAGTTCGATTGCTTCGGTACCCCTTGTTTTTGGCATCGGCATGGCCTACGGGCTCACGCCCATGGTGGCGCATGCGATGGGGCAGGCGCGTCCATTCAAAGCGGTTCGCTTGCTCAAAAACGGCACAGTCGTCAATGCCTTCAC
>Ga0102867_1000517_pt1 | contig 9288 bp, 4 predicted proteins | sample Colrivmeta1546B3_FD_78437 | JGI IMG/M metagenome (GOLD analysis project Ga0102867, IMG submission 78437) | Estuarine microbial communities from the Columbia River estuary - metaG 1546B-3 | ecosystem: Environmental > Aquatic > Marine > Intertidal zone > Estuary | place: USA: Columbia River Estuary...
CTGCAGTTGCGTAAGATGGCCTTCAACTATGACGATGCCGGATACTTCAAGGTCAAGGTAACCCCTGCTGGCCGAGAGACGTATAACTATGTGTTCTCCGGGAAGGTCCTCGGACAATCCTCAGCCACCCTTGGGAGCTACGGTATTAGCGAAGGGCGGTTCATCGTTCCAATTATCAGCCAGAACATCGGCACCAACATCACCCTTGAAAATGACAGTCCACTCCCAAGTTCATTCCTCAGTGCAGACTGGGAAGGCTTCTACGTCAAGCGCAGTCGTCCCACCTAATATCCTTGTAAGACCCCCACACCATAAAGACATTCTCGAATTGTCCGTGACTATGCGGCAAGAAGACAAAAACGAGATCTGGCACCTTGCCAGGGTTACCCCCATGGAGGCTCTGCAGAGGGCCATGGAGAGCTGCCGGTACAACCGTGCGGTTCTCCTCGATGGTAAGGTGGTTTGCATCTTCGGTGTGGGAGGAGAGAAGGGGGGACTGGGTGTCCCTTGGATGTTGGCCTCGGACCTCCTCAAGAAGATCCGCAAGCCATTCCTCAAGGAATGCAGCAGGTATCTTGAGGAGATGTCTGAGGGGTATAGTCAGTTATTCAACGTAGCGTGGACCAAGAACACTGAGCATATTCGTTGGCTCAAGTGGATGGGGTTCAATTTCGGAACCCCTGAACCTATGGGTCCAGATGGGGAGTACTTCATTAGTTTTTCAAAGGTGATTTAATATGTGTGTAGACCCAGCCACCGCGTTGGTCATCGCCTCTGTGGCGTCCACGGGCGCTTCGGTTATTTCCCAGGCTCAAGGGGCAAGAGCGCAATCAGCAGCCAACCAACGTCAGTATGAGAATACGCTTACTGCACGGGCTGCCAACATTAACCAGACGAACCTCATGCAACAGCAGGAGAGGGAGGCTGGATCTCAGCAGCTTGAACAAAACAATATGGCGGCAAGGGCTGCAAGGTCCACTGCCACAGTGTCTTCTGGAGAGAGTGGCATCTCAGGGTTGTCTGTGGACGCTCTTATGGCTGACCTCGGAACCAGGCAGAACCGCTTCAATTCGTCAGTAGTCACTAACTACGGCAACAGCTCCATGGCTATTGCTAACCAGCGGCAGAACATCGACCTTAACGCAGCCAGTCAGATCAACAGCCTAAAGACACCTGATAGGCCAGACTACTTGGGTGCAGCACTCCGTATTGGTACTGCAAGTGCCAAGGCGGGGTGGCTTGGTGAATCAGCTAAAAAATACGTATCTTAATTAAGGAATATTTATGGCGCGAGTTCAAGTGGGATACGATCCCCGTGCTGCGGCACTGCAAACTACAGCAGCCCCTAACATTCAAACAGTTCAGGCAAGAACTGCTGATCCTAACTCATCGAAGGCTTTCCAATTGGCTGCGGCCCTGGGAGCCCCCTCGGTGCAGCAGGGTCTAGATGTCTTGGGCCAAAAGGTTCAGGCGGAGACCGAAAGGAGAGAAGGCGCGGCTGCCAGTAAATGGGCCAACTCCATGACGGTTGAGGCCCTGGGCAAAGCGATCCAGGACAAGCAGATCCTGCCTTCTCAGTCCCCCGCCTTTGTCGCGGCTTCCAGTCATATCTATGGTGAGAACGCTCTCAACCAGTCTGCTAACGAGACCATCTCCAAGATGAACCGCGGGGAGCTGTCGTTTCCCGATCAGGCGTCCCTTGAGCAGTACCTGGTAGATGAGCGTAACAGGCTACTGCAGGGGCGGGATGAGTTTGCGGTCGCGGGCTTTGACAAACGCTGGGCTCAGGTCCGCGAGTCTCTCCTGGATGCCAACAATAAGGTTCTCGACAAGAACTTCGTTGAGAAGTCTTCTCAGGATGCCTCTGAGGCCTTCCGTACTGTTTACGATACGGCCAAGAGGGAAGGGATTACTGCCGATGATCTGGTCCAGCAAGGCCTGGCCAAGTACGAACTGCTGAAGTCCACCAAGGTCCTGCTCAATCCCCAGATGCAGAAGGAGGCCCTCAAGGGCTTTGCCTTGACGATGGCCGGGGATGGCAACCAGGAAGCTCTTGATAAGTTCCTGAACTCGAAGCTCCCCAATAACGGGCCTTCCATTCGGTCTCTCCTCGGGGACCAAGACTCTATCATCATCCAGAAGAATGCTGAAGCTGTTGTTGACAAGAGCGCACGTCTTGAAGCCGACAACTGGCTGGCAGGCCCTCGTGCTTCGGCCAGCCGAGGTGAACTGAATGAAGATCAATTCCGAAAGGATGCTGAGAAGTACGCGAAGGTCCTAGGGTCGGCCACGGTTCAATCTTTGATTGACCACAACAACTCTGTCGTAGCTGGAAAGTATCGAGAGATCGCAAAGCTCGATGAGGACCTGTTGAAGAGCAGGGAGAATGATCTTGCAATCCAGCAGGCCCAGACCTTGATTGCTGGGGGTGTTGCGGTTCAGGACATTCGGACGCCCTCCGGGCGAGTCATTACAGCTCAGGAGGCCGGGACTGCGGCCATTGAGAAATTCAAGGCTGCCAGACCAGATATTACTCCACAGGAGCTGCTCCTCATGCACATCAGAAGCGGCATCAGGAACCCCGAGTGGGAACGCACCGTCACCGTGGCTATAAACAACATTGGTGAGGTGAACATCGAGGCTGCCGGGAAACCTGTAGGCAAGCTCCTTCCTGCTACCATAGAAGCCCTTGATATGTTTGCAGCGATTCATCAGGTGTCTGATGGCTATGCCCGGGATGCTGTTGGTGAGCGCAACTACGAAACCCTGAACCACATTAAAGCCCTCCGTGAGAACGGCATTGGTGATGTGAATCTGGCGGCTGCCCTGGTCAACCAGAAGAACCGTAGGAACATCGCCCCTTCTATCTGGGGATCAATCCAGAAGAGTGTCAATGTGGAGATCGAGAGGATTACCGATACATCTATGTTTTCAAATTGGGGCCGCTGGTGGAAAGAAACCCTCAATGGAGAATTTGGCGCTGGGGAAAAGAACCTCATTGCCGTCAAAGATCCCGTTAAGAAACTCGCTGAGACGTACCTAAGTGCCGGGGTGGCTACGGATGCAACGCAGGCCGTACAGAAGGCTGCGGAGTACTTTGCCCGCCCCGAAATTAGCACCCAGGTCAACAACACGATTTATCTCAACAAGGATCTTCCTGATCTTCCTAAGGGGATGGACCCTGCCAAGTGGTTCGGTAAAGCCATGGATGGTTTAGTTGCAGAAAAGCTCCAGGCCCAGGACCCGCCCATCAAGTACAACAGGGCCGATCTCGTTTTGATTCCCCAAGATGGGGGCAATGCTCCCTACCTGGTGAGCCTTCGAGGGGCTCCCACGGGCATACTTCTCACCAAGCAGGAGTTGAAGGATTGGATTACCGCTGAATCCAAGAAGGAAACCGCAGCGGCGGTCGAAGCTTCGAAACCAAAGAAATCAGGCTGGGGACCAGCTATTACATTCCCTCCTCGAAACTCTAAGGAGCCAAGCATTTACGATACCCCGGAAGAGCGGCAGCGTTTTCGGGAACAGCAAAAGGTTAAATAATGGCAGATGTCGATAATGTACAGAAGTTTCTAGGATTACTAGGGAAGGCTGAAGGAGCAGACTACAACACAATCGTTGGTGGCAAGACCTTCAGTGATTTCACAAGGCATCCCAACATCATTGGCCTGCGGACCAAAGAGGGGGCGAGCACCGCTGCTGGCAAGTATCAGATCACCAAGACCACCTATGACGACTTCGCCCCGAAGGTTGGGGTCTCTGACTTTTCCGAGAAGAGCCAGGACAAGATAGCTCTTGCCATCATTCAGCAGGAAGGAGCCCTTGAGGATGTCAAGGCCGGTAACTTCAAGACTGCCATTGACAAGCTGGGGGGTCGCTGGGCCTCCCTGCCTAGCTCCAAGTACAGCCAACCCAAGAAGGGATGGGATTGGGTAGAGAAGGAGCTACAGCAACCCGTAGGGCAATCCAGTTCCCAGACCTCCCCCCCGCTCCAGTTCGCACCTACAGATCCCTCAGGGATTGCTCCTACCCAGTCTCCTGGTCAGTCTAAGCTTCTCATGGCTGATCTCCAGAAGGAGGCAAAATATGGGGGAGTCTGGAACACCATCAAGCAGATCCCCACGGCCATCTCGTATGGATTCCAGAACGAGAACAACGCCTACAACTGGTTGACGGAACAGGGAGGCAAGCAGACTGATCCTAATTTTGTCATGACCACGGAGAAGTTGCAGGAGGGCATGAAAGGGCGCCCTGAGGAGTACAGGGCATATCTGGCTGCCTCCCTCTCTGACGATGACTTTGCTCGACGTATCGCCCGTCTGGATGAGGCCTTGGTGCGGCAGCAAGAGCTGTCGAACATGGGGCCAGGGATGGCTTTCCTTGGGTCAGGTCTCGGTGCCATTTTGGACGTTGACTCCCTTCTGGCTTTCATCCCCGTTGCAGGGGAGGTAGCGGCAGCAAACAAGGTGTCTCGCCTGAGCCGGGCCCTAAAGACTGGCCTTGCTGCTAGTGCAACCAATGCGGGTGCTGAGTATGTCTTTGGCGCGTCTCGTCCCACCCAGGAAGCTGTTGATGTCTACTTTGCAGGCCTCTTCGGCCTGACCATTGGTGGAGCCGTAGGTGCGCTGACGTCTGGACGTAGAGCTGATCCTGATGCGAGCACGTCAGCCAGAGAAATCGCTGAGTGGGCCCAGCAAGAAGCCAACAAGGTTCAGATCAAGGAGCTTGAGGAAGCAGGGATGAAGCTCACCCCCCAGGGGGAGGACTTCTTCAGTAGGCTCAATGCGCAGGCCGCCGCTGCCCGTAGCGAGGTCAACGCTGGAATCGATGCGGCAGTCGCAGATGTCCGCCGCTCTCTTGGACTAGAGGTTGAACAGGTCCGCAAGGAATCCACACCCCTGTTTGAGAGAAGCGATGTTGGCAACGTCACCCGTGTACCTGAGCTAAATGGTAAGGAACGCCCTGCTGGTTCTGTCAAGGCGGTGCTGACGCAGATCTCCGACAAGGGGACCCCTGAGCAGAAGGTTGTGGCCCAGCGTCTGATGGAGCAACTTCCAGACGACGTGAGTGTGTATACGGTCCCCAAGAAGGATCTCAGCAACGGACGTAGCCCCTACTACGATCCCAATACACACGCGATCTACATTGCCAAGGACACCCCAGACACCACCAAGATCCACGAGATCGCCCATGCGATCACTGTGCATAAGATGGAGTTCGGCGGAAAGAACCCAGACACGGCAATAGGTAAACTCACAGGGGAACTAAACGGTATCTTTGAGCAAGCTAAGGCTCAAGCCGCGAAGGAGGGGTTCAAGAACTACTACCTCAAGAACGAGTTTGAGTTTGTCGCTGGTCTCTATGGTGGCTCGGCCAAGCGCCAGGCCTTCGTTGATTTCCTGGCCAAAATCAAGGTGGAGGGAGAACCCTCTCTGCTCAACAAGTTTGTGGAGGCAATCCGCAAGATCCTTGGCATGGCTGAGGGAGAGGTCAACGCCTTCACCAAGAGTCTGCACCTCGCGGATAAGCTTGGAAGTGAACGCCTGAATGTAACACTCAGGAACCGTACCACAGGGGATGCAGCCACAACAGGCCCACTGCAGTCTGGCTCTAGGTCTGTCCGCACGGATATGGCGGATGATGTCGATCCTGACTTCTTACCCCCCACTAACCCTGACGGGTCTATCCCCAAAGGTTTCTCTCAAGGCCCTGCCTACGAGAACTTCTTCAACCGTGAGTGGGTACCCAACGAGGTCAAGAGTTTCGTGCGATCGATCTTCGGATCAACCACAGGCTACAAGGATCACTCGGTAGTGGCCCCAGCAGCATCGGACCAGAAGAAGGCATTGGAAAACCAGTGGAAAAACCAGTTTGCAAAGGTTCTCCAACCTGCAATCGTTGACTTCATGGAGCGCAACCCTGTTCCATTTTACAAGCGAACGGAAGCCACCCACCGCTGGAACGAGCAGCTCAGTGACTACATCCGCGGGATCCCTGGAGACTACGATCCGTCCATCGTTAAGGTGGGCAATGAGTGGCGCAGGCTAAACAAGGACGTTGCCGATCACATCAACAACCCCGGCAAATTCAGCGGGGATGTAAAGCCAGGCCTGACCCAGCGGGAAATCATAGACGAGGCGACAGGCCAGAAGAGGCTGAGCGACCCATTGGACTACAACGAGTTTTTCCTTTCACGTATTCCTGATACGTATAAAGAGAAAGCTTTAATTGCTCAATTAGGAAGGGAGACTGTTGAACGGTTCATTGGGGGAATGTTTAAGTCCGCCAACGCAAAGATCCCTGACGAAATGGTTGAGAAGCTGGGCCGGTGGTATCTGAAGGCCATTGAAGAAGCCAAGGTTAACCGCAACTCGGATCTGGTGGACAACCAACTCCGTGGGTTTGACCAGGTGTCCTTTAAGGATTCCTTGATCAAGCTGGGGGGTCTTTCTCCTGTCGACGCAGAGCGAATTATTGCCTCCATGAGCAAACCCGCCAAGGGGAGTGATACAGGAGCGTTCAATGCCTCCCTCAAGCGGCGTTCGGTGCTTGATGAGACCTACACCCAGACGATCCAGCTTGCAGACGGGAGTACAGTAAAGATTGGTTATAAGGACCTGTTCGATACCGATACAGTGGGGCTGATCAACCAGTACTTCACAAAGCAAGCCGCTGCTGTTTCCTTTGCCAATCACACTGGAATCTACAGTATCCAAGGTGCAAAGCAGATTATCGCTGAGCTGACCGAAAGGGGCTTTAGCTCTAAGGTTACCGATGAGCAGTCATCCAAGATGCGGAAGCACTTGGTGGATATTGTGGACATGCACCTAGGCCGTCCTTTGGAAGAGTTCTCGACCTGGAACAAGTCTCTGCAGATGGTCGCAGATTACAACATCCTGACTAAGGCGGGCATGTTCGTTGTCAACCAGATCACTGAAATGTCCCAGCTCTTGGGCTCATCGATGCGCCGTAGTGTGATGCGGACTGTCCCTGAGTTGGGGACACTCATCCGGAACACTAAGACCGGCAAGGTCAACAACGAGGTGATCGATGCCCTGGAGAACCTCTCTGCGGGTCCTGGAACCAGGCTCCTGCATTACAACCCTCTGAGCCCGTCTCAGACCTGGGTCCGTGAGAAGGGAGACACCAAGTTCAACCGTTGGCTGGACAAGTTAGACAACACCCTTCAGGCAGGCACCAATAACCTGTTCAAATTTACCGGGATGACGGGGGTTACAATGCTGCAGCAAAGAACCTTTGCGGTCGCCATGGTGAACCACTTTGTGGATCATGCGGTGAACGGCAAGAAGCTGGACATCTCTCCTGAACGCCTCGCTTGGATGGGCCTCAGCCCTGAAGATACTACGGCTGTCAAGCAGGGTCTTCGCCAGTACCATAAGCCGGGAACAGGCCGTCTCGGTGAAGTAGATTTCACCAAGTGGTCGCAGGAAGATCCTAAGACGTTCTCGAAGTTCATCGTCGCGTATCAGAGGGAATCAGCACGGGTCATTCAAGACAACGACCTGGCATCCATGGTTCCGATCATGGGTAAACAAGTGGGCAAGACCCTGTTCCAGTTCATGAGCTTTCCGCTCCAGGCTTGGAACAAGTCGATGCTCTTTGCCGTGAACCATAAAGACATGCAGACTCTGTACACGGTGATGTGGGGCATTGGCTTCAACATGCTGATGTATACAGCCAGGACGCAGGCCCAGATGGTGGGAATGTCTTCTGAGGAAAAGAAGGAGTTTGCGGAAAAAAGACTGTCTACAGCGCAGATCATACGTAACGCTGTTGGCCGGGTACCTCAGATGTCTATACTCCCCAACTTGTTTGATACTGTGTCGCCTGTGCCCCTGTTCTCAGGGATGCGGACGTCTACGGATATGACGGACTTTATCAGCGGTAACCCTACGATCTCCACGATCTCTGGTGCCCTCTCAACAAGCAAGAAGATGGTTCGCAATGCTGCCTCGGATGACTATCAAACAACCGAGAGAGATATGAAGGCGATGTTTAAACTGGTTCCATTGAACAACATGATTGGTGTAAGCAACTTCGTAAACTCAGTTTCCGCAGAGTTCCCGTCAAGAGAACTTGTAGACGAGTAATTATCTGACCCCAGGGTAACACCTGGGGTTTTCTTTTGGAGATTTCTAAAGTGGCGTATTCTTACGTTCGGTATACCGGCAACGGCTCTACCACCAACTATACCTTTTCGTTCCCTACCATTTCTACAGACCACATCAAAGTCCGTGTGAATGGAACCCTGGTGACCAACTGGTCGTTCCTCAGTGCCAGCACGATCCAGTTCGCTGCTGCCCCTGCCAATGCGGCCATCATTGAGATCCGCCGTGAGACCCCCAAAGATTCCTCCATCGTGAACTTTACGGATGGCTCGGTGCTTCTTGAGAGGGACCTCGATCTCCTGGCTACCTACGACCTGTACCTGGCGCAGGAGACCGAGGACGATCTTGAGGACACCATCCGGGTGGACTCGCTCGGGCGCTTAGATGCCCAGAACAGGCGCATCATCAACGTGGCCGATCCCGTTGCTGCTCAGGATGCTGTCACAAAGAACTGGCTTGAGACAACCTATACCTCTGAGCTTGATGCCATTTCCCTAGCTGCGGCATCTAGTGCAACTGCGGCTGCTGGCTCAGCCACCACGGCCACCACTCAGGCTACCAACGCCTCCGCTTCGGCTGTCTCTGCGGCCAACTCTGCGGCTGCTGCAGCTACCGCTCTGGACAACTTCGATGATCGCTATCTCGGTCAGAAGGTTAGCGATCCGGCAGTGGATAACGATGGTAACGCCCTGATTACTGGTGCCCTGTACTACAACACCACTGACAGCGCCATGCGGGTCTATACAGGCACAGACTGGATCAACGCCTCCTCGGCCCAGGTCGCCACCATGAATACCTACGTCTATGTGGCTACTGCTGCACAGACCACGTTTACAGGCAATGATGCCAACGGCTCCTCGCTGACCTATGTGGCACCTTATCTGATCGTCTCGTTAAACGGCTTGGAGTTGCGCCCTGTGGTTGACTACACGGCGACTTCTGGCCTGTCTGTGGTATTAACTACGGCTGCTACCGCAGGTGATGAACTGCAGGTCCAAGCGTTTTCTGCGTTCAACGTGGCCAACATTCAGTCGGCCAACGTTAGTTTTCAGCAGGGAGGCACTGGATCTACGGTCCGTAGTGTTGACTCCAAACTGAAAGAGGTTGTCAGCGTTAAAGACTTTGGTGCTGTGGGGGATGGGGTTACGGATGATACGGC
>Ga0102867_1000527_pt1 | contig 9230 bp, 12 predicted proteins | sample Colrivmeta1546B3_FD_78437 | JGI IMG/M metagenome (GOLD analysis project Ga0102867, IMG submission 78437) | Estuarine microbial communities from the Columbia River estuary - metaG 1546B-3 | ecosystem: Environmental > Aquatic > Marine > Intertidal zone > Estuary | place: USA: Columbia River Estuary...
CGATGGTACGTTCGCAGCACCTCCCGGTGGTAGCACCGACCTGAGCTACACGGCATCCACGCGGCTACTTGCCAGCTCCACCGGTACGGATGTAACTCTGCCGCTATTCACCAGCACCGATGCCGGCCTAGTACCAAGCAGCGGCGGTGGAACGACCACATTCCTGCGAGCCGATGGCACCTTTGCAACAGCAGGCAGCCCTCCTGGCGGCAGTGACACGCAAGTCCAATTCAACGACGCTGGCGCCTTCGGCGGCGACGCTGGACTGCTGTTCAACAAGACCACCAACAAGCTGACCGCTGGCGGCGACGTAGAACTGAATGACGGTGGCACATTTACCACCACGCTCCAGACGGTAACGCCCACAGCAGCCCGCACGATCAGTTTCCCAAATGCCACTGGCACCGTCGCATTAGTTGCAGGCTCTAGTGGGCAACTGCTGTATAACGCAAGCGGTGCAAATGCTGGTGTACCTAGCAGCACCGTTGGCGCAACCGGCAACATCACGCTCAGCCTGAACGGGGCCGCTAGTGTTCCTCCAGTTTCTGTTACCGGCACTTGGTTTGCTGGCACCACGCCTCAGGTCCTGATTCAACCGAGCAACGTCGGCACTGCTGGTGCGTGGTCCGCCAGTGGCACCGGCATTGGTGTTAATGCGGTTACTGGGTTTGGCGGAAACCTGCTGGATCTGCAGATGAATGGGACGAGTCGTTTTACTGTTAGTAACACTGGCGCGATTATACAGGCAGGCACTCCAAGCACAAGGGGTGCTCTATTTTCTGGATATATCGAAAGCTCCGCTGGGTACTATATTGTTAGCAAGTCTGGATGGACTTCACCAGTAGACGGCAACGTTCTTTTATCAAACAGTGTCGTAAATAATTTTAACTTGCTTCAGCTAGGCGGAACCAGCAGTAGTTTCCCCGCCATCAAACGCAGCAGCGCAATTCTTCAGGCCCGCCTAGCAGACGACAGCGCATATACAACCATTGATGCTCAGCACCGCCTCCAAGGCACCGCCCCCGCCAGTGCAACCGCTACTGGCACCGCTGGCGACGTGCGCTACGACGCTTCCTACGTTTACATCTGCACCGCTACCGATACCTGGAAGCGGGCTGCCATCTCTACCTGGTAACCATCATGGCTGAATTTATCATTTCAATCGACGACAGCCTCATTCCTGGCATCGTCGCCATTGCTTACACCGAAGGCAAACAGCCCGAGGACATCATTCAGGAGTACGCCTACACGGCTGCCAATAAGGCTTGTCAGGACTACCAGGTGGGTCCGTACTGGATCATGCCTGAACCACGCTTCAACCAAGACGGCACCCCTTATGTGGCACCAGTCCCCCCACTAGACAACGACACTACTCCGCCGGTTGAGGAGGGCGTATGACGCTGATCGTTCGGCCTGGGTTCGCATATGACACCGATGCATCGAACTACATTGATGCGGTGGAAGCTGCTGACCAGGCCGATACCCCTGGCATTGGGGCAATGGAAACCGGCGTCCGGTACGCAATCAACGACTTTGTAATTGGCTGCAAGAATGACGGTGTTTGGACTGCACTTAAAAATAGTTGCATCCTGGCAGGAGCCAAGACGCTCGAAGGATCGTTTATTGATCTCAAGTCCTGCACTAAGGTCTTGACCAATAACAACTTTGCGGATGGCACTTACAGCGGCAGTAACTACACAACTGGCGACTACAACCGAAAGACGGGGCTGGTGGGGGATGCAACTACTAAATACTTGAACAGTAATCGAAACAACAATGCTGATCCGCAAAACAGCCAACATCTCTCAGCATATGTAACCGAACAGCCAGACCCCACAGGCAGCGTCAACCGTGCATACCTGGGAACTAATTGGGGCCTACCTGGATCTAGCGTAATAGGTCGATCAGGAACTACTGCGCGGCCAATGTATGCTGAAATGAGATACGGAACTGAATTTGTAGGCGGCACCGCATCTGCAACTACTGGTTTTTTTGGCGCGTCCATTGGCAGCAGTAGCACTTTTTCTGTTAGATATAGTGGTACGGCTGCTAACCAATTGTCGACTTCGGCAACTCCAAGAAACGAAAACATTAACGTGTTTAGGAATGGCGGTGGATCAGTTTATACGGCAAATCGCCTAGCCTTCTACTCCATCGGTGAATCCCTAAACCTCGCCCTACTAGACGCCCGCGTGTCAGCACTTATCACCGCATTTGGAGTAGCAATACCATGACCAACACCGAAACCTATAACACTACGAGGTGTCAGCCATGAGCCCGATTTATGTACCGGGGAAGGTGGTGTTGGCGCAACAGCAAAAGTTTCCGGCTGTGCTGGGTGAGCCCTGGGGCGGTGGCTACTTCGCTGGCTACATCAGCCACACTGCTAACGGCAGCCCCACCCATGCGCTGATCGTGGCGCCTAGGGCTACTGGTGCTACAGGCGGCGGCTACACGCTGACCACAAACCTTCAGTGGAAGACTGCCAACACAACAACCGCTGGCACCACTAGCTCCTTTGATGGTGCAGCAAACACTGCCGCAATAGTTGCCGCAGGCATAAGCGATCACCCTGCTGCTCAGTTCTGCGTAAATCTCAGCATTGGCGGATTTACTGACTGGTATTTGCCATCAAGATACGAAATGTCTATCGCATACTTTAACTTAAAGCCTACAACCGCCGTTAATGACGCATTTAGTGGGGCTAACCCATACTCCGTGCCATTAAGAGCCATTAACAACACAACCACTTATCCATCAATTACTCATGTTACCGGATTTACGAATACTTCGGAAGCGTTTGTGGCTGACTTTCACTGGATATCCGAGCAGAGCGCTATAAGTACAGCTTTTGTTTATAGGTTTTCTAATGGCCAAGAAGGTGCGTCTGATCCGAAAGTAAATACTTTTAGAACTCGCGCCTTCCGCCGCATAGCCTTATGACCTACCTCTTAGACACTGCCACTAATCACTTTGGGAGGATGGTGCCATGAGTTGGGTTATTACAGGTTCTGAGAAAACGCCAGTTGATCCGCAGTTTGGGAGTGTGTCGCTGCTGCTTCACGGCAACTTGGTAACGACAACCACCAACATCGTTGACAACAGCCCTACGCCGAAGATTGTGACGCCTGTTGGTAACGCTCAGATCAGCACGGCAATTGCAAACCAGTTTGGAAACACCACTGGAGTAATTGCGTTTGATGGTAATGGAGATAGGCTGTCTGTTCCCTTAATTGAGCTAAATGGCAACTTTACGCTAGAAACATTTATTAGGCTTAACGATACAGCTGATTGCATAGCTTTTGGCGGAGAAAGTATTTTCACTCAGTGGATGAGATTTAACCAGGCGGGCACTCCTGGAAGGTTTGATAGTTATTTGAATAGCCAAACCGTTTTTGGTAATATAAGCTCAGGCATTGTCATCAATACTTGGTATCACATAGCAATCGTGAGATCCAGCACTACGTTTTATTTGTTTATAAATGGTACACAAGTTGCTATAAACAGTTCCCCTCCTGCTGGCACCACTGGCAGACTTACCCTGCAATGGATTGGCGATGTGAGCAACAATAATTTCCATCCTGTTAACGGATACATTGATGAATTGCGCGTCACCAACGTCGCCCGCTACACGGCCAACTTCACACCCCCTGCCGCCCAGTTCCCTGACATCTGAGCAGCCCTCGTAGTGTCCCCGACTTCAATGGTGGTTACAGTGACACCAATACCCCCTAAGCCTCTCCACGGAAGCTCAAACCTGGGGGTCACTCTTGTCACCAAAACCGGCTTGTCGTTAACGGATCGCGGCTTCGTGTCAGGCAATCGGGCTTGTCGTTAACAGGTGATCCGCTGGCAGCTCCCCTCGATATAGCTTCGCAACTCTCGTAGAGACCACCACTAAGCCGCCGGGTGCTGCGTCAACAGCCCCGGCCTTTTTAACTGCTAAAGTAGAAGGGTCTAAGTATTACACCTGTGTCCGAAGAACAACAAGCACCAGTAGTTCCCGTGGAACTCGTTGCTCCCCAGCTTGTGGCTGAAAGTTCCGATCTGGCCGCCCAACTAGAAGCCGTCAAGGCAAAAAACGCTGAACTCATCAGCGAACGCCGTAAGGACCGCGAAAACCGCGAAAACCTACAAAAACAACTTGACGGTATCCAACAGGCACAGGAGCAAGCCAAAACCACAAAACTTGCCGAATCCGGCGAGTACAAAACTTTGTGGGAAGAGGCCCAAAAAACTGTTGCCGAACTCAAACAACAGTTGAACACCAAAGAATCCGAGGTGGAGCAAATTCGCCAAGGCTTCACACAGGAGCAGCTCCGAGCTGGCGCTATTTCCCAACTTTCTCAAGCTGGTGCATTGGCCCCCGATCAGCTGTATCGTTTGTTGCAGGAGAACCTACGCGCTAAAGAAGGACAGCCTGTGGCTGTTACCGGCGGCGTCGAAGTTCCAATTAGCGACTACATCGCTAATCTTAAAAATCCCGGCAGTGGTTACGAGCATCATTTTGCTGCCAGTAATCGTTCCGGCATGGGTGTAACGAGCAGTGCCCGTTCCACCGCCGTCCCAGGTCAGTCCAATCCTTGGTCTAAAGAAGCCTGGAACGTTACCCAGCAGATGATGATGCTGGTCGATAACCCCGATATGGCCCGCCTCCTGAAATCAGAAGCCGGCGCCTAGCCCCTGTGGGGCACCCCCATAAACCTCACTGGAGCTGATCCGTGTCTTTCAACGGCAACTTTTCGGGAGGAACATTCCTCTCCAACCTTGTTACTCGCCCCGAGTTCCTTCAGTACACCGCTGAAGGTATTTTTGAGCAGTCGAAGTGGATTCAGTCCGGCATTGTGCAGCGCAACGCTGCTCTTGATGCCCGTGCTGGCGGCACCCGTGTCCGCGTCCCCTTCTTCGACCCCATCGCCCCGACTGAATCCCAGATTCTGAGCAACTCCACCTGGGGTGGCGGCGGCGGCTACTTGGTGCCATCGAACGTGACTGCCGACGAGCAGATCATGACGATTCTGCACCGTGGCTTTGCCTACGCCGCTGACGACCTCAGCAAGCTGGGCTCCGGAGCTGACCCCTTGGCTCATGTCCGCAACCAGCTGACCGCTGCCATCAACAAGCTGAAGACTGCCACTCTGGCAGCCCAACTGCTTGGTCTGTTTGGTCCTATCGCCAGCAATGGCGTACTCGGCCCTAACTCCCTGAACAAGTCATTTGCCGGTGTCCCCGGTTCAATGACCGAGGCCAACTTCCTCAACGTAGCTAACGTTGTCGGCGTCAAGGCGCTGCTGGGTGAGCGCGGCGACGAACTCGATTCGATTGCTATGCACTCGAACGTGGCTTACTACCTCCAACAGATCGGAATGCTGGTTTTCAGCACCTCCGCTCTGTCTACAGGTGGTGCTGTGGTCTGGGGCGGCGGCGGCATCGGCGTCACCCAAACTGAAGTTGCCACCTTTGCGGGCCTGCGGGTTGTCATTGACGACCAGCTGACCGCTCTGACCGGCGGCACTGCAACCCACGCGAAGAAGTACCCTGTGTACCTCTTCAAAACTGGTGTTGTTTCCGAGGGCATCCAACAGGACTTGCGCCTGGCTGCCGACCGCAACATCCTGTCCATGCAGGACGTTCTGGCTGTGGATTACCACTACGGTTACCACATCACCGGTACCAAGTGGGCTTCCGCTACGGACAACCCCCTCAACACCACCGCCACCGACCAACTGGGCGCCATCGCCAGCTGGAACTTGGTGTACTCGTCCACCAAGCAGGTGCCCATCGCACGTCTGCTAATTAATACGCCATTCGACCTAACGGCGTACGCATAAACCGCTTTACTTGCGGTATGATACGGGCCTCCTTCGAGGCCCTTTTTTCATGGAATTACGTCGAATCCCTTCTGTAATCGGCTACAGCGCCACCGAAGACGGAGCCATATACAGCCACCACCGCTTCGAGCCGTTTCCGTTGAAGCACACAGCCCATACACAGGGCTACAGACAGGTCAATGTAAAAACAGCCACAGGCTTTCGTACCCGCCTTGTTCACACACTGGTACTAGAAGCCTGGGTGGGAAAAAGACCGCCGAATATGGTGACTAACCACAAAAACGGAGACAAAACCGACAACAGACTAGAAAACTTGGAGTACGTCACACAAACCGAAAATATGAAGCACTCGTATGCGAACGGCCTTAGCCCTAAACCGCCGACACGTTATGGCGAAGATTTGAAGCACCTGGCAAAAATGACGACAGAAAAAGTCCTTGCTCTACGAGCCGAGACCGACCGTGAACCCAATTACCTACAGAGGTTTGGGCTCAAGTACGGTATAACTGCCGCCACGGTATCTAAAATTTTACTTAGGCAGACGTGGCGGCATATCTAGTCAACCCAATCCCAGTCGAATCTTCTCCTGTGCCTTGAACACCACGGGAGTATTCATAACACTTTTGTACGACTGCAAGATCAACTGGTTAATCACGTCGTAGCTGACCTGAAGCTTTTCACCAATAGCGGTGATGTTCATGCCATCTTCTTCGCGCAGGCGGCGAATCTCAAGCGCCACTGGCTCCAGTTGACGCACTTCACTGCCGGGCTCAAAAGCAGGCGCAACTTTCTTTACGCTGGTGGAGGACTCAGCGGCTTTCTGAACAGGCATGAAATTGGTCCGTCTTTACATATCACAGGATAACCGGGGCTGGCACGAAGACATCGCCTACTCCCGCTACCAAGAGCGCCTAGCTGACTTAGAGATGGATGGCGCCGATGTCTACATGGCAAAGATCCTGCCCCCTAAACGTCGCCCCCGTCCTGACATTGTACGTACAGGCCCCGTTGCCCATCTCTACGGGTGATCTACACTGGAATAACAACTATGTGCTGCCCGTAGCGCCCGAGGAAAGATACGCATGGCTCCCGTCCTCGTCGCCACTCTTGCCGGAGCCACCTCCAACTCGTACATCACGGTGGCGGACGCCAGTGTCTACTTCGACAACCGGCTCGATGCCGCCGAGTGGGCCGCCGCTAGCGCCGACAACAAGGCCGCTTCCCTTATCACAGCAACGGGCTGGCTCGACACACTCGACTTCTACGGCGACCGTTCAGTCACCACCCAAGCATTGAAGTGGCCCAGAATTGACGTCACATGCGATGGCATCGAAGCAGATGCGACCTTCATCCCCCGTGAAATAAAAGACTCCACCTGCGAAGCTGCACTGGCACTGCTACGCAATCCCACGATGTTACGTGCTGTCGTTACTGCCCCAGGCAGCTACGACGAGGTGGAACTAGGTGAACTGCGCGTCAAGTATCGCGGCCCCGGCGAAGTGCAGTCGATGCAAACCATCACTGACGCCCTGCCCTGGCTACGCAGCTTCCTAAAATGCTGGGCCAAAGGAATCGGCGGCCCTAACTCCGTCCGTCTATACCGCAGCTGATGAGCCAGATCGACACCGTATTCCAGTCAATCCCTGCCCCCCTCCTAAATGACTGGGGCCAAACCATCACGTACATCAAAAGCTCCACGCCCCGCAACTACAACCCAACCACAGGCGTAGTGAATGGAGCAGACGTAAGTGTGACGGTCAAAGGCGTCATCACTCGCGTCACCCCCCGCGAATCCGAGGGCCTCTACCAAACCACTGACCTCAAAGTAATCATCGGCACCACCGAGCTTGGCACCTACTACCCAACGGAGGCCGACCGCATCCAATACCTCCAGGATGGAGCAACCCGCGAGGCCAAGATCATCGCCATCACCAGCTATCGGGGCGACAACCCAGTCCTACACACCCTAATAGCGAGGCCCCAATAATGGCTCGCCCTGGTTTTTTTAAGGGTTTCAAAGATTTAATTGAAGATCTAGATCGTGTTGCCGGCACCTCTATTGCCAACGGGCAACGTGCTGCAGCTGAGCGCGTTGTACGCGAAATGCAGAAAGACGGCCCCAGCTGGAGCGGCGAATTTTCCAACTCCTGGGAGATTCGTACGGCATCACGTACTGTTCGAGGCACAGGCGCAGCCGGCGAACCTCAACCTATCCGAGCCCCTTCCGTAACAGGGCAAGAAGCTACCGCAGGTCAGATACTGAAAGACCCGATCCTGACAATATCCAATTTCTCCCCACATGCCCTTGAAGCCATTGACGCTATAGAACACAGCAAAGAGTATTACGCCCGCCGTCTAACACCTACACCTCAAACTGCTCTAGGTTTATCCAAGTGGACAGCTGTCACAGAAGGCCGGGCTAATAGCAGTGCTCGCGGACAAATAGGAGGTGGCGACCCCAACAGCATCTCCAGTCGCACGGCCCCTATGGACTGGTTTGCCACTTATGCCAGTGCCAAACTAGACAGAGCTGTACGTATTGAAATGGATTCTGCGCTACGCCGGAGATTCGGATGAACTACCAAGCAATCCGAGCCGCGCTCGAAAACCCGCTACTCACCGCGTTCAACTCACTGGTTCCTGCTGTACCAGTGTTTTTTGACAACATCACAGCGGTCCCACCTAACCCGACCACGGAGTACGTCCGCATCAACATCACCTTTGGCATTACGAATGAACCCACACTGACCAGCAGTGTGGACAATGCGCGTGGAGCCCTAATCATCCGCATCTTTACCGAAAAAGGTCGTGGTCCTGCCCGCAACCAGACACTGCTCACCACCGCTGTCAACGCACTCGAAAACCTAAACAACACCGCAAAACCTGCCACTGGCACATTTATGCGGCTAGGTGAAATCAACGGCCCTACATTTTCTGCGGTAGAGACAGCCCCCCATTTTGTGGGACGTATCGACACAAGTTGGGTAGCGACAGTCCTTACCTGAAGAGTGTTGCTATTCTGGTAGAAGCCGGGCAGTGCCCGTTCCACTGTCCATCCACTCGGTAAGTCTTTATGGCAACCACTGTTCTGACCGGCACGTCCGGCGCTCTGTACTACAAACCCGCTGGCACCACCGCCAGCTTTAGTCCCGCCAACGTAACCGTTGCCGGTGCCCTCATTAACGTCGGCTCCTACTTCAACTTCAAAGTTGGAGATCCCGTCAAATTCCAAGTCATCAACCAAGCTGGCGGTACTCCTGCCGGCACCCTGCCTGCTGGTATTGTCGCCGGTACTACCTACTTCGTAATCGGTTACGTTGCAGCCACAGGGGTGCTTACCGTTTCCGCCACCCTCGGCGGCGCAGTGATTACGATCACCACGCAGGGTACTGCCGTAAG
>Ga0102867_1000528_pt1 | contig 9223 bp, 10 predicted proteins | sample Colrivmeta1546B3_FD_78437 | JGI IMG/M metagenome (GOLD analysis project Ga0102867, IMG submission 78437) | Estuarine microbial communities from the Columbia River estuary - metaG 1546B-3 | ecosystem: Environmental > Aquatic > Marine > Intertidal zone > Estuary | place: USA: Columbia River Estuary...
CAATCGCTGCACAAACGCCAGTGTACCCGATGGGATTACAGGCCTCGACCATCGCTTTCCGTGGGGCCATGTCAGGAGTGCCGTAAAAGCTACGTCCAAACCAGCGCTGCATGATACTGTCGCTCAACGGGGCCATGCCTTGGGCCAGAACCGCGTCGATACGGTCTTGCCAAAGTTTGGGATTGCCGATTTTGGCGGCAGTGTTGGACAGCACCAAAGCGCGGATCAGGTCGGGGCGTTTTACCGCCAATCCTTGCGCGATCATGCCTCCCACAGAGAGGCCCACAAACATTGCGTCCTTCACATCAAAAGCATCACAAACCGCCTCTGCATCGCTGACCATCTGGCCCATTGTATAGGGTGCGGCGGGTATATCTGACTGCCCATGCCCGCGCAGGTCATAACGGATCAGGCGCAGGCCTTCGGGCAGCAGCGGGATGATCTTTTGCCAAAGGTTCAGCGTTGTTCCAAGCGAGTTGGCAAAGACCACAGTGGGCGCGAGGCGATGGTCCACCCCATCCACACGTGCATGAATTTGCACACCATCTTGGTCTATTTTAGTTTCGCGCATCGTGATTTCCTTAGTCTTAGAAAAGTTCAAGCCGCGCTGAGGGTTTCCCCTGCGCGGCTTTCCCTTGCTGTCCGGTCCTCCGCTTGCGCGGGACGCTGAACAGCCCTCCCGTTGCATATAGAATGCATTTCCCACCCATGAGTCAACTATAAGTATTAACGAGAATTATCTTTGCCCTTGAGCTGCATGTGCGCGATGATTTGCCCGTGATCAGAGGCCAATTTATTATAGGGCGCCTCGGGATGAGAGCCGTCGGTGATGTGGTCGTTGAGGACCGAGAAATACTCCATCTGGCCAAGCCGATCGGCGTTGTCGGGGTGAAAATGCCGCGACATCAGGATTTGGTCGATAGATTCGTAAACGCCACCAAAGGCCGAGGTGAACACCATATCGCGCAGGGATTTACGCACAAAGAGTTTCTCGGCGGAATGCAGGCGCACGCGGTCGATCTTTTCTTGGATGATGTCGTTTTCGGTGTCGGTGTAGCGGTCGCCTTTGTGCGTCGCGTCGTGGCGGCGCATCCATGCATAATTCTTGAATGGCGTTTCGCCAGTGATGATTTCGGAACTGACCGCGTTGTCGCTGTCGTTGAAGTCGCCTAGCACCATGACGGGGTTGCCTGCTTCGAGCTCTTTGAGGATTTCGCGGCGCAAAACCCAAGCCTCGGCCATCCGTCGCAGACCCGCCCGAAGGCTCCCCATTGCGCGGCCAACGGGGTCGTAGTTGACCAAATCGGCAGCAGGCGGGAAGGGCGCACCTTTTGGCCGATCCAGCTCGCCCAATTTCGATTTCAGGTGGCAGTTGAAGACCGTGATGACAGTACGACCAACGGGAATGCGGGCTTTCAACACGGGCCGCGAAAGCCGCCGGATCGTGTAGTGCCCCCCGTCCGATCCGTCGAGATCGCTGAACGGAATATGAAGCGGTTCGGGCAAGTCTTGCAACACTTCCGGTGCACCGATAAAGCCAAAGCGCGACAGGATCGCGACACCTGGACGCCGCTCACCTGGTCCGCCGTCATTGGCGTTGGGCGCAAAGGCAAGGCCCGCATCGCGATAGCTTTCATGCGCCAGTTTGCGAAAGATCGCCTTGCGCGCGTAACGTTTGGAGCGGTCGGGGATATTGGCCGCATTGGCCTCAGCGCCTTCAGCGTCGGCTTCTTCAATCACATCACGCAGGGATTTCTCCGAGAAGATCTCTTGGAAACAGACGATATCGGCGTTCATCTTCAACACTTGGTCGGCAAGCCATGCTTGTTTCCAACTGTGTTCCTCTGGGGTGTAGCTCTCGTATTTCTAGTATTCCTGATCGGCCTCAATCAGGTTTTTGACGTTAAAACTGGCAATCGTAAACTGGGTCATAAAGTTTCCAAGGCGCGGATAAATGTCGCGGGGTCAACGTTGCCGCCTGTGGTCACGGCGATGATCGCGTCGCCCTCGAATTGGTCGGGGTAGAAGAGGGCGGCGGCGAGTGCAGCGGCGCCTCCTGGTTCAACGACGATCTTGAGCCGTTCATAGGCGAGGCCCATCGCCCGCAAGCAATCCTCGTCGGTCACAACCACGCCCGCGCCGCAATGTGCCTGCATGATCGGGAACGTAAGAGCGCCTGGTTGCGGAGTGACGATCGCGTCACAGATCGATCCGCTGACGCTGGGGTTTGAGAGGATTTTTCCCGCGGCAAGCGAGCGCGTCACGTCGTCAAAACCCGCAGGTTCTGCAGGGTGCACCCGCATTTTCGGCGCGTCCTCGACAAGTGCGAGCGCGATACCGGAGGTTAGTCCACCTCCACCGCAGCAGACCACAACATCGGCCTCGGTCACGCCAGCTTCGGCGGCTTGGGCGGCGATTTCTAGGCCCACGGTGCCTTGACCTGCGATCACAAGTGGCTCGTCGTAGGGGCGGATCAGCGTCAGATTGCGTTCCTTGGCGATCCTTTGGCCGATGGCATCGCGGTCCTCATTCGCGCGGTCATAAAGCACGACCTCGGCACCCAAGGCGCGGGTGTTGTTCACTTTAATCTTGGGCGCATCTGAGGGCATCACGATGACAGCTGGGGCGCCATGTTCTTTGGCGGCCAAAGCCACGCCTTGCGCGTGGTTGCCGCTGGAATAGGCGATCACACCGTTCATCAGTTGTTCGTCGGAGAGCATCGAGACCGCCGACCAGCCGCCGCGAAATTTGAACGATCCTGTGTGTTGCAGGCATTCCGCCTTCACCAACACACGCCGCCCTGCGATCTTATCAAGGAACGGCGACGATAGCAGCGGCGTGACCCTTGCATGGCCTTGCAGCCGCAGTGCTGCGGCGCGGATCATCTCAATATTCATCGAGGTCCTCCAACCATTCCGTCAGCGCATCACGTGCGTCTTTTTCGTCCAAGAACGGCACGTGGCCACGGTTCTTGATATCCGCGCGGATCATATCGGGGCGGCGGCGCAGCATCTCGTCGGCGCAAGCCTCGGTCATTAGATCAGAGTTCGCGCCACGGATCAGCGCAAGGGGCAGACCACCAAGTGCGTCGTAAAGCGGCCAAAGATCAGGGGTCGGTTGCTCAAGCCCCTCAAGTACCGCGTCGCGCAATTTAGGATCATAGCGCACGACCAAGCCATCAGCGGTTTGCGCATAATGGGCGCGGACCTCGGCCAGCCAACGGGCGTGCGGAACCCCTTTGAAGTGGACCCAGTTTCGCGCCCGCGCTTGGGCCGCGTCCTCATGGTTATCCTCAACGGGGTTCTTGCCGATGTAGTTGGCGATCACGGCCATGCCTTTGGGGTCAATCTCGGGGCCGATGTCGTTGAGAACAACACCCAAAAGCCGATCCTTTGCAGTCGCCGCCAAAAGCATCGCAATCAGACCGCCGCGCGAGGTGCCAAGGATCGCGGCTTGCTCCAGACCCAGATGGTCGAGCAGGGCCAGCGCATCTGCGGCCTCTTGCGGTATGTTGTAGGTTTTGTAATCAGCCCATTCGGATTCACCACGTCCGCGATAATCCATCCGGATTAGGCGCACGGGCAAATGCGGTGCGACATGGTCAAAGTCGCGGGTGTTACGGGTCAGACCCGAAAGCGCCAGCACCGGAATGCCGGTCCCGCTTTCCTCGTAATAAAGCTTGGTTCCGTCGGCGGCGTGAAAGAAAGGCATCAGGTTAAATCCGGAATTGTTTTAAGGTCAGATAAAATGTGGTGCGGGGTGGCATATAGCCTGTCGACGGGATCGCCCGCGCGGTTCACCCATGCGGTTGTAAAGCCGTAGCCAGAGGCGCCCGCTGCATCCCAACCGTTGGACGAGACAAACAGGACGTCGGATTTTGCGCAGCCGAATTCCTGGCCGACCATGTCGTAGACGGTGTCGTGGGGCTTATAGACGCCAACGCTCTCGATCGACAAAACCGCATCAAGGTATTCGGTGATGCCCGCAGAGGTGACAGCGGCGGCCAGCATCTCAGGCGTGCCATTGGACAAGATCGCCGTGCGTGCGCCCGCAGCCTTCAATCGCGCCAACATTGCGGTGACTTCGGGGTAGGCGTCCAATTCCCAATAAAGCGCCAAAAGCCGCTCACGTAGGGCAGGCGATGTCAGCTTTGCAGCTTCAAGCGTCCAATCAAGCCCGTCCTTGGTCACTTGCTCAAAATCGGCATGGCGTCCAGAGACAGCCCGCAGCCACGTATATTCCAACTGCTTGCGCCGCCAATTTGCGGCGACGGCTGGCCAATGGGCGGCGAGTTCGGGGAAATCAGGTTCCGCACTCGCAATCCGCGCCGCAGAGTTCACATCAAAGAGCGTCCCGTAGGCATCAAAAACATAGATGGACTTGAACAAAGTAGCCTCCCATTTTCAGTGATCGCACACTGGCATGCATCGCGCGCGGCGAAAAGGGGCAAAGCGGTTTGCATTTTGGAACGCCTGCGCATAGCGTGCCGCCTTTATCAGAATTGTCCAAAAGAAAGACTGCAACATGACCCAAGCAAAATCAGGCGATACAATCCGCATCCACTACAAAGGCACCCTGCAATCAGGTGAGGTCTTTGATAGCTCCGAGGGGCGCGATCCGCTTGAGTTCACGCTCGGTTCTGGCATGATTATCTCCGGCCTTGACCAAGCGATCCACGGCATGATTGCAGGCGAAAAGAAGGTTGCGGAAATCCCGTGCCTTGAGGCTTATGGCCCGCTGAACCCTGCCGCCCGTCAGCCTGTGCCGCGCACAGAGTTTCCTGACGACATCCCGATGGAAGTTGGCGTTCAGTTGCAGATGCAAAGCCCAGAAGGCCAAGTGATCCCCGTCAAGATCGTGGAAATCACCGAGACCGAAGTCACGCTCGACGCCAACCACCCGCTCGCAGGCCAAGACCTGACGTTCGATTTCGAAGTGGTCGGTATCGACGCGGCTTAAATCAAAAAAGGGCAGGGGCGCCACATGCCCTTGCCCTTCTTTTGATCAAAAATACCTCGGGGTCTGGGGCTGGCCCCAGTGGCCCGCTTAAAGGTTTTCGGCCTGCGGCATGCCAAGCACATGGTAGCCGCCATCGACGCGGATAATCTCGCCCGTCGTGCAAGCGCCCGCATCAGACGCCAGATAAACGGCAGTGCCGCCCACGGCCTCAAGTGTTGCATTAGACCGCAAGGGCGCGTTTTCGCCCGTGTGCTTATAGGTCTTGCGCGCGCCACCAATGGCAGCACCAGCAAGCGTTTTCATCGGACCGGGAGAGATCGCGTTGACGCGGATACCGTCGGGGCCGAGGTCATTGGCAAGGTAGCGCACGGCACTTTCCAGCGCGGCCTTGGCCACGCCCATGACGTTATAATTTGGCGTGACTTGGTTGGAGCCTTGATAGGTCAGAGTCAGGATCGTGCCGCCGTTTGGCATCAAGGCCATAGCGCGCTTGGACACGTCAATCAGCGAATAACACGAGATGACCATCGAGTTTTTGAAGTTCGCCACGGAAGTATCGGAAATCCGCCCCGTCAGCTCGTTCTTGTCGGAATATGCAATCGCATGCACGACGAAATCTATCGTTTCCCAACGCTCGCCAAGGGCTGCAAATGCCGCACCCATCGACGCGTCGTTGGTCACATCGACATCAACCATAAAGTCGGAACCAACGGAGGCCGCAAGGGGCTCTAACCGCTTGCCAAAGGCCTCGCCCTGAAAGGTAAACGCCAACTCGGCCCCAGCCTCGGCCATCGCTTTTGCGATCCCCCAAGCAATGGAGCGCTCGTTGGCAACCCCCATGATCAAGCCGCGTTTGCCTTGCATAGAAATGGTCATGTGGTGTCCCTCATTGGTTTTTATCTAGGTGAACGGTTTGGGACGTGGCGTCAAGTTTTTGTGAAATTTGAGCGATTAAGGTTTTTCAGGAGGCTTTAACCAAAAGAATATTGCAGCGGCGATGAAGGCCCATAAAAGGTGTAAACCGATAGGACCAATATCGATGTCAACAAAATCACGGGACTGAGCCCACGTCAAAAATAGGACGGGTAACAAGAGAAACGCGAAAACAGACAATGCAGCGGCAAGGCGAGATTGAAAGTCCCGCGAATTCTTGAATACACGTTTGTTTAACTGCTTTGCCAATGTTGCCCCGAATTGAACCCCGGTAAACATGCTGCCAAATACACCAGTAACCAGCAAAAACACGGTTGCGACATCTCCGAGTTGACCGTCGAGATAAGTCAAAACTACGAGGATCACAAAGCCAAGAACAGCGAGCCAGCGTGTTAGCCTCGCGTTCTCAACTTTTTTAATCCACTGGATCACCCAGCAAACTTGCTCAACAACATCGACCCATTGGTCCCGCCAAACCCAAATGAGTTCGTCATGATCGTGTCCAGACCTGCGTTATCGACGCGGGTTGTGGCGATCTCGGCGGGGTCGAGGGCAGGGTCCAAGGTGTCCACGTTGATCGAGGGAGCGATGAAGTCGTTTTGCAGCATCAGCAGGCAATAGACCGCCTCGGAGGCACCTGTCGCCCCTTGGCTGTGCCCCGTCATGGATTTGGTCGAGGACACGGGCGGGGTGGAGCCTTGGCCGAACACGCGGCGGACCGCTTCGATCTCGCCCACGTCACCCACGGGCGTCGATGTGCCATGCGCGTTGATGTAGCTGACCTTGCGGCCTTCGGGCAGGGATTGCAGGGCCAGACGCATCGCGCGCTCGCCGCCTTCACCTGATGGGGCCACCATATCGTGGCCGTCGGACGTCGCGGCAAAGCCTGTGACCTCGGCGTAGATTTTCGCACCGCGGGCTGTCGCGTGCTCAAGGGATTCCAGCACCAACATCGCGCCACCGCCTGCGATGACAAAGCCGTCGCGGTTCGCGTCGAATGCGCGGGACGCCTTCTCTGGGGTGTCGTTATACTTGGACGACATCGCACCCATCGCGTCGAACAGGCAGGATAGCGTCCAGTCGAGTTCTTCTGCGCCGCCCGCGAACATCACGTCTTGCTTGCCCATCATGATCTGCTCGGAGGCAGCCCCAATGCAGTGCAGCGAGGTCGAGCAGGCGGAGGTGATCGAATAGTTGATGCCCTTGATCTTATACTGGGTCGAAAGTTTCGCAGAGATCGTGGAGGACATGCACTTTGGCACGGCGAATGGCCCGATCCGTTTGGTGGCACCTGTGTCTTTGACGATGTTATGCGCGGTGAACATGGCAGAGGTGGAAGGACCACCAGAGCCCGCGATCAAACCTGTGCGCGGGTTGGAAACCGTAGCCTCGTCGAGACCCGCATCGGCAATCGCCTGACCCATCGCGATATAGGCATAAGCGGCACCCGGCCCCATGAAGCGCAGCGCGCGCTTTTCAATGTGCTCGGCGATATCAAGCTTTACAGTGCCCGCGATTTGGGACCGGAATCCATGCTCGGCCATCTCGGGGCTGGCAACGATCCCAGACTTACCCGCCTTGAGTGAGGCCAGAACCTCATCCGCGTTATTTCCGATGGGGGATACAATCCCGAGACCTGTGACAACGACACGACGCATGAGCGCACTCCTGTATTAGTGTTGGTTCTTTGTAGGATGGGGGAGGGCAGAGGTGCAAGCAAGTAGAAGAGAAGTGATCGCGGCGGCGAGAGAGAAATCTCAGATCGGCGCTAAATCAAGCGGGCAAAAAATACGACGCTCATGGAAAAACCGACGGCCGCGATTAACCCGCGCACAAAAGATTTCGGAAGCCTGCGTGCAAGCGGTGCCCCTGCATAGCCACCGATGGTTGATGCGACCATCATGGCAAGCGCGTAATGCCATTCGACAAGCCCACCGATGGCAAACACCAAGACCGAACTTATCGAGAGCACAAACGAAAGACCGTTTTTGAGGCCATTCATCTTGTGGATATGCGTCATGCCCCACAGCGCAAACAGGGCAAGCAAGACAATGCCGAGGCCTCCGTTGAAATAACCGCCATAGATGCTGACAAGTAAAAGCCCGATTGAGCCGTAGGGTGTCACGGCCCCTCCTGCGGCCGCAGCGCGTGCGCGGATCTGGTCGCCGAATAGAAAAGCCAGCGTTGCCCCAAGAAGTAAAAACGGCACGACAACCGAAAAGGCCTTGTTGGAGGAAACCAGCAACAAAACTGATCCGATCAAACCGCCTGCAATCGTGATCGCAATCAGCCGAAGGATAACCTTTTTATCGAAGGTCTTAAGCTCGTCACGAAATCCCAATGCACCGCCAAGATATCCTGGAAAAACCGCGACGGCACTGGTCGCGTTTGCGATTACTGGTGGTACCCCAATAAACACAAGCGCGGGGAAGGTTAGAAATGTCCCGCCCCCCGCAATCGTGTTCAATAATCCAGCACCAAATGCCGCAAGCAAGATGAGTATGAAGTCCAAAATTTAATCCATCTTGTCAGAGGGGCAGGAGGCCAATCAGCGGCATCAGTCGTTCTAGTGCTCAACTCTCGCTCAGCGCGACCTTCATGTTCTTGATCTGGTAGATCACTGCGCCATGCTTGAGCGCGCTCCCGTATTAGTGTTGGTTCTTTGTAGGATAGGGGAGGGCGGAGGTGCAAGTGGGTAGACGTTCTGCGTTAGAGATGATCCGTCTCGCGCTGCGTAATCCGCTCGAGGAGAAGGACAATCGCTTTTTCAGCATAGTCCAAGCGCAACAGGTATTTGCCGCGCGGCACGATGAAGTCAGGCGGCGTGAGGCCCTTGACCGCAAGTGTCTGTGTCAGGTGCGCGCCAGAGATGGGAATGTAGTCGGGATCTTCACCTGACAGGGAGTTGAACCACCTGCCGCCAAACCAACTTGCGCGTTTGGCGGCTTGGAGAGCGGCAGCATAGCGGACCTTCAAAAAGTTATGCAAATCTATTTCGTCATGCGGCATGAGGTCCGCTGCTATGCTCAGCGCAGAAAGCAGCGATGCCGTTCCGCCTACGGCCGCCTCAGACGCGCCCCTGTGGATTTTGGAGGTGTCGCCGACGACTTTGATGGCAGGTTTTGGCAATGAGCTGATCCTGAAGTGAAAAGAGTTTATGCGCTGAAATGAATTCATCGGCGGTAAAATGCCCGCCGATGAAAATGTCCGCCAATGAATTTGACGTCGCTCAACTCTCGCTCAGCGCGACCTTCATGTTCTTGATCCGGTAGATCACTGAGCCATGCATGAGCGCACTCCTGTATTAGTGTTGGTTCTTTGTAGGATGGGG
>Ga0102867_1000531_pt1 | contig 9208 bp, 5 predicted proteins | sample Colrivmeta1546B3_FD_78437 | JGI IMG/M metagenome (GOLD analysis project Ga0102867, IMG submission 78437) | Estuarine microbial communities from the Columbia River estuary - metaG 1546B-3 | ecosystem: Environmental > Aquatic > Marine > Intertidal zone > Estuary | place: USA: Columbia River Estuary...
TGGGTCATGTAATCAGCGACCCCAGGGTAGCGCTCAAAATAACGATCGATATACGCCTGAGCCTCATGACGCCCCAATCGTAATTGTTTGGCTAACCCAAAGGCTGACATGCCATAAATAAGGCCAAAGTTGATAACCTTGGCCTCTCGCCTTTGATCGGTAGACACGTCCTCGAGAGGCACACCAAAAACCTCCGCAGCGGTTGCACTGTGCGCATCGAGGTTGGCTCCAAAAGCACCAAGAAGACCCTTGTCTTGAGATAAATGGGCCATGATCCTCAATTCAATCTGAGAATAATCCACGGCCATTAACTTAAATTCTGAGCTTCTAGCCACAAATGCCCGGCGTATTTCTCGACCTTTCGCGGAGCGAATCGGAATATTTTGCAAATTCGGGTTGTTTGAACTTAGTCTTCCTGTTGCGGTCACCGTTTGCATAAAATTGGTGTGGATTCGTCCATCCATAGGATCACACATCGTTGGAAGCGGGTCAACATAGGTGCTTTTTAATTTGCGCAGTTGTCGGTACTCCAAAATCATTGGAATGATCGGGTGATCATGTTCATGTTTTTGAAGGATATCCTCAGATGTTGCGTATTGTCCTGTTTTGGTTTTTTTCGCTTTACTAGAGATTTTTAATTTTTCGAAAAGAATTTCTCCTAATTGTTTGGGTGAATCGATGTTGAAATCCTCACCGGCAGCGGATTTAATTTCTTCGTCTAAACGAATCAATGTATGATCCAATTCTTTTGAATAGTCTATTAGAACGGGAACATCAATAGAAATTCCTTCGAACTCCATGTCCTTCAAAACTTTTACTAATGGCATTTCCATGTTGTAAAACAACTCCGAAAGATGGGGCTTCTGAATTTCAGGTTCGAACAAGGTTTTTAATTGAAGCGTGATGTCTGCATCTTCACACGCATAATCACAGATTTCTTCTGGCTTCAAATCACGCATGTTTCCTTGGCCTTTCCCTTTTTTACCAATCAATGTTTCAATGGAAACGGGTTGATAATTCAAATAAAAGGTAGACAAGAAATCCATGCTTTGCTTTGCCTCTGGATTGATTAAATAATGTGCAATCATCGTGTCAAACAGAGGTTCTGCTACCTCGATGCCATAGCGTTGCAACACCTTTAAATCATACTTTATATTGTGTGCAATCTTCTCAATCGAAGGATCTTCAAAAAATGGTTTAAACTCTTCAACTATTTTCTTGGCTGCATCAAAATCTGGCGGAACGGACACATAAAATGCTTCCCTTGCTTTGTAGGAAAATGAAAACCCAACTAAATCTGCATGTAGTGCATCAATATCCGTTGTTTCGGTGTCAAAACAAACCTGTGAATGTTTTAATAGAATTTCCAATAATTCTTTGCGCTCCTCTGCTGTCGAAATCAAATGATAGCTAGGACGTTCTGTCGCGATGGTTTTATAATTTGCTGTTGGTGTTGCTTCCTGCGGTTCAATCATACTTTGAACACCAAAAAGATCGAGCTGTGAAGCATCTTTGGGCTCTTTTGAGGTGTTGATACTCGCTGCGGTAGTAACAACAATTTCTTCACCAATCACTCGTTTCGCTAAGGTTCTAAACTCCAATTCCGTGAAAATCCGCAGAACTTTTTCCGCGTCGACATCACACATTTCTAATTCGGATTCGTTAAACTCCACATCGACATCACAAATAATGGTTGCCAACATTTTTGAAACCCGACCTTGATCCGCAAAGTTGATTACGTTTTCTTGCTGTTTTCCTTTTAATTCGTGTGCATGGTCAATTAAATTCTCAACTGAACCATATTTTGCAATTAAGGTTTTCGCTGTTTTTTCGCCGATACCTGGTATACCTGGTATGTTATCCGAAGCATCCCCCCAAAGTCCTAAAATATCAATGACTTGTTCCGGTCGTTCCACCTCGAACTTTTCACACACCTCTTTCACGCCAAGGATTTCCGGTGGATTTCCGCCTCGTCCAGGTTTGAACATAAAAATATTTTCACTGACAAGTTGCGCGTAATCTTTATCCGGTGTCATCATGTACGTCGTGAAACCATGTTTTTCCGCCACCTTGGCAACAGTTCCCACAACATCATCTGCCTCAAATCCTGGAACTTCTAAAATGGGTACATTAAAAGCTTCTACGATTTGTTTAATGGGGTGAATCATCGAACGAATATCTTCGGGCATCTCTTCCCGTTGAGCTTTATAAGCTGCGAACTCTTCTTGTCGATGTGCAGATCCACCTGGTGGATCGAAAACGACCGCTAAATGTGTCGGTTTTTCGTTTTTGATGACATCAATAAGCACATTCGTAAATCCAAATGCAGCAGAGGTGTTTTGACCTTTTGAATTAACCCTAGGGTTTTTCGAAAAGGCGAAATAAGCACGATAGATCAATGCGTATGCATCAAGTAAAAATAGTTTTTTTGGTTTGTCAGCTGAGAGCATTATTGATTGTCTAGATTAAGATTTAGGTTTTTCGGAGAAATCACTTTTGAATAATTTACCGGTATTTTAATGGGAACGAATAAAAGTCCGGTTTTTACCTTTCCACGTAATTCCAATTGCGCCGTTTCTTTAAAACGATATCGAATAAGTTTACCCAATATTCCATCCGCAAATTTTACATACACAAGCGTATTGACCTCATTGTCCTTGTTGGATTTTAGTCGGATTTTTTCATCCAAGTACACATCCCCTAATTTTTCACCATCGACGTACAATTCGAGTGTGGACGGTTTGATTTTAATGGGTGTCCAAGTATTATTATGGATGGTCGTATTAAAACGAAGTGCTGCTTCGTCCAAATTTAAATTTTCCATTTTCATGTCGTAGCTCACTACCTCCACTGGATCTTCGAATGTAGCACAGGACGAGAAAAGGAAAAGGAATAAAAGAAAACTAAGCGTTTTCATTCATCATCAATTTAGTGTAGTTGGAGAAAAAATAAGGAATCGTTTCAATACCTCGGTAGTAATTGAAAAGTCCGAAATGCTCATTTGGTGAGTGAATGGCATCGCTATCTAGACCAAATCCCATCATCATGGTTTTAAGTCCAAGTTCTTGTTCAAACATCGCAATGATTGGAATACTTCCTCCGCTTCTCACTGGAATCGGTTTTTTGCCAAATGTGGTTTCATAGGACAAACTGGCCGCTTTGTAAGCGATAGAATCTGTTGGTGTAACAACAGGTTCTCCTCCATGATGTGGGTGTACTTTTACACGGACACTTTTTGGCGCTATTGATTCGAAGTGTTTTACGAATAAATCTGTGATTTCCTCTGATGTTTGATGAGGAACCAATCGCATGGAAATTTTTGCTTGTGCTTTCGATGCAATGACTGTTTTAGCGCCTTCACCAATGTATCCGCCCCAAATTCCGTTTACATCCAAGGTTGGACGAATCGACCCACGCTCCATGGTAGAATATGTAGCTTCACCATGTGTCTCTTCAATATTTAACGATGCACAGTATGCCACATTGGAAAAAGGAGCTTTTGCCATTTCCGTTCTTTCCTCAACGGATAATTCCTCTACTGTATCATAAAAACCAGGAATGGTAATTCTTCCGTTTTCGTCGTGCAGAGAAGCAATCATTTCTGTTAAAATATTGATTGGATTTGCTACACAACCACCGTAAAGTCCGGAATGTAAATCTCGATTTGGGCCAACGACTTCCACTTCTACATAACTTAATCCTCTTAGTCCGGTTGTAATAGATGGAACATCATTTGCCAACATTCCTGTATCTGAAACCAAAATGATGTCTGCTGCTAATTTTGCTTTATTCTCTTTGACATAAATCGCAAGGTTTGGACTACCCACTTCCTCTTCGCCTTCAATCATAAATTTCACGTTACACGGTAGTTCGTTGCTGGCCAACATCGCTTCAAACGCTTTCACATGCATAAACATTTGTCCTTTGTCATCACATGCTCCACGCGCAAAAATCGCTCCCATTGGATGAATCGGAGTTTCTTTGATGACTGGTTCAAATGGCGGAGAAGTCCATAATTCAATTGGATCAGCAGGCTGTACATCATAATGGCCATATACCAAAATGGTTGGTAAGGATGCATCTATAATTTTTTCTGCATAAACAATTGGGTGTCCAGCGGTTGTACATATTTCCACAGCATCCAAGCCGATTTCCTTCATGTGTTTTGCTAATTCATCTGCACAATGTGCAACATCTTTCTTGTAAACCGGGTCTGCAGAAACCGATGGAATACGCAATAATTCAATTAACTCTTTTAGGAATTTATCTTTATTTCCTTGAATGTAATCTTGTGTGTTTTTCATGCCATTTTTTTGAGACTCAAAGTTGCGAAAATTCATTGATTTTTAGTTATTCAAACATTATATTAATTTTGTGATGCAACCATTCTTATGAACAAATGGTCTTAGTGTCAATTCGATAGATTATGATGAACTCTTTACGCACATTTTTTTTAGGTGTATTTACCTTGGTTAATACCCTTTCTTTCGCTCAACCAATCACCGTTTCAACTGCCCAATCACCCCAACAACTTGTTGATAACGTGTTGCTTGGATTCGGTGTTACCGCTTTAAACGTAACCATCAATGGAGATCCACTTTTGGCAAATGTTCCTCAAGGAAATGTAGGTTTCTTTACAAGTACAAATCCAGCCTTTCCAATTGATAGTGGTCTAATCTTGACAACTGGAAATGCCATTGGTGCCATTGGTCCTAACCTTCAAACTTCTTTTACGAATAATAATCCTCCAACACCAATGGTTACCTCGGATCCGCACTTGAATGACATTGCTGCGGGTAGTGTAACAAATGGTGTAGTATTGGAATTCGACTTTATTCCGCAGGGAGATTCTGTCATTTTTAATTACATGTTCGGGTCAGATGAATACCCTGAATTTTCTCCATCATCTTTTAATGATGCATTCGGATTATTTCTGTGGGGCCCTGGTATCACGGGTTCTTATGTGCAAGCTGGCTATCCAAATGGAGGGGTAAATATTGCGACCATTCCTGGTGGGATTCCAGTTACCATCAACAATGTAGGTGATGTTTCTAATACAGCATATTATGTGTTTAATGAGAATGCATCCACACTAACTTATGGTGACGCCATTCAATATGATGGAACAACTGTAAAGTTAACGGCGGCAGCGTCCGTTCAGTGTAACCAACTTTATCACATAAAACTGGCTATTTCGAATGTTGGAGATCAATCTTATGATTCTGGTGTGTTCTTAGAGGCTGGTAGTTTCAGCTCAGCTGCCGTAGATGTAGCTGTTGCAACTGTTTCTGGAGACACAACGATTGTTGAGGGCTGTACTTTTGCTGACTTCATCTTTACACGTCCAGCCGGACAAACAAACGACACATTAATCATCAACTACACAATTGGTGGAATTGCTCAGGAGGGTGTTGACTACAATGACTTAATTAATCCAATTACGTTTTTACCTGGAGAAGACACCGTTATCATTAACTTGACACCTATCCAAGACAATATAACTGAAGGTTTCGAATCTGTAGTCATTTCAGTTGAAATCATTAATCCGTGTGGAGACACCATTGTTTCCTCCGGAACAATTTACATAGGGGAAGGTCCTATTATCAATATTACAGAAACAGATTTAACTATTTTCTGTGCAAATGATAGTGTTCCGCTCAGCGCATCCGCATTCGGGGGATATGCGCCTTACCAATATGAGTGGACCAGTATATCCGGTGTGCCGATAAGCACGAATGATACCATTATCGGTTCGATAAGTCAAAATGGTACCATTCAATATTTGGTGACCGCAACGGACAACTGTAACTTTTCACAAACCGACACGGTGAGTTTAATCTTGAATCAAACCATTGCGATTGACACAATTTTTACCGGATTAGCAACATGTCAGCCAACAGGTTTTGTTTCCGTGATGGCGAGTGGTTTAAATGGTGTTCCAACCTACACGTGGACGGGTCCAGGTCCAAATGGATTTATTGATGCATCGGTTTGGCAAAATATCCCATCTGGTTGGTATTATATTACAATAGAGGACAACGTTTGTTCTGTTTCTGATAGTGCTTTTGTTGGGATTCAAAACGCACCGGATGCTGAATTTTTCGGAACTCCAATTCAAGGGTGTGCACCATTTGATGTCGTCTTCCAAAACAACAGTTTAAATGCCAACAACTATTCTTGGAATTTCGGTGATACCCAAACAACAACCAGTGCTAATCAAAACAATGTATCACATACATACACCGGTCCTTTCGGAATGTATACCGTTCAACTAGTTGCTTTCCAAAGCGCACAATGTTCAGACACCGCATACTACCTCATCCAGGTGGATGTTTGTGGCTGTACTGATCCTATTGCACTAAACTATAACGCCGGAGCAAATGTAGATAACGGCTCATGTATTTACCAAACAGGTTGTACTGACCCGAATGCGTTGAACTACGATGCAGGAGCAATCGTGGATGATGGTAGTTGCTTCTATCCAATACCTGAAGTGGAGGCGCCAAATGTATTTACTCCTGGAATTGATGGGAATAATGACACCTACTTCTTGAAATCAAAAAATGTAGTGAAATTAGAATTGACCATCATCAACCGTTGGGGCAATGTGATTTTTGATAAAAGCAGTGATGACTTAGTTAACAACAACCCAGCTTGGGATGGGAAAATCAACGGAGTCATTGCAAACGAAGGGGTCTATTTCTACAAGTATACTGGCTACAACATTTCAGGACAAGAAATTACCGGACACGGATTTTTACACCTCGTTGCTGAGTAACTCTTATGCCGTTCCAGTGTGGAATTTAATCGTAGAAAATGAAACGAACCATTGAACGCGCTAAAATTCCACTTCTATTTGCCGGGATTGTCATTGTAATACTTACGTTATTCTTTTATCGTGGGAATTATTCGAACACCTTAGTAAAAGGAGACCGTGTTTACGGTGGCGTGTTTTCTTATTCGCTTCCTGAGCCCTTAATTAGTTTTTTTCCACTGGAAACAAACTCGCTCTCCGAATTAAGAATTATCAGTCAATTATTTGACCCACTCGTGAAACAGTCGGGTTCGAAAGGAACGATTCAAAATTATTTGGCAAAAGACATCCGTTTCAGCAATGACGGAAAACTGGTTAAAATAAAACTAAAACAAGGCGTGCTTTTCCATGAAGACGATTGTTTTAGGGCGGGTTCCTCTCGTGAATTAACCGCTGAAGATGTTGCTTTCACGATCAGTTTTGCTTGCTCAAATAATCCACTTAATCAATCTGGATCTCTCTTAATGGGAAAGATTCAGGGTTCTGAATCTTTCTTCAATAAAGGCTTGCTTCCGGAAAAATCAACAGTTGATGGAATTCGAATTATCAATGATTACGAGTTGGAAATACACTTAAAGCAACCATACAATAACTTCAAACAACTATTAACCCACCCAAGTTTAGGGATTTTATCAAAAAGCTCATGGGCATACTATGGCAAACAATTAAGTAATCACCCGGTGGGATCTGGTCCATTTTATATCAACTCAAGTTCAAGCACTGAAATTCAGTTAGCTAAAAACAAAGATTATTGGATGCATGATGTTTTTGGAAACCAACTACCATATTTAGATGAAGTTCACGTACTGACCAACACAAAATTAACACAAGAATATCCGCTTTTTTCTAAAGAAAAGGTAGACCTGCTCTTTGACTTACCTGCAAATGAGTTAGAAAAAGCATTTGGTACCTTGACCGACGCCAAAAAGGGTAAGAACCTGCTCCACCGAGTGCATATTCAAAAAGCATCTAAAATACATTACCTTGCTTGGAACCTGAAAGCCAAGCCTTTTGACAATCCGCTTGTTCGCAAAGCGTTCCATTTTACTTTAGATAAAAATCGTATTTGCAACGACATATTAAGTGGTGATGGGCAAGTGATAAACCGTGGGTTTATTCCTTCCTGTGCATACTATTCCAATCCACACCTCGGGATCATTGATAAAGATATAATACGCGCAAGAAGGTATTTAAAAGAAGCTGGCTATGATGAAAAACATCCTTTTCCACCCGTTTCCTTTTTGGTGAATGCCCAAAAAGGAAGTAATGCAGACCTTTGGTGCAAAGAAGTTTGCAGACAATTAAAATCTGGATTAGGCATTCGTATTCAAGTTGAATACATTGGAACGAAAGAGCGCGACAGACGCATTAAAAACGGAAAGGTACAATTATGGAAAGCAGGATGGGTTGGTGATTATCCCGATGCAGAATCCTACCTCCGTTTATTTTTTCAAGGGGCTGGAACAAACTCTTTCGGGAACAACTTCTACAATACTCGCTTCAATCAATTGTATTTGAATTCAATTTCAACTTCTGATATGCGTCAAAAAATTCGCTATCAGCAAGCATGTGAAGAAATCATCACGAACGAAAATGCCATTGTCCCCATCTTTTCTGAAGACTTTTTTGTTTTAATCAATTTACGTGTTCGGGGATTTGAAATGAATCCTTCTGGAATCATCGATTTTTCAAAGATTTACTTGAAACCGGTGGTAAATTAATGTTTACTTATTTAACGAAGCTTCCACCCAAGATTTTCCCCAGTTTTCATGTTGTTCTGTCGTCCATAAACTTGGGTAAAAAATTCTCTTTTGAAAACGTGGGGGTAAATACTTCTGCCAATTCGTTCCGCCAGTTGCCGCAATATCACTCGCATCACGTGCTAAATACCTCACGGCAGATTTATAGTGTGCTAAAGGCCAATTCACATTCACATTGGTGTCGTTTTCTCGTAAAACATTTTTTACTTCTTCATCTTCTTGGTCCTCCGGACTTAATCTTAAGTAGGATTGCCATAAATTTTTAGTTCTGCATTGTTCGCCTTGTGCAATGAAAGCGGAACGGTATTTTTCCTCGAATTGAATTAACGTCAATGTTTTTTTTCCAGTTGCCACCTCTGTTGCTCCCTCTTTCCAATAGATGTGCTCAAACATATCAACGATTTCAGAAGAAATAGCGAATTGTGCACGTTGATCTTTGGCAACCAATTGAATGAAATCTGTGCTGTAAATTTCTATTTGTCGGTATTGTGCTGATTGAAAACCACTTGCAGGAAGTAATGCCATGCGGAATTGCAAAAATTCTTCCCGATCCATGCCCTCAATCATGATCTCAAAACTCTTAATGAGCGCATCGAAATACCGATTAATACGAGTAACACGTGATACGAACTAA
>Ga0102867_1000532_pt1 | contig 9206 bp, 6 predicted proteins | sample Colrivmeta1546B3_FD_78437 | JGI IMG/M metagenome (GOLD analysis project Ga0102867, IMG submission 78437) | Estuarine microbial communities from the Columbia River estuary - metaG 1546B-3 | ecosystem: Environmental > Aquatic > Marine > Intertidal zone > Estuary | place: USA: Columbia River Estuary...
CATGCGCACGCCCAAGGCGTGGAAGGTGCAAATCAGCACCTCGGCTGCGCGCTTACCGGCAAGCTGTTTGGCGCGTTCCCGCATTTCTGCCGCCGCTTTGTTGGTAAAAGTGATGGCCGCGATGCGGCTGGGGCTCATCCCGCCGTCCATCAAGTGGGCAATTTTGTGCGTGATCACACGCGTCTTACCCGACCCAGCACCGGCTAACACGAGGCTTGGTCCGTGGACGTGGTTAACAGCTTCTAATTGGGCGGCGTTCAGACCTGCGGACATGGGTTTTCTTTATTCAGCCCGATAGCAGGCAAGCGCTTCATCATACCGCCTGCAATAGCGGCCAAAGTGATGGGTGGGGCTGACTTACCCGTGACAAAAGTGCAACGCCCGGCCAGGGTTAGCCCCGATAATGCCGCCCATGCTCAATATCTTGACCGTCACCTTTCCATTTTTTGCGCTGGTTTTGGCGGGCTACGCTGCAACCCGCGTGGGCTGGCTGACCCTGCCAGCGGTACCGGGCCTAAATGGTTTTGTCCTTTACTTTGCGGTGCCTTGCATGCTGTTCCGATTTGGCGCGAACACGCCGGTCGCTGAGCTGTTGAATCCGGTGGTGTTCGGCGTCTACTTGGTGTGTGCGCTCACCATGGTGACGGCCACCATCTGGATCACCAAGCGGGGTGTGATTGGCTGGAATGATGCATCGCTTGGCGCCCTGGTTGCAGCCTTCCCCAATACGGGCTTCATGGGGGTGCCATTGCTCACCGCACTCCTTGGTGCCGCCAGCGCAGGACCCGCGATTGCCACCATCTTGGTGGACATTGTGATCACGAGTTCGCTGTGTGTCGCCCTGTCTCGCTTGGACGGGGCTGGCATTGATGGCGCAGGGAGGGCGGCCAAACAGGCCCTGCGCCGTGCCGCCAGTAACCCCATGCCTTGGGCGATTTTGCTGGGTACGATCGCCAGCGGTTTCGACATCAAGCTGTGGGAGCCTTTGGACCAAACGGTGGCCTTGTTGGCCAATGCCGCTTCGCCGGTCGCACTGTTCACCATCGGTGCGGTGCTGGCCCGCTCGCAAATGACCAACGCCCATGCCATGCCCAAGGCGCACTATTTGCCAGGCACTTTGCTGAAGCTGTTTGTCCACCCGGTGTTGTTGTGGTGTTTGGGCACACTGGTGCAGTGGATGGGGTTGCCGCTGGATGATTTCACCCTCACATGCATCGTCTTGGTCGCAGCGCTGCCAAGTGCCAGCAATGTGTCATTGCTAGCCGAACGATTCGGCGCGGACAACGGGCGCATCGCCAGAATTATTTTGCTCACGACAGTGGCCGCCTTTTTTACCTTTTCTGGCGCTGTCGCGTGGCTGACATGAGACCCTAAAAAACACACCTCGTCGCGACGTTTTCCGTATACAGTATTCAGAAAATGATCGCCACATGACCACTTTACCGACACTTAAAACCGCACCCGACTTGGTCGACCAGGTCTACCGCACGTTGCTGGACGCGATCAGCACGGGTGCCATGGCGCCGGGGTCCCGCGTGACCCAAGAGGACATTGCAACGCGGCTAGGCGTCTCACGACAACCCGTTTTACAGGCCCTTCGGGAGCTCAAAAAGGATGGCTTTGTTGTAGACGCCAAGGGCCGGGGGGTGTTGGTCACGCCGCTTGATCCCGATTGGATGCGCAAGATGTACCAGGTGCGCGGCGCGCTGGATGCCCTCGCGGCACGCCTTGCGGCCCAGCGCTGCGCAGTGATTCCCGAGCGGCTCATTGCGCAGGGCCGCAAAGCGGCTTTGGGCAGGGACGTACAGGCCATGATTGACGCCGATGTCGCCTTTCATCACGCCATTTACGAGGCCTCACAAAACCCATTGATCGCACAAACGGCCGGTCATCATTGGCAGCATGTTCGCCGGGTCATGGGCGCGGTCTTGCAAGAGTCCGGTCAACGCGACACGGTGTGGGATGAGCACGCCGCGATCGCCAAAGCGATCGCCGCTGGTGATGTGGCGCAAGCGGAGACATTGGTTGCCGGGCACGGCGAGCGCGCAGGCAACCTGATGGTGGAAAAGCTATCCATGGCCAGTGCGGCCTGACGCAGGAATCGATTCCAAACCGTTCATAACTTTAATCCGGAGACACGCATGAAACTAACCCCTGAGCAATTGGCCCAGTTTGACCGTGACGGTTATTTGTTTTTCCCAGGTCAATTCACGCCAGACGAGACACGCAAACTCACTGAAGCGGTGCCCGAGCTGTACAGCAAGCGCGAGGCCTATAACGTGCGTGAAAAAGGCAGTGATGCGGTGCGGACCAACTTTGCAGCGCACATGATCAGTGAGCCGTTTGCCCGCCTCGCGCGTCACCCCCGCATGATTGAGCCAGTTGAGTCGCTGTTTGGTGAGAAGCTGTACATGCACCAGTTCAAAATCAACGGCAAGATGGGCTTTGAGGGCGATGTGTGGCAGTGGCACCAGGACTATGGCACCTGGTTAAACGACGACATGATGCCGACTGAGCGCGCCATGAACGTGGCCATCTTTTTGGACGATGTAAACGACTTTAATGGCCCGCTGATGTTCATCCCCGGCAGCCACAAAAAGGGCGTTATCGATGCCAAGCACGACCTCACCACCACCAGCTACCCGTTGTGGACGGTTGATAACAACCTCATCCGCCAATTGGTTGACCGCGCTGGCGGCAAAGGCGGCTATGACGCGGACGGCCGTTATCAACCCCAGGGCATCGTCAGTCCGAAGGGGCCCGCAGGCTCGATGATTTTGTTCCACAGTTGCTTGGTGCATGCGTCTGGTTCAAACATGTCGCCATGGAACCGCGTTGCGGTTTATCTCAGTTTGTGCGCTGTGAGCAACCACATCCGACGCTTTAAGCGCCCCGAATACATTGCGCATCGTGACTTCACGCCCATTGCTTGTTTGCCTGACGACTGCTTGGTTAAAGATTACCCGGTGGACACGCCTTGGAAGAATGGCCTGCCAGCCAGCGCGCTCGAAACATCCCTCGATGTGATCGGTGCCGCTGAGGAGCAAACCGCATGAGCCTGCACCAACAGCTGCTGAAGCGCCAGGCCGACGGCAACCCGATTCGGGTGGGCCTCATTGGTGCGGGTAAGTTTGGGTCTATGTACTTGTCGCAAATTCCGCGAACGCCGGGGGTGCATTTGGTTGGCATTGCCGACTTGTCGCCCGCTGCGGCACGAACCAATTTGGCGCGTGTGGGCTGGGATGTGGCGCGCACAGAGGCGACCTCGTTGGATGCCGCCATCAAAAACGGTGACACCCACATCACGGAGGATTGGAAAGCCTTGGTCAGTCACCCTGCGATCGATGTGGTGGTGGAGTGCACGGGCCACCCCATCGCCGCCGTTGACCATTGTCTTGAGGCCTTTGCCCACGGCAAGCACGTGGTGAACGTGACGGTTGAGGCCGACGCTTTTTGTGGACCGCTGTTGGCGCGCAAAGCATCCGAAGCGGGCGTGGTTTACTCGTTGGCTTACGGCGATCAGCCCGCCATGATTTGCGACTTGGTCGATTGGGCGCGGACCTGTGGTTTTCCGGTTGTGGCTGCGGGCCGTGGCCATAAGTGGTTACCGCATTTCTGCAACAGCACACCTGAAACGGTGTGGGGCTATTACGGTTTAACGCCGGAGCAGGCGACGCGTGGTGGTTTGAATCCCAAAATGTTTAACAGTTTTTTGGATGGGTCTAAGCCTGCGATTGAAAGTACGGCCGTCTCAAACGCCACGGGCTTGCAGGTACCCAGCAATGGTCTGTTGTACCCGCCGGCCAGCGTGGAAGATATTCCCTACGTGACGCGTCCGATCAGCGAGGGGGGTGTGCTTGAGCAGAAAGGGATGGTCGAGGTCATCTCCAGCCTGGAGGCCGATGGCCGAAAGATTCCTTACGACATTCGCATGGGCGTTTGGGTGACTGTTGAGGCCGAGACCGATTACATCAAGAATTGTTTTGAGGAATACAACGCCCACACCGACCCCAGCGGCCGCTACTTCACGCTCTACAAGCGTTGGCATCTGATCGGTTTGGAGGTTGGTATGTCCGTAGCCAGTGTCGCGCTGCGCGGCGAGCCCACGGGCGTTGCCGTGGGCTGGAACGCCGACGTGGTGGCCACCGCAAAGCGAGATTTGAAGCCCGGTGATACGCTCGACGGCGAGGGTGGGTATACCGTTTGGGGCAAATTATTGCCCAGTCGCAAGTCGGTGCAGATGGGGGGCGTCCCGTTGGGACTGGCACACGATGTGAAGGTGATCCGCCCGGTACCTCAGGGGCAGGTGGTGACCTGGGCCGATGTCGCAATGGACACCACCACCCGTGCCTATCAATTGCGGATGGCGTTAGAGGCGCTTAAATAGCCAACGGGTCGACATCAATCGCCCAGCGAATGATGCCGCGCCCATGCGCCGTGGCACGCAAGGCGTGTAGGTCTTGTTGCCATTGCGCCAAGAACCGCTGAAGGGTGTTGCGGTTGCCGCACTCAACCAACAATTGGGCGCGTTCAACGTTGGCGATTCGGGCAATCGTCAGGGGGACGGCCGGGTAGAGGTCAACGCCCATCGCGTTGGCTAGGGCTTGACCGCTCTCGCGAGCCGTATTTAAAAACGCCTGCGCCGCTACTTGCGAGCGGGCATCCGCCCGAAGCAGGGCTTGTGCCGCAAATGGTGGCAGTGTTGCCGCTTCGCGTTCATTCAGCTCTTGCGTGGCAAACCCGGCGTAATCATGCGTGCGAAGGGCTGCGAACAAGGCGTGATCGGGGTGCCACGTTTGCACCCACATCTCAGCCCTCGAGCCAAAGCTGGCATCGCGCCCAGCGCGCCCAGCGGCTTGCATCAACAACGCGAACAAGCGCTCGGGCGCGCGGAAATCGCTCGCATACAAGCCACCATCCGGGTTAACGGCAGCGACCAAGGTGATGCGACGGAAATCGTGGCCTTTGGCCACCATCTGGGTACCCACCAGCACATCCCACTCGCCGTCATGCATCGCTGCTAAATGGGCATCGAGTTGCCCTTTGCCCTTTGCGGTGTCGGCGTCGAGCCGACCCACGCGCAACGGTTGACCGTCGGCTCGTGTGGCCGCTGACAACCGGTCTGCAACCAGTTCCTCAAGTTGCTCGGTGCCCCGGCCAACGGTTTGGATATCCACATTGCCACAAGAGGGGCAGGCGTGTGGTACCCGCTCTGTGAACCCACAGTGGTGGCATCGAAGGCTTCGATCGCGCTTGTGAAACACGCGAAAAGCGCTGCAGTTGGGGCAGTCGCTTTTCCATTGGCAAGCGCCACAGCTCAGCACCGGCGCGTAACCGCGCCGGTTGAGGAGCAGTAAACTTTGTTCTCCGTTTTGCGCCCGTTCGGCAATCGCCTCAATCAGGGGAGCGGCCAATACGGTCTGTTTCGGCTGGCGTTGCATGTCCACCAACCGCAGGGTCGGCAGCGCCGCGCCACCCATCCGACTGGGCATGTTGAAGCGAACGTAGCGCCCTTGCTCTGCGGCGTACCAGGTTTCGAGGGCTGGGGTGGCAGAGCCCAAGATCACCCGGCATCCGCTCTTTGAGTGGGCGCGGTAGATGGCCAAGTCCCGAGCCGAATAGCGCGCACCCTCTTGGCTTTTGTAACTTGGGTCGTGCTCTTCGTCAACGACGATCAGCTGAAGGTGCGGCAAACTGGCGAACACCGCCATGCGGGTGCCCAGCACCACTCGCGCGTGGCCGAGGTGGGCGCTTAGCCAACTCTGAAGGCGCTGCGCTGGGGTCAACCCACTGTGCATGGACACCACTTGCTCGTCACCAAAGCGGGCAAAAAACCGCGCCTCGAGTTGTGGGGTCAGGTTGATTTCGGGCACCAAGACCAAAATCTGCGCTTGCGGGTGATCCGCCAAGCACTGCGCGGCGACCTGTAAATACACCTCCGTTTTGCCACTACCTGTGGCGCCGAATAGCAGCACAGGCTTGGTTGCCGTGGCAATGCCGGTCAGTGCAGCGATCTGCTCGGGGCTGGCTTCGGGGACGTTTTCTTTGCTGGTCTCAGACGCAACGCGGGCTTTGGCTCGCTGTTTGCCATTTCGGGTAAGGCGGCGGGTGAGTTGCGTGGGATCGAGTTTCTTCAGGTCGGGAGGTAAGGCCGCAAGCGCCACCTCCCCAAGACTGCGTTGGTAGTACTTGGCAGTGAAGCGAATCAGGTCGAGCCAATCAGGACCCAGCGGGGGCATGTCACCCAAGTGGGCGGTGATCGGTTTGACTGCGGTGGCATTGACGGCGGCTGGACATTCGGTGTCGCATGCCGAGACGATCCCAAGGGTGTCACGCTTGCCCAGAGGCACTCGCACCAATGCCCCCACTGGAAGTGCCTGCTCACTGCGGTAGGTGAGGGCGTGCCCCACATTGCTATGGGCCGGTGTAGCGACGATTACCGCGGGCCAGAATGACATCTCTTAGCGTTCGTTTTTAATGTTCAAATTTAGAAATTAAGCTAAGTCCTTGATTTGGAACGAGCTCCAAAGATGTCCAGAATTTCTGTGGATAACTTTGTTGATAGATTGTCAAAACCCTCGCTTCACCGATTAAAAACAAGCATTTCTTTAATTTGCCTAAATATTAAGCAGATTAAAAACGCATAAAAATCAATGAGTTATGAATTTTTGCCCCTGAATTAAGCCAAAAAGCCTCTGCGCGTCCATGAAAAGGGTTGTTTGGCAGTTTTGTGCACAAGTCAGCTAGGGAGAACCCTAAATTTGTCAAGGAAAATCGGTTTTATTTTTGCCGCATCGCCTTTGAGTGGCTGTGGACGGCCTCCACCAACACGGCGACATTTTCGGGGGGAGTGAACTGGCTGATGCCGTGGCCGAGGTTGAAAATGTGGGTTGGACCTTTGCCTTCCCCTTGGTGTGGCTGACCAAAACTGTCGAGCACCGCCTTGGCCTGTTCGGTCACTTGCTCTGGGGATGCGAACAGCACATTCGGGTCCAGGTTGCCCTGGAGTGCGTGGGTGGCACCCAACTGTGCACGGGCCTTCGCCAGGTTGACCGACCAGTCCATGCCTAAAACGTTGCAGTCAAGACTTTGCATCTCAGACATCCACAAACCGCCCCCCTTCGTGAACACGATGCTGGGGATCGTTTCACCGTTGAAGGTCTTGTGGATTTTCGACAGGACGCGCTGCGTGTAGGCCAAGCTGAAGGACTTGAACTCTGCATCGGCCAAGACACCGCCCCAGCTGTCAAAAATCATGACCGCTTGGGCGCCTGCCTCGATTTGGGCATTCAGGTAGGCGGCAACCGAGTCGGCGTTGATGGTGAGGATGCGGTGCATGAGGTCAGGGCGCTGGTACATGAGCGTTTTGACCAAGCGGTAGTCGCTGGAGCCAGCGCCTTCCACCATGTAGCAACCCAATGTCCAGGGGCTGCCGGAGAATCCGATGAGCGGTACGCGGCCGTTCAGCGCCTTGCGGATTGAGGTGACCGCATCGAACACATATTGCAGTTTGGCCATATCCGGCACTTCAAGCGCGCTGACAGCGGCCTCGTCGCGAACGACTTTTGCAAATTTGGGGCCTTCGCCAATGGCAAAGCTGAGGCCCAGACCCATCGCGTCTGGGACGGTCAGAATGTCTGAAAAAAGGATGGCCGCATCCAGCGGAAAGCGTTCGAGCGGCTGCAGCGTAACTTCCGTTGCGAAGTCGGTGTTGGTCGCCAGGCCCATGAAACTACCCGCCTTTGCGCGCGTCTCACGGTACTCAGCGAGGTAGCGACCAGCCTGGCGCATGAGCCAAACGGGGGTGTGTGCAGTTGATTCGCGCAGACAAGCGCGCAGAAATGTGTCGTTTTGGAGTGGTGCAAACATGGTGTTGATTGTCGCAGTTTCTGCGCGCACGAAAGTGGCGTTAAGGTGTTTGGGTGCGGTTGGCGTTGGGCAAGCCTGCCAATGCGTCGCGAACGTCATTGGGTGTGATGATTTCGCTGAGGACGAGCGGCGCAGCGCCTGGCACATAAAGCGCGTAGGTTGGCACCCCGTTGCGCCCGAGTGTGTTGAGCGCCTCGGTGATGTCGGGGTTTCGACGCGTCCAATCCGCCTGCAGTGTCAGCACCCCTTTTTCGGCAAAAGCATCCAACACGCTTTGTGTGGTCAAGGTGGTGGCTTTGTTGACTTGGCATGTCACACACCACGCAGCAGTGAAATCAACAAAAACGGGCTGTCCCTTTGCCAGGTGTGCAGCCACCGCTGTCGCGGACCAAGGCTGCCAGCTTGCAGGGCTCGCGCTGGATGACGGCGCACTGGCGAAATCAGCCGTTGCGTTACCGCTGTGGACCATCGGGCTGCTGAGCAGCCATGTGGCCAGGATGAACATCACAATGCCAACGCCGCGAGTGACCATGCGCGTGGTCCGTGTCGCCACCTGTACCCACGCCCAAATGAGCCATGCGACAGACAACAGCCAGAGCATCAAGGCGGACGCACTGTTGATGCTGGTTTGTTGACCAAATACCCAAAGCAGCCAAACGACCGTGGCCATCATCGGGAAGGCCATCAGTTGTTTGAAGGTCACCATCCAAGGACCGGGGCGGGGCAATTGCTGCGCCACGGCTGGGACCCAACTGGCGAGCAGATAGGGGCTGGCCATACCCAAGCCAACGGCCACAAAAATGGCCAAACCCTGTGCCGTAGGCAGCGCAATCGCCAAGCCAAGAGATGCGCCCATGAACGGCGCTGTGCATGGGGATGCGACAGCAGTGGCCAATACCCCTGACAAAAAGGCGTCGACGGTGGCGTTTTTTGATCGTGCAGTCGCCACGCTTTGGGGCAACCAGTTGCCCAGTTCAAACAACCCAAACAAGTTGAGCGCGATGATGGTGAATAAGGTTGCCAAGCCACCAACCAGCCACGGGTTTTGCAGTTGGAACCCCCACCCCAAAAGATCGCCTGCCTCGCGCAGCGCGAGCAGCGCCGAGCCCAGCAGTGCGAACGACAAGACCACGCCCGCCGTGTAAGCCAAACCGTTTTGACGGTGTTTGGTCATATCCGCGCTCTTGCCGTCGGCAAAGGCCAAAACCTTGAGGGCCAGCACTGGAAACACGCATGGCATGAGGTTGAGCAGCGCACCGCCTAAAAAAGCCCCGGCCAGGGCGATTAACCACCCGCTGGTGCCCTGTTGGTTGCTGGCGTCGTTCGACGTCGCGCCG
>Ga0102867_1000545_pt1 | contig 9120 bp, 11 predicted proteins | sample Colrivmeta1546B3_FD_78437 | JGI IMG/M metagenome (GOLD analysis project Ga0102867, IMG submission 78437) | Estuarine microbial communities from the Columbia River estuary - metaG 1546B-3 | ecosystem: Environmental > Aquatic > Marine > Intertidal zone > Estuary | place: USA: Columbia River Estuary...
CTCACGCCGATACCAGGTGTTGAGAAGATTCGCTCCAGCTTTGCGCTGAAACAGGTGCGATACAAAACGGCGTTACCCATGCCGAGGCATTGAGAAGTACAGACAAAAAGACCGCCCGAGGGCGGTTTTTTTATAGCGGGTACCGGCGGGGCCGATACCGTGCCTTGCGAATTACTGCTTGGCTGGCTCAGCAGCAGGTGCTGGTGCAGCTGCGGGTGCTTCTGTGGCAGGTGCTGGTGCAGCTGCGGGTGCTTCTGTGGCAGGTGCTGGTGCAGCTGCGGCAGGTGCTTCAACAGGAGCAGCGGCTTCTTCTTTTTTGCCACAAGCGGTCAAAGCGAAAGCAGCCAACAGAGCGGCCAAGAGAACTGATTTTTTCATGATGAAACTCACAAAGATAAAAGATTGAACAAACAAAGCTGTCCAAAAAAAAGCCCGCCAAAACAGCGAACTTCTTAATGCTAGGCGGCCTGAAAACAGACTTCATCTCTGTTCTCGAACACACCGGAGCGGATCATATATCTGGCCGTGAACCTATGGATAACCCTATGAAAACATTTTTATACGAACGTGTTTTTAGTTGCTAAAAAACAACTAAAAAATCAAACGTCATAGGGATAAATGAATCCTATAGATTGATAAAGATATCAAGCCGACATCAATCTGCTGAAATCGAATCTATGCCGCCTTTAGCGGTGTCTCGTAGGGTGGGATGCCGTAACGGGCACGCAGCTCAATGCACTTGGGATTCAACGAGCCGTCAGCCATATAAACGGCAAATTCTCGACATGGCGTGGGGCGGTTGGCGTAGATGGCGCACTTGTTGTTTGGCTGCAAGGCGATGCACCGGCCGTTGCCGTTTTCGTTACCGTTTTCGGTGCCTTGCATGCACACCAAAAATGGTGTGACTGTGCGCGTCATTTCGGCGGGTACGAAACCGAGGGGAAACGAGTCCAATTCACCTTGGTAAAAAGAGACTCGAAAATGTTTACAACACACGCCGCAGTTGGAGCAGGGGCTCACCTCTGGCATGTCGTAGAAGACGCGATCATCTTCAGTCTTGATGACGTGTTGCAAGTCGGCCATGGTTGCCTCGAAAGAAAACGGACCATTCACCCACGGATCGGGGCTCGCGGATTATGCGACCAAACAATTGGGGTTGAAGCGCGCGCGTTTTAAAATATTTATTGGCAACCAATTTAAAAAGTCAAAAAGCCTATGCTAGAATTCAAGGCTCAGCGGCTGTAGCTCAGTTGGATAGAGTACTTGGCTACGAACCAAGGGGTCGTGGGTTCGAATCCTGCCAGCCGCACCAACTTTTATAAGTTCAATAAAAGGGTTGCAAACATTGTTTGCAACCCTTTTTGCGTTGTGTTGAACGCTTTGCGCGAACCTGATTTGCCAACCATTGACGGGTGTGCCATTGACTGAAAATTTATCTTTTGCGATTGATGATCCGGATGACGAGGATGATGCCTCTGCATCGACCGATGCGGCGCAGCCTTTCAAGAACTACATCACCAAAGCGGGTGAAGCCCGCCTTCGCGCCGAGCTGCTGCAACTCTTGGACGTTGAGCGCCCGATCGTGGTTGAGGCCGTTCATTGGGCCGCTAAAAATGGCGACCGATCAGAAAATGGTGATTACATCTATGGCAAAAAACGCCTTCGTGAAATTGATCGGCGACTGCGGTTTTTAACCAAGCGTTTGGCGATTGCCACGGTTGTCGATACGACGGCGAATGCCGGCATCGATCAGGTGTTCTTCGGTGCAACAGTGACTTACACCGTGGTGGCTGGAGACGATGCAGGCGCCACCATCACTGTGCAGATTGTGGGCGTTGACGAGGTGCAGCACGAGCTGGGGCAGATCAGTTGGATATCGCCAATTGCGAAAGCAATACTCAAAGCGCACGTGGGAGATGAGGTTCGTGTGCAAACACCATCGGGCCCTCAATTGCTGTGCATCGATGATGTGCAATACCTCGCCTCAGATCCCGTTGCGTAGCAACAGGTAGAGCGCCGTTCCCAAACCAATGCTGAGCAGTGCCTTGCGCTGCCACCACTGCATGGCGATGACGACGCCAAGCGCGAGGATCTCAGGCCACAAGCGCCCATCCCAGCTGCCTGAAATATCCAGCACGCTGTGAAGGGTCAGTAGCACCATGATGCTGAGCGGCAAGAAGCGCCCGAGGCGCGTCACCTGTGGGTGCTTTTGTAGCCACCGGCCTGTCAAAAATGGCGTCGCCCGGATGCCGAAGGTCACCACCCCCATGGCCAAGATCACCAGTGCGATGTAGGCCTCATCGCTCATGACTGATCCAATCGAGCATGATGGCTGCCCCAACGCTAAGGGCTATCGACAGCAAGAGCGCCTGTTGTGGCGCAACGAGCCAAGCAACCGGGTAAGCGGCGAGCGCCACCCAGAGGGGCTTTGGGCTGCTTCGCGCTCGCCACTGTTCCACAACCAAGACGGCGAACAGCGCGACCAGTGCGAAGTCCAAACCCGCAAGTTGGGTTTGTGCCTGGCTACCCAGAAGCGCGCCAATGGCTGTGCCGCTGACCCACCACAGTTGGTTGATGAGGGTGAGCCAAACGCGCTGTGCTGTCGACGTTTCTGGCGGCAGGGTGGTGAGCACTGAGTAGGTCTCATCGGTCAGACCAAAAACCATGTAAGCCCTCGCAATCGGATGCTGGGGTAAGGCATGCAGAAGCGAGAGTCCGTAAAAGACATGGCGCAAATTGACCACCAGCGTTGCCAGTGCAATCGATCCGACCGACAGTCCCGCAGACAACATGGGGATCATCATGAACTGCGAGGCGCCGGCGTAAACCCAAATGCTGCTGGCGATTGCGAGCCACCACGGCCCACCCGCCTGCACAAATAAAAAGCCGAAGACGGCGCCAAGGGGGACGTAGCCGACGGCTACCGGCACCGATAAAAGCAGTGGGGATGGCCCCGCCGTTGTGAGTGATACCGACACGTCAGCCGCGAACCTTGTGTCGATGGGCGCGTAAGACCGATGGCGTCCGCTTCACGGCGCGCAGCACATCCGCTAAGTGCCTGCGATTGCGAACAGCAACCGTGAAGCGCAATTCCACTTGGTTTTGGTCGTTGCCCATGTCAACGTGGGTGATGTCGGCTTCCGCGCTGGTCAGCGCAGCGGCAACGCGCGCCAAAACGCCTTTACCGTTATCAACACTGACAAGCAGCTTTGATTCAAATGGGCGTGTGGGTTCGTCGGACCATTCGACGGGTAAGAATCGCTCGCTGTCGCGTTGCAGCAGGCGGCGCCCTGTGGGACATTCCACCGTGTGCACCGCAAGCCCGTCACCCCGTCCCAAGTAACCCACGATTCGGTCGCCTGGAATCGGTTGGCAGCATTGCGCGTACAAGACAGATGCGCCTTCCGTGCCGTCCAATGTGAGGACACCTTGCCCAATCGTCTCATCGGTTTGGCCCGCGAAGCGTGCGGATGTGATGAGCATCATGTCGGGACGCAAGCCTTCTTCGGCCAGCAGGGTCGTTAACTTTTTGGCAATGATGCTGGCGATGCGTTTGCCCAAGCCCAAATCACTGTAGAGCTCGTTGATCGTTTTGTTACCCGCAAAGCGCAGTAGTTTTGCCCAAACGTCCTCGTGTTTGATTTCATCTGGCAGCTGCCCGATGCCCTCTGCTCTAAGCGATTGTCTGAGCATTTTGACGCCCAGTTCGCGTGACTGGTCATCTTCCAATTGCTTGAGGTAATTGCGAATTTTTGATCGCGCACGTCCCGTTTGAACGAAGGTCAGCCATGCCGGATTGGGCCCGGACATGCTGGCGGTTTCGATGCCAACAACATCCCCGTTTTGCAACTCAGACCGCAGCGGTGCGGGCTCGCCGTTGATGGTCGCCGATACGGCGTGCTGCCCCACGTCGGTGTGGATGGCGTAGGCGAAGTCGACAGCGGTGGCACCCCTTGGCATCGACAAAATTTTGCCCTTGGGCGTGAAAACGTACACCGAGTCGGGGAACAGGTCGATCTTGATGTGATCCCAAAACTCGGCGGCATCGCGCGTCTCTTGCTGAATGTCGAGCATGGATTGAACCCATTGGGCACTGAGGCGCTCGCCCTCGGTCCCTTCAGGGTTGTCGGCTTTATAGAGCCAATGCGCGGCAACGCCTGACTCGGCCACGAGGTTCATCTCGATGGTCCGCAGCTGAATCTCGATGTTGATGCCAGCAGGCCCCACCAGTGTGGTGTGCAGGGACTGATACCCATTCACCTTTGGGATGGCGATGTAGTCTTTGAAGCGGCCAGGGACGGGCTTGTAAATTTGATGCAACAAACCCAACGCGGTATAGCAATCGATCAAGCTGGGTAACAGCACCCGAAAGCCATACAAATCACTCACCTGAGAGAAGCTCAAGTGCTTCTCATGCATCTTGTTGTAGATTGAATAAAGCGTTTTTTCGCGCCCTTGTACGTCGGCATAGATGTTGTGGTTAGCCAATGCCGTTAAGACGTCAGTCTTCACCCGGTCAATCAAATCATTGCGACGCCGACGCGCGCGGTCAACAGCCTTGGTCAGGGTTCGGTAGCGCCAAGGGTTGAGGAACTGAAACGACAGGTCTTGTAATTCGCGGTAGGTTCGGTCGAGGCCGAGCCGGTGTGCGATGGGCGCGTAGATGTCCGAGGTTTCTTCGGAGATGCGGCGCCATTTGCTGCGCGGCATGTCCCCCATCGTGCGCATGTTGTGGGTTCGGTCAGCGAGTTTGATGAGAATCACGCGCACATCGCGAGCCATCGCGAGCAACATCTTGCGGAACGACTCGGCTTGGTTTTCTTCACGGTTATCGAATTCAAGCTTTTCGAGTTTGGTGAGCCCATCAACCAGATCGGCCACGCCCATACCGAAGCGTTCGGCCATTTCGATTTTGGTGATGCCGCAATCTTCCAGCACGTCGTGCATCAGTGCAGCCATGATCGCCTGCGCATCCAGCTTCCAGTCCGCGCATAAACCCGCCACCGCAATGGGGTGGGTGATGTAGGGCGCACCGCTTTTACGCATTTGTCCGAGGTGTGCCTCGTCGGCAAAGCGATAGGCTTTGCGAACGTCGTCGATGTCGCTGTCGTTCAGGTAATCGATCTTTTTAAGCAGCGCGGCAAAGCTGGCTGCAGCGGCGGTTTGAACGGCCGTGCCCGACCCGCCCGGATGCGGGGCGGTAAGCTCTTCAGAAATCGCTTTTTTTGTGCGGGCCATAGCTGATACTTTAGCGCGTTGCTGGGCGCTCTTTGCCCTGTGGGGATTTTTGGGCAAAAAAAAGCACCCCGAAGGGTGCTGCTTTGCCGATGTGGCGGATCAGGTGGGTACCTTGCGCAACATCTCGAGGCCGACTTCGCCAGCGGCGATTTCGCGCAGGGCGGTGACGCCGGGCTTGTTTTGGGTCTCAACGCGGGCCGTGTGACCTTGGCTCAACATGCGTGCGCGGTAAGTGGCTGCCAACACGAGTTGGAAGCGATTGGGGATCTTTTCCAGGCAATCTTCGACGGTGATACGGGCCATGATTGGACTCCAGTGTGTTCAAACGAAATTAAGGAACGACGGTGATACGGGTGCGCGAGAGTTAGTCAATGGAGTCGAGACTCGTGAGACCCAAACCGGTGAAGGTTTCTGAATGCAATCTGCGCTGCGCAGCGTACTTGAGTCGTTGGGCATGAACGATGGCTTTTAGGTCAAAAAGCGCTCGGTCAAACAACTCATTGATTATAACGTAGTGGAAATGCTGCGCATGGGCAATCTCATGGCGGGCATTGGCAAGCCGGACTTCGATCACATCGTCGGTGTCCGCGGCACGGCGTTCGAGGCGGGCGCGCAGCTCTTCCCAGCTGGGGGGCAGGATGAAGATCAGGACCGCATTGGCGTAAAGCTTCTTAATTTGCAGGGCGCCCTGGTAGTCGATCTCCAGCACCACATCGGTGCCCTTGGCAATTTGATCGTCGATCGCCTGGCGTGAGGTGCCATAGGAGTTGCCGTGCACGTTCGCCCATTCAAGGAAGGCGTTGTCGCTGACCATGGCCTCAAACGCCTCGGACGTGACGAAATGGTATTCCCGGCCATCTTTTTCTTGCCCCCTCGGGGCGCGCGTCGTGTGGGAGACGCTCGGGCTCACGCGCGAGTCCAGTTCCATGAGCGCCTTGACGAGGCTTGACTTGCCCGTGCCGCTCGGTGCGGCCACCACGTAGAGGTTGCCAGGGTAGTCGGAAATGGGCGTTTGGGCGGGGGCTGTCATTGTGGCGCGGCTCTTGGCCAAAGGATCAAAACGGTATTTTATCGCCTGTGGCTGGCTTCATTGGCGCCTACTCAATGTTCTGCACTTGCTCGCGCATTTGCTCAATCAACACTTTCATGTCAACCGAAATGCGGGTGAGCTCAAGGCTGGAGGATTTTGAGCCCAGGGTGTTGGCCTCCCGATGCAGCTCTTGGATGAGGAAGTCGAGTCGTTTGCCAAGCTCGCCACCCTTTGCCAGCAGGCGATCAATTTCGTCTAGATGGGAGTGCAGCCGGCTCACTTCCTCGGCAACATCAATGCGGATGGCGAAAGCGGTGGCTTCGCTGAGCGCCCGGTCTTGCGCGGCTTGTGCGGCGGTTGCGCTGGCATTTTGGCCCACATCGCCCATGGCAGCCTGCCAGCGTTCAAGAAATCGTTGGCGCTGCTGCTCGACGAGCTGAGGCACGAGGGGCTCGGCTGCTTTTGCAAGGGCTCGCATTTGTGCGGTGCGTTGGGTGATGGTTTCGGCCAGTCGGGTTCCCTCCTGCGCACGTGCTGCCATCAAGCCGGTGACGGCCTCATCAAGCAGTGCTTGGACGCGCTCGGTAACGGTGGGGTCGATGAGGTTGCCGCCACTGCCCATCTGCATGACTTGCGCGACGGTGAGTGGCGCCGCCGAATGGAGCACGGCGCGGATGGCGGTTTGGGCGTCCAGCAAACGCTCCAACGCCCCCTGATCCGGCACGGTCTGGGCACTGTCGTGTTGACGCTCTATCCAAGCGCGAACCTCGACTTTTCCGCGCTTGAGTTGCTTGGTGATGCGTTCGCGCAGTGCGGGTTCTGCGTTGCGCAGCTCATCGCTGACTCGGAAGCTCAGGTCAAGAAACCGGCTGTTCACGGACCGGATTTCGAGCCCAATACCCACCTGTTGGCCGACACCGGTTGTGGCGCTTTGCGTGGCGGGTGATTGGCAACTGGCATAGCCAGTCATGCTGTAAACGGGCATGGGGCGATCATTTCATAAACGGAAACCCCATTATCGCAGTCTGGGAAGACGGGCTGTGAGATCATTAAGGCTCTTAAAAACCAACCGTATCGACCGAGCACGACATGACCTACTTACGAACCGAAAACCGCGCCGCGGATGCACTGCGCCCCGTCCGGATCACCCGCCAATTCACGATTCATGCAGAAGGCTCGGTTCTGATTGAATTTGGGCAAACCCGCGTCTTGTGCACTGCCTCGGTTGAAGATCGTGTGCCACCGCACAAAAAAGGCAGTGGCGAGGGCTGGGTGACCGCCGAATATGGCATGTTGCCCCGTGCCACCCATACCCGCAGCAGCCGTGAGGCCGCGAAAGGGAAGCAGAGCGGTCGCACCCAAGAGATCCAACGGCTCATCGGTCGCTCCCTGCGGGCCGTTTTTGACCTAAAAGCCCTTGGTGAACGCACCATCACCCTGGATTGCGATGTGCTTCAAGCCGATGGCGGTACGCGTACCGCAGCGATTACGGGGGCTTTCGTCGCCGCCTCGGATGCGGTCGCTGGTTTATTGGCCAGCGGCGCACTGCAGCAAAGTCCGATTCGTGAGCCGATTGCGGCCATCTCCGTGGGTATCGTCTCGGGTACGCCCTTGTTGGACCTCGAGTACATCGAAGACAGCGCCTGTGACACCGACATGAACGTGGTGATGACGGCTGCCGGCCATTTCGTTGAGGTGCAGGGCACGGCGGAGGGCGCTGCTTTTTCCAGAAAAGAAATGGGGCAGTTGCTTGATTTGGCGGAGAAGGGGATCGCCGAGCTGGTCGCTCTGCAAAAGCAAGCGCTGGCAGGTCACACGTCATGAAGCTGGTTCTGGCGTCCAACAACGCGGGCAAATTGGGTGAGTTACAAGCGTTGCTGGCCCCGTTGGGCGTCTCGCTGATCGCTCAAGGCGAGCTCAACGTGCCTGAGGCGCCAGAGCCGCACAAAACGTTTGTCGAGAACGCGTTGGCGAAGGCGCGTAATGCCGCCCATCACACCGGCCTACCGGCGATTGCCGACGATGCCGGCTTGTGTGTTGATGCATTTGGCGGCCTGCCTGGCGTGGACACCGCCTACTACGCCACACAGTTTGGTTACCCCAAAGGGGACGATAACAATGTGCGCGCCTTGCTCGAACAAATGGCCGGCGTGACCGATCGGCGTGCCGCCCTTGTCAGCACGTTGGTTGCCGTTCGTCGGGTGGATGACCCTGAGCCCTTGATCGCCTCGGGGCGCGCGCCTGGGCTCATCACGACAGCGCCGATTGGCGACAATGGGTTTGGGTTTGACCCCGTCATGTGGCTACCCGAATTTCAAAAAACCTTTGCCCAACTGCCCACAGCGGTCAAGAACGCCAACAGCCACCGCGGTAAAGCGGCTCAGCAGATGTTGGCGCTGATGCAGTCGCGCTGGTTCGATTAAGGCCCGTTGTGTCCATCATCACCCTCACGCCAAGTGATGACATGGGTCAGGTGAATCCTGATCCTGTCCATCTCATGCGCCCCGGGCTTTTACAGCTCAGTGCCTTGCCGCCGTTGGCGTTGTATGTTCACTTGCCGTGGTGTATCCGCAAGTGCCCCTACTGCGATTTCAATTCCCACGCTTGGACCGCCGATGCCGGTGAGTTGCCCGAGGGGCCCTACCTCGACGCCCTGTGCGCCGACTTGGAAGCGGCGTTACCCCTGATATGGGGGCGCACGGTTCACAGCATATTTATCGGCGGCGGCACGCCAAGCCTCTTCTCGCCCCAGAGTATTGAGCGGCTTCTGGGCGACATTCGGGCGCGGCTAAAGCTGACCCCCGACTGCGAAATCACGATGGAGGCAAACCCCGGCACCTTTGAGCGCGAGC
>Ga0102867_1000565_pt1 | contig 8929 bp, 9 predicted proteins | sample Colrivmeta1546B3_FD_78437 | JGI IMG/M metagenome (GOLD analysis project Ga0102867, IMG submission 78437) | Estuarine microbial communities from the Columbia River estuary - metaG 1546B-3 | ecosystem: Environmental > Aquatic > Marine > Intertidal zone > Estuary | place: USA: Columbia River Estuary...
AGGTTCAACGCAGCCGCTTGGTCGCCCCTATCGGCGTTTAGCATAATCGTCACAGTGTAAGACCCATCTGCCGACAACCGGATGTCCGCGCGCTCCATCGCGGATTGGCTGACCAAAGGCAGTAATAACTGCGCCCCGTCGCAGCGGGGTTGACCCAGCATCCCATTTTGCAAGTTAAGCCCCGGCATAGTGTCGGACAAGGTCAGCCGGACTTGCCCGCTAGCTTCCACGCACCGGCCTGCGGCAAAGCGCGCGGAAAAGCTTTCAAATTGTATATTCTCCGCCGGAAACGGCGCGAACAGCGCACCCACTGGCAAGGTTGCGGACAGGTTATGGACCGACACACCATTAAATCCGCGTGATACAGACCCGGCTATGCCGGGCACAAATTGTGCGTTGCCCCGTGACAACAATATTTCTGCACGCCCCATAAACAGCGGCGCAAACAACAAACGGGCATTCACATCGCCCACGGACAATTTGCCAAGGCGGAGGTCGCGGATAGACCCATCCCAAATGATGCCATCCACTTTACGTGCTGTTATCCCGTCACCTGCGATAATAGTCCGCAAGGGCATGAATAATATCGTGGCAACAGCCAACGCTGCAACCGAGGCAATGACAAAGCGCGGTTTCATGGAGCACTCATCTGCAATTGCGCATCAACGGTTACCGTGCTGTTCGCGCCCGGCCGCAATGTTACGGCGCGCACCGCAACATTCTGCCCCTCAAGCTCAGTTAACCATGAAAGCAATGCCGGCGCCCGCGCTTGATCAATACGGAAACTTATTTGACCTGGCGCGCCATTGCCCGATTTAACTAGATCAAACCCCTTTTCCGCGGCATTTTGGGTTATCAAAATATCAATATCCGCCATTGCCGTGGCACGCTGTCCCTTCGGCTTCTGCGCTGCGTCTACCGCTGCGATTACACGGCCGCGCCGCTGGACCGCTTCTTCATGATCGAGCCTTGCCTGATCAATAGTCGACAATATGGGCATTAAAATTCCAAAAATGGCCACCACAAGAGCGGTCAGCGCGCCCGCTGTACCGAGGAGCCATTGCTCGCGCCGCGTCAGGGTCGCAAACCATACACCTATAGTCGCTATCATGGCATCCTCACTGTCATGTCGACCAATGTCGCACCGGTCGTGTCTTGACGGGAGGTTGCCGTAATTCGGAACCCATCTTGCTGAATGGTCACGAGCGCCTTGTTAATGTTATCCGCAGTGGGTGCGGCCAAAACAACGGTCAAAATGCCGTCCGGCGTGTATCGTAATTCCCGAACAGACACATTTGGCGAAGCCTTTACACTGCGCCACAGGGCGGCAGAAAGTGGCGCAAAGCTTCCTTGCGTTTTACCCTGACGATTAAGCGACGCGGCCAGCATGCTTTCGGACTGATCAATATCTTGGATGGCTGGATCAATTGTCTGAGCCGCTGCCAAGGCAGCGTTATTTTCTGACGCGGTTGCCATCCAATATTTCGCCAAGGTCACAAGCGTGAGCAGCATTGTCACAACAATAAGCGCAGTCAAAAGCCGCCGCACCCAAAACTTTTGCTCAGGGGTTAGCCACACCGCCCGCTCCCGTTTTGCGAACACGCCTTCACGCAAGTTCAACAATGGCGCGGCACTGGCGGAAAGCAGCATGTACCGAAGCGCGTCTGTATCAATTGCTTCTATAGGCGCATCGCCAATGACCAGATCGCGCAAAACAGCGTCATCGGGGATCGCAAATTGTGCGCCGCGCAGGACACTCACGCCGTCCATTTCCGCCCGGAATACACCATCTGATTGGATAGCCAGCGACAAAGCAAAGGGCAGAACGATGTCAGGATTTAGCCCGCGTGCGCTAAGAATATCCAAACCGCGCTGCATAACCTCTGGCGTGATTGTTGCTGTCGCCACGACTTCGTTATAATCTGCACCAGCGCTGCAGTGCACCACGCCAAGCGATTGTTCGGTTGCACGCAGTATCGCCACGCTCTCGGCCTGACGGCCTTGCACATCTGGCAGCGTAAACCAATGACACCGCACATCCTCCGGCGCGACAACTGCCATTACAGTCTGATCGTCAACCGCCGGCTCGAAATTGGAAAGCGCACCTGCATCCTGCCAATCGCCCTCGATGACCCTAAATACCTTTGGATCATCCCGCTCAGACGTCGGGAAACGGGTGATGACCAATGTCATTCCTCTTCCCCCCAGCTACGCCAAACAACGCGCGCAGGCGCAGGCGACGCGACAATCATCGACTGTCCGGCAAGCTTGAGTTCGCCAAATGAGACTATTGTGCTCAACAGGAAGTAATTGCTAGTCAGTTTTACCTGCCCTTGAACCAGAGAAGACGGTTGCAGCGCGGCAATTTCAGGTGCCGCCCAGAATCGAATGAGGCTTCCATAGCCGCTCGACGGCCTCTTGGCGAGATAGCTGCGCGCCAAAGTCAAATTCATTTTTCCCGGCGGAAAAAGCATCGCCAACAATGGTGCTTGTTCGGGTAGCAAGGTGTTAACGTTCAACGGCGATAAAACGGGATCGGGAAGCGCGCAGATCCAATCTTGCAACTTTGCATAGATAGCAGGGGTCACTCCGTTCACCGCGCGCAACTCGCTTGGATGCGCATATAGCCTATTTGCCACGAGATACGGTGTTGCAGCAGAGCGATACCTGTCATCCTCTAGGCCATTTGGTAATGGCATCATATTGCTATCCGCCCAGTCAGCGCTAGCAGCAGCGATACTGCGCGCGGTGTTTTCGTTTATGCCCAATACGACCATTAACGATGTCATCTGTTCTTGCCCTGCCGGGTTGGCAGAATATTGGCCATCCGATTCCGTCACCAAGCTATTGAGATTGAAGCAGTTACCTGCATCGCGCACGGAAGCGGTGGCAGCCCCTATCGGAATGGGAATAGTTTGCGGATTACCCAGCCAATCACCCGATAATGTGGTTTGCGCAGCATCGCGGGCCACCAGATCCTCAATACGCGCAGATGCAATCGCTTCGGTCGCGTATGTAAACATCCGCGCCTGCGCTAGCGCGTTGCCATTGCCTGACAATTTGCTCGATAAACTCAGGCGATCAAGTGTTGTGGCGGCAATCACCGCAAGCACCGCTACCATCAGCAGTACCGAAAGCAAGGCCGCGCCGCGTTCTGAAGGCCTTTGCGCATTCATTCTACAGCGCCTGTTTCAACGCTCGGGGGCGGAACGCGTGTTTGTGGTCCAACCAGGAAAAGCATGCGTTGCTCGGGCTTTCCTACCAAATTGAGATTTACGGCAATGGCGCGCGGCATCGCATCCGCATCAGCCGCAGTCCAATCATCACGCCAAGCACCCGTATCATCACGAAATTCGACTGTTGCAGAAGCCACATTCTCTAACAAGACCGCAGCGTCTGTGGGTGCTGCTCCATCGAGCATAGGCCAGCTTAACCGCTTTAGCGCACCACCTTGCAAAACATAAGCCACGCGTTGTAGCCCTGCCCTTGGTGCACTATCAAAATTGGACCACCCTGCCCGCACAAAGCCAAATAGAGCGCCGGGGACGCTTGCATCATTTTGAGTGAAAGCTGGAACGGGTTGGCCCGATTGATCTCGTACGGGGCGGGCGATCGCCTGCGCTAAGTCGCCTTCCAAACTGTTGGTCAAACGATTGGACAATGTCATTTCTTCGAGCCGCGATTTCACGGCAATTTGGGTATCGCTACCGGAACGCAACAGCATAACGCCAGCCACCGAAATGAGCGCAAAGATCGCGAGCGCAACAAGCAACTCTATCAGGGTAAATCCTGCTTCAGAATGACGCGCTTCGGTCACTGTTCAACTGGCCTTGCAATCGTCAGGCGTGCCTTGCGCAGTGCGGCATTGCCGGTCCCTACCACATTGATTTCGACAGTTACGAGGCGGCTATCATCGGTGGAATTTGTTGTGGCCGTCCATTTCCAATTCTGACCGCCGTTTAATTCTTCGCCGCGGGTTTCGCCGAGTGTTGGCGGCGTGGGGTTAGACAATGTTTCCACGGCCACGTTTCGGGCCACCTGCCATGCCATATTGCTATCGCCCAAATTGGCTGTCGAGCGCACAGAATATCCCTGCAAACGCACCATAGCCAAGGCGGCAAGGCTGAAAATCGCAAGCGCAACCATTATTTCCAACAGCGTAAAGCCATTGCGCGGCAATGAAGTTTTAACGGACAACGCGGATATCCCCGGTTGCCGCGAGGTTTAGCGTGACCGTTACATTGTCGCGCTTAATGGCAATATTGGCGGCGCTTGACGGCAGCCCAGTGCTGTCGAAGGCGAGCCGCATTTGCCGCACGCCTGACATCTGAACCGTGGTGCCACTTTTCCAGTCAGTTGTTGAAAACGGGGCTTCGGACAACGCGACCCAGTTCCCATCATTGCGCGTTTCAAAGCCATAGCCCGACGGACGCACCGTGACGGCCATAGTGCGCGATTGCAATATGGCGTTATCGCGCAAGGCAGCGACGCGCGCGGCAAACTGCTCTGCTTCATCACGTACGCCACGTTCCGGCGAGCTTATAGTCATAACAACTGCCGTGCTCGCGATGCCGATGATGAACAACACGACCATCAACTCCACTAAGCTGAAGCCACGCGCATTATCCTGAACGATTAATGGGATTGACGGCTTAGTCGCCGTAAATGTCGGCATTGTCATTCTCGCCGCCAGGCGCGCCATCAGCACCAAGCGAATAGATATCAAAAGCGCCGTTCTTGCCAGGCATGCTATACTGATATGGACGGTTCCAAGGGTCCATGGGTAATTTTTTGATATAGCCTTCGCTGCGCATTCCCGTCGCCGGCGGTGTAACCAATGCCTGAAGACCCGCGCCTGCGTCAGGGTAGGTCAGATTATCAAGCCGATAGGTTTCCATTGCCTGCCCCAATACAGCGATGTCTGCCCGTGCCTTTTGCACCATGGCCTTGTCCTGATTGGGTAGAACGTTAATGGCCACGACCGTTGTCAGCAGTGCCAAGATAAACAAAGTCACCATCATTTCGACTAACGTAAAACCGTTGCGCTGCTGCTTCACTGCCTTGCGGCGGAACTTCGCTGGTGCCCGGCTGGTATCGGTGAAAAGATTAAAAAATAAGCGAAGCATATCCTATAGTCCCGTTAGGTTCTGAAGTTGAAGAATAGGCAGCAATATTGCCAATATAATGACCGCAACCACGCCGCCCATGGCGACAATGATCAAGGGTTCCAGCAGCGACAAAGCGGTGCTTGTGAAATTATCAAATTCGCGTTCCAGATATTCAGCAGCACGTTCCAGCATGAGATCCAACTGCCCAGCGCTCTCGCCGCTGGCCGTCAAATACACAAGCAAAGGCGGAAAAACGCCACTGGCACGCATCGCGCCAGACAGGCTACCGCCGCTACGCACAGACTCCACAATCTCGTCATTAGCTGCCGACAATATCTTATTGCGAATGGTGCCGCCCGTCAGGCGCAAGCCCTCAAGCAACGGTAAACGGCTGGCAACCATAGTGGCCAGTGTCCGCGCCATGCGCGCGGCATGCAGGTTGCGCAATAGCTTTCCAACCACCGGAATGCGCAGAATATTGCGGTCCACCGCCAGACGAAAAGCGGGTTGTTTTAAACCTTGCGCGAAAGCAAACGCTCCCAGCAAGGCGAGGATGATCAGTACCCAATAATAATTCGCCAAAAATGCCGAAATGCCAATCACCATCCGCGTGATCAGCGGCAATTGCTGATCAACATTATCGAATTGTTCGACCACGCGCGGCACGACAGATACCATTAGACCCATCACGACGAGGATTGCGACCAGCGACAGTATTGCCGGATAAGCAAGCGCGCCTATCAACTTACCACGCATCTCCGCTTGCCGTTCGAGCAGCACTGCAAGCCGTTCGGTGATGAGCGGCAATGTACCTGCACCCTCCCCTGCGGCGATCATCGCGCGATACAGGGCTGGAAAACTGTTGCTTTCGCGGCGCATAGCATCCGACAATCTTTGGCCTTCAACAACGCCCGCGTGAACGCCCGTCAATATCTGGCGGACATGAGCCTGCTCACTTTGTCGGCTAATTGTCCGCAGCGCTTCTTCCAAGGGCGACACTTGCGCCAAGGAAGACAATTGCCGTGTGAACAATGTCAGCTGCTTTGCGTTTAACCGTGGCTGCCGCTTCAGTGGTAGATTGGCAAAGGCCGATACACGCGCTTCGGCCGGCATTACGTTCACAATGTAGAGTTTTTTCGACACCAATGCTTCGCGCGCCAAATCATCATTGGCCGCAGATATCCTCCCGCGCCGCTCGCGCCCATCGGGGTCGATCGCATGATACGCAAATTCAGGCATCAACGATGTCTTCACGGCGTGAAATGCGAATAGCCTCCTCTGGTGTGGTTTCTCCGTTCCGCACCAATTTGCGCGCCGCGGCACTTAAATTGGGTTGGTTCACAAACGCATGTCGCGCCAATATGGCTTCGTCGCCGCCGTCATTGATTAAGCGGCGAATGGTGTCATCCACACGGACGGCCTCAAACACACCGATACGGCCCAAAAAGCCGGTATTGTTGCACTCGGGGCAACCGACGGCTTTATAAACCGCAGTACCCTTGTCAAAACCAAGTAACGATGCGGCATTGCCATCGGCCTGAACCGTTTGACGGCAATGTGGACACAGGCGGCGCACAAGACGCTGTGCGATAACCGCGCGCAGGGTCGATGCCAGCAAGAAAGGTTCCACCTTCATATCGCGCATACGCGTGATGGCACCCAGCGCATCATTTGTGTGGACCGTGGTAAGCACCAAATGGCCGGTTAGCGCCGCTTGCACAGCGATATCGGCGGTTTCACGGTCCCGGATTTCGCCGACCATTACGACGTCAGGATCCTGCCGCAAAATCGCGCGCAGACCTGCAGCAAAGGTCATGCCTACTTTCGCATTAACCTGCGTCTGGCCAATGCCTTCAACGGCATATTCGACGGGATCTTCGACCGTCAATATGTTGCGGGAACCGTCATTCAGACGCTTTAAGCCTGCGTATAATGTGGTGGTTTTACCCGATCCCGTAGGCCCGGTAACCAGAATGATGCCATTGGGATCAGCCAATGCTTCGCGCAAGATTTTGAGGGTCTCGTCAGACATGCCCAGCAGATCAAGCGAAATTCCTGCATTTTCATTATCGAGGATCCGCATCACGACGCGCTCCCCTGCTCGGCTGGGTAAAGTCGACACACGAACATCGACCATCTTACCGCCAAGCGTTAGGCCAATACGGCCATCCTGGGGAATGCGGCGTTCCGCAATGTCCAGACGTGCCATGACCTTGATGCGGCTAACGACAACAGGCGCGACGTTGGCGGGGAGGCGAAGTCGTTCCTGCAAGACCCCATCGGCGCGCATGCGGATCACTAGGCCTGTTTCATAAGGCTCGATATGAATATCCGATACACCTTGCCGCACAGCCTCTGCAATGATGCCGTTAATCAACCGGATAACGGGCGCGTCATCTGCACTGTCGAGCAAATCATCGGCGCTAGGTAACATATCGGACAGCAGATCACCGTCGTTACCGCCTATTGAGCCTGCCATTGCAGCGGCACTTCCGTCCATGGCATAATGATCGGACAGATAACGGTCAAAGGTCTGGCTATCAGCTATCTCAACGTCGAACGGCATCGCCAAATAGCGCCTTACTTCGAGCAGCATGAGGGGATCTGCGCCTTCGCGCATCGCTACGATTAAACGCGCGTTGCTCTCATAACGCAAAACCAGTCCGTGCGCCTTGGCAAAGGTATAAGGCAAATCCAGCACTCGCGTGATTTCGGCACCGGTGACAGGTGCGTCCGCCGCGACGCCGGCTGCGTCCTGTCGCCCCAGCATGCCTTGCGGATCGGTCATTATTGTCCATCCCCGCTTGGCGTCGCTATGTCGCTCGCGGGCACATCCGCCGATTGTAGCGGGCTAGCTGCGGGCGGGCGGGTGAAATTTCCGTCTGCGCCGATAATGATGTCGTTCGCCTGCGCCTTTGGTTCGCTTGGTGGTGCAGCTCCCATATAGTCGCGCAACAATTCATCGATGCTTGGATCCATATCGGGGTTACGCACCTTCTGCATATCGCGCACATAACCATAACGACGCGCGGTTAAACGATCGCCATCTTCGCGGCTGCGCAAGATTGTAGGCCGGATGAACACCATCAGGTTTGTCTTGCTGCGGCTGCGGCTGCGCGACTTAAACAGTTCACCTACGAGGGGAATGTCACTTAGTAACGGAATACGCTCAATAGTGCGGCGTTCGTCATCATTAAGAAGCCCACCTATCGCCAACAATTGCCCGTCGCCGACCGTCAACGTGGTCTCGAATTCACGTTTGTTAAGGACAAGATCGTTCGACCGCGAAGACACAGGGCCCGCAACGCTCGAAACTTCTTGTTTGAGAAACAGCTTCACATCGCCTTGCGCGTTGACCTGCGGCGTCACCTCAAGCTTGATGCCGACTTCCTGCCGCTGCACAGTACGGAATGCGTTTTCAAAGTTTGCGGACAATTGCTCACCCGTACTGACCGGCACTTCCTGGCCCACTAGGAATTTCGCCTTTTGGTTGTTCAGCGTAACAATATGCGGTGTCGCCAAAAGGTTGGACTCTGTATCCGCTGCAATGGCGTTAATGATAGTGCCAAAAACTGCATTGTTTCCGATATCAAGCGCAAAGCCGCCAAAGCCGCCCGTTGCATTCAAAATCGATGCCGCAGCGGCTTGTTGCAGGCTATCACCCAAGGCGCTGTTGGTCGCGGTGGTGGTTGTGTTACCATTCACCGTGGTCGTCGTGCGCGTCAGCTCCTCGGCCCCGACAGCGCCTGCTATGGTCAGAATATTGGGCGAGGCATTGGAGTAATTGGTCGCGGCAAAGGGCGCGTCCTTGCCCCCCACAA
>Ga0102867_1000600_pt1 | contig 8670 bp, 7 predicted proteins | sample Colrivmeta1546B3_FD_78437 | JGI IMG/M metagenome (GOLD analysis project Ga0102867, IMG submission 78437) | Estuarine microbial communities from the Columbia River estuary - metaG 1546B-3 | ecosystem: Environmental > Aquatic > Marine > Intertidal zone > Estuary | place: USA: Columbia River Estuary...
CGCTGCCCTTTGCCTTCACTTTCTTGAAGTGTTCCAGTAATTTTTAAAGCTGCACCAACCGTAATTTTCTTTAATATTTCTTCTGGTAAAGAGTCAAAATCTATGACACATTGTAGGTTTTCCATGCAAGACCCGTCGTTTAAGGCAATAAAACGGTTGCTTCTAAAACTTCTTACCCATCCTTGAACAGTTAAGGTGGTCAGCGGGGCTACATCTTGTAAAATAGATTTAATTCTCGGTGTAATCATGGTTGTTTGTATTCCTATTCAGTTAAAACGCAAAGATAGTTTAATCACTTAAGTTTCACTTTCTTTTGGTAAAATATCTATTTGAGGTTTTTTAAAGGTCTGCTTGTTGGCAATACTTTTTTCTAAAGACAGTAAAAGAGAAGGCAATAGAATTAGGTTGGACAGCATGGCAAAAAGCAAGGTAGCAGAAACGAGTCCACCCAAAGCTATTGTTCCACCAAAGCTAGAGACTGTAAATACAGAAAATCCAAAAAACAGTACAATGGAGGTGTAAAACATACTCACGCCTGTTTCTTTTAAAGCAGCGTAAACAGAAGGTTTTATGCGCCATTTATTGGCAATGAGTTCTTGTCGGTATTTGGCCAAAAAGTGAATGGTGTCGTCTACAGATATCCCAAAGGCAATACTAAATACCAATATGGTAGAGGGTTTTATAGGTACCCCAATGAAACCCATCATTCCCGCAGTAATCAGTAGGGGAAGTAAGTTTGGAATAAGGGAAATCACAATCATTCTAAAGGACCTAAAAAGGTAAGCCATGAATAGAGCGATGAGAAAAATGGCCAATGCCAATGACATGATTAGGTTTTTAATCAAGTACTTGGTTCCTTTTAAAAACAGCAGTGCTTTTCCTGTCAGCAATACGTTGTAGCGATCTTTTGGGAATAGTTTGTCTATTTCCTCCAATAAATCCAGTTCTACCTGTTCCATTTGATCGGTTTTTACATCTTTAATCGCTGTAGAGATTCTGGCGACTTGCCCCCTGGAATCTGTAAAATTTTTGAGTAAATCCTCGTTGGTATTGGCACCTTGGGCTGCAGACAAGATAAAGCCCCTCTCTTGGGAAGTGGGAAGCTGGTAATATTTAGGTAAATTATTGTAATAGGCTTGTTTGGCGTATTTGGCCAAATTCATTACTGAAATAGGTTTTGAAAGCTCTGGTGTTTCCTCTATAAACTGGCTTAAAGCGTCCATTTGTTCCAGGGTGCTGGGCCTTAATACCCCATTAGGTCTTTTGGTGTCTATGACAATTTCAATGGGCATAATAGCGTTGAACTCTTGTTCGAAAAAGCGAATATCCTTAAAGAAAGCCTTGTCTTTTGGCATGTCTTCTATAGGACTTCCAGAAGTTTTGATCTGATAAATTCCAATGATGCTGGTGATCAGTAAAAGAATAGACACAATATATACTGTAATTCGCTGCTCTCTCACAATCTTTTCCATACTTCCCACAAAACCGTCAATCCATTTTTTATTCAAGTGCCTTAAATGTTTTTCTTTGGGCATAGACATGAATGAATAGACAATAGGGATAATGAGTAAGGAGAGAATGAAAATTCCAATGATATTTATAGAAGCCACTATACCAAACTCTTTCAAAAGGGTACTCTCTGTAATGATAAAAGTAGCAAATCCAGAGGCGGTTGTAACATTGGTCATTAAGGTAGCGTTCCCAATTTTAGCAATGACACGCTGTAAGGAGAGTGCTTTGTTTCCGTGTTTCTGAGCCTCTTGCTGGTATTTATTGATTAGGAAAATACAATTTGGAATTCCTATCACAATAATTAATGGAGGAATTAAGGCGGTGAGTACTGTGATCTCATATTCAAGTAATCCCAATACACCAAAAGACCACATAACCCCAATAATAACTACTGCCATGGAAATAATCGTGGCCCTAACACTTCTAAAAAAAAAGAAAAATATAATAGAAGTAACCGCTAAGGCGCCTAGTATAAAGAGTCCAATTTCATCAATAATACTCTGGGCATTCATGGTCCTGATATAAGGCATGCCTGAAATACGAACATCTAGTCCGGTGTCTTCTCTGAAATTGTCTAGTAATTGTTTCAGATCTTTAAGGACAAAGTCTTTTCTAACAGAAGTATTGAGGATCTCTTTGTCTAAATAAACCAACGTTCTGAGTGTGCCAGTCTCTTTGTTAAAGAGCAGTTGGTCATAAAAAGGCTGGTTTTGATAAAGGTCTTTTAGGTGTTTATTTAGGCTTTGTTGATCCTGTGCCAAGCTTCCTTTGAAGGGAGAAAAAATAAATTTACCTGCCGTTTTCGAACGCTCTAATAATTTTAAGTTGTCTGTGGAAAGTACGGCAATTACCTCGGGGAATGCGGCCAACTGTTTGCTTAATCTATTCCACTTTTTGAAATTATTAAGCTCAAATAAAGCGCTGTCTTTTACTGCAATGGCTATGATATTACCCTCTTCTCCAAAGCGTGAAACAAAGTCTTGATAAGCTAAGTTTACAGGGTGGTTGTCTGGAAGTAGGTTGGCCTCTGTATTGGAAAAACGCATATTTTTCCATTGCATGGCCATAAAAACAGTGAAGAGAAAGACCCCAATAAGGATAGTGATCCTATTTCTAAGAATAATTCTAGCAGTGGTAGCCCAAAAGTTTTGGGTACTAAATCCTATCATGAGGTTTTTTTAATAAAGGCCTTACACCTTCATGATTTCTGCTTCTTTTACAGTGAGCAGTTCTTCAATTTTTTTACTGTACTGATTGGTGAGCTCTTGAATAGATGCTTCAGCATCTTTTGCCGTATCTTCTGGTAAGTCAGTTCCTTTAATGTCTTTGTTGGCCTCTTGCCTTGCGTTTCTAACCCCAATTTTAGCATCCTCCGCTTCTGCTTTGGCTTGTTTGACCAAATCCCTTCTACGTTCTTCCGTTAAAGGAGGCACGTTAATGATAATTAGGTCGCCATTGTTCATAGGGTTAAATCCTAAATTGGCGTTTGTAATGGCTTTTTCAATTTCTTGAAGCATGTTTTTTTCCCAAGGCTGTACCGAGATGGTTCTCGCATCTGTGGTATTTACATTGGCCACTTGTGAGAGTGGCGTTGGAGATCCATAATAATCTACCTTAACGGTAGAGAGCATAATAGGACTCGCTTTTCCAGCCCTGATTTTTGCAAATGATTTTTCTAAATGCGCCATGGCTCTGTCCATGTTTTCTTTAGCGCTGTCTAATATAAAATCTACTTCTTCATTCATCTTTAAAACGATGTTTTTATAAGTTTACAACTGTTCCTATAGCTTCTCCAGAAACAATCTTTAAAAGGTTTCCTTTCTTATTCATGTCAAATACAATGATAGGAAGTTCATTTTCCTGACTTAAAGTAAACGCAGTGGTGTCCATTACTTTCAGCCCTTTTGACAGTACTTCATTAAAAGAAATATTGTCAAATTTAGTGGCATTAGCATCTTTTTCTGGGTCTGCAGTGTAAATGCCATCTACCCGTGTTCCTTTGATAATAACGTCTGCTTCTATCTCTATAGCCCTAAGCACTGCTGCAGAATCTGTGGTGAAATATGGATTTCCAGTACCTCCACCAAAAATAACTACACGACCTTTTTCTAGGTGTCTCATAGCGCGTCTTCTAATAAAAGGCTCCGCTACTTCATTAATCTGAATCGCAGATTGCAGGCGTGTTTGAACGGCTATTTCTTCTAAAGCACTTTGTAAGGCCAGTCCGTTTATGACAGTGGCAAGCATACCCATATGGTCTCCTTGAACCCGATCCATCCCGTTGCTGGCTGCTGCCAAACCTCTAAAAATATTACCTCCGCCAATAACAATGGCCACTTCAATGCCCTTTTCTACAACCGCTTTGATCTCTTGAGCGTAATCTGCAATACGCTTTGGATCTATTCCGTATTGCCTATCTCCCATGAGGGCTTCTCCGCTTAATTTCAGTAAAATTCTTTTGTATGGCATTTTTTAGGGGAATTTCTTTTCACAAAAATAATCAAATTTATTTAGGCATAGCGATTATGTGTGTAATGACATTCAAAAAAAAACCCGCGTTCGAAGAACGCGGGTTTTTTTAATGTTATTTGAGTAGGGATTATCCTAATGCTACACGAGCAAAAGAAACTACTTCAAGAGTTGCGTCTGCAGTTTTTACATACTGCGCTACACTCATTTTAGAATCTTTAATAAATTCTTGATTGACTAAAGTATTGTCTTTCATAAATCTAATGATTTTTCCTTTGGCAATATTGTCTAACATAGCCTCTGGTTTACCTTCTTGACGCAATTGGTCTTTTGCAATTTCAATTTCTTTGTCAATAATGGATTGGTCTACACCACTTTCATTTAAAGCAACTGGATTCATTGCAGCAGCCTGCATAGCCACATCTCTAGCGATCACATCTGCTCCGGCTGGTGCAGCAGACAAACCTACTAAAGTAGCAATTTTGTTTCCTGCGTGAATGTAGCTTCCTACGAATGCAGCACTTAATTTCTCAAATCCGCCAATTTCTATTTTTTCACCAATAACACCAGTTTGCTCAGTCAATTTTTCTTGAACAGACGTTCCTTTGAAATCAGCTCCTAAGAAAGCTTCTTTGGTGTCAAAATTCAGGGCTAAAGAAGCCAATTCTGTAGCCAAGGCTACAAAAGAATCATTTTTAGCAACGAAGTCAGTTTCGCAATTTAAAGAAATGGCAACTCCTTGTGTATTGTCTGAATTTAACACTGCAATTGCAGCACCTTCACTAGAATCTCTGTCTGCTCTATTGGCAGCTACTTTTTGTCCTTTTTTGCGTAATATTTCAATAGCTGTATCAAAGTTACCCTCAGCTTCCACTAAGGCTTTCTTACAGTCCATCATACCGGCACCGGTAGTTTGTCTTAATTTGTTTACTTCTGCAGCAGTAATATTTGCCATGTTATTTTGATTTACTTTATATTAACTTAATGCAGCTACTAAATCTGCTTTCTTCATACTAGAAATACCTTCTACATCTTTTGCAGTAGCCATTTCTTTTAATTCAGCAACAGTCTTGCTGTTTAAGTCATCTGCTGGAGCTGCTTCAGCTTTTGGAGCTGCTTCAGCTTTTGGAGCTGCCTCAGCTTTTGGAGCTGCCTCAGCTTTTGGAGCTGCCTCAGCTTTTGGAGCTGCTTCTTGTGCGTCAGAGGTACCTTCTTTTTCAGCAGTTTTTTCTGATTTTCTTTCTGATAATCCTTCTGCAACAGCACCAGTAACATGGGCTAAAATTGCTTCGATAGATTTAGACGCGTCATCGTTAGATGGGATCACGTAGTCTATTTGTTTTGGATCTGAATTGGTGTCTACCATGGCAAAGATTGGAATGTTAAGCTTTAAAGCTTCTTTCACAGCAATATGCTCTCTCATGATGTCTACAACAAATAAAGCACCAGGCAAACGAGTCATGTCAGATATAGAACCTAAGTTTTTCTCCAATTTTGCTCTTAAACGATCTACCTGTAAACGCTCTTTCTTAGAAAGGGTTAAAAAGGTACCATCTTTTTTCATGCGATCAATTGTAGCCATTTTCTTCACAGCTTTACGGATCGTTATAAAGTTGGTTAACATACCACCTGGCCATCTTTCTGTGATGTAAGGCATGTTTACATTAGCCGCTTTTTCAGCCACGATGTCTTTTGCTTGTTTTTTAGTCGCTACGAAAAGAATTTTTCTACCAGAGGCAGCAATTTTCTTTAATACTTCGTTAGCTTCTTCAATTTTTGCAGCAGTTTTGTAAAGGTTAATTACGTGAATACCATTACGCTCCATGTAGATGTAAGGAGCCATGCTTGGATTCCATTTTCTTGTAAGGTGACCGAAATGCACCCCAGCCTCTAATAGGTCTTTAACTTCAATTTTGTTTGCCATTTTTACTTAGTTTACTTTCTGTTGGATTAGCAATGCTACTACGTAACATTTAGATGCTAAACTAGTTTCTGGTGTATCCAGATAACAACTTATTTATAATAAAGACCTCCCAAGATGGGAGGATACTTTTAAGAACATATAAAGGCCCTACGAATAAGGCCTTAATTTTATAGTTTAAACGATTAACGCTTAGAGAATTGGAATTTCTTACGGGCTTTCTTCTGTCCGAATTTCTTACGCTCTACCATTCTTGGATCTCTCGTTAAAAGACCTTCTGGCTTAAGTGTTAACCTGTTTTCTACGTCAATATCACACAACGCTCTAGAAATACCTAAGCGTACTGCTTCAGCTTGACCAGTGATACCACCGCCATACACATTCACTTTTACGTCATAAGTCCCTTCTGTTCCTGTAAGGGCGAAAGGTTGTTGTACTTTGTACTGTAAGGTAGCTGTTGGAAAGTAGTTCTCTAGATCTCTTTTGTTGATCGTAACTTTACCGTTTCCTGGTGTAAGGTATACACGAGCAACCGCTGTTTTTCTTCTTCCTATTTTGTGAATTACTTCCATTGCTAAAATGATTCTAAGTTTATTACTACAGGTTTTTGCGCTTCTTGACCGTGCGCTGTACCTTCGTATACTTTTAAATTTCTGTAAAGATCCGCACCTAATTTGTTTTTAGGCAACATTCCTTTCACTGCTTTCTCAACAAGACCAATAGGCTTTTTCGCTAGTAATTCACTAGCAGTAAGAGAACGCTGACCTCCTGGATAACCAGTGTGTCTGATGTAAGTTTTAGTCTGCATCTTATTACCAGTCATGGTAACTTTCTCCGCATTTATAACTATAACGTTGTCCCCGCAATCTACGTGAGGGGTGTAGTTAGGTTTGTTTTTACCTCTAAGCATAATAGCTATTTTAGAAGCCAAACGTCCTAAAGTTTGTCCTTCTGCATCTACCAGTACCCACTGTTTGTTAACTGTAGCTTTGTTAGCTGAAACAGTTTTGTAACTTAATGTGTCCACACTAATATTTTTATTGATTAAACACTATAATCCCGATAATCGGGCTGCAAATGTACAACTAATTAGTTGAATTCCAAATGCTGTTTTTTGATTATTTCGTATAAAGTTCATTTTTTTTGTTTTTTAAACTCATAAGGAAATGTTAAAACTCCCGTGAGTGGCTCATGTTACAATAGAGCAAGGTATTTTTGCCACTTATTTCACCCTATATTTATGCGCTTTAAATACCTTACTGTTCTTTTTTTTGTAACTAATTTCTTTGTCTATTCTCATGAAGATACTACAGTTTCTGACACGCTAAGGCCGTCTAAATATGATCAGAAGACCTATACAACTCAGCGACTACCAAAAAATGAAGCGCCTAGTATTGATGGTATTGTTAAAGAATCTATTTGGGATATTGTTCCATGGACAGGAGATTTTATAGAACAAATGCCCGATGAGAATACTTCTCCAGCCCAAGAAACACAATTTAAAATTACCTATGATTCTAAATACCTTTATGTAGCGGTGCGTTGTTTTGACACTGAACCTGATAAAATAGAAAAGCGTTTGTCTAGGCGAGATGGCTTTCAGGGAGACCGAGTAGCTTTTATATTGGATAGTTATTTAGACAAGCGAACTGCTTTTGCCTTTTCTGTCACTGCCGCAGGGGTAAAAGGAGATGAGTTTGTCTCTGAAAATGGCAACAATTGGGACGACTCATGGAACCCTATCTGGTACGTGGCCACTCATATTGATGAGCTGGGTTGGACGGCAGAAATGAAGATTCCCTTCAGTCAATTAAAATTTGGAAATGCCAAAGAACAGTTTTGGGGCTTACAACTTTCCAGAATGTTATTTAGAGCGCAAGAGCGTTCTGCTTGGGATAGAATTCCACAAAATGCTGCAGGGATGGTCAGTGAATTTGGGACCCTAAGGGGACTGATAGATATTGAGCCACAAAGGCAGTTGGAAATTCAACCTTTTACTGTGGGCCAATACGACACTTATCAGGCCCAAAGCGGCAATCCTTTCAGAGATGGTAAGGATCCTAAGCTCAATGTAGGTTTAGATGCCAAAATTGGTATTACCAATGACCTGACTTTAAACCTTACGGTGAATCCAGATTTTGGTCAGGTGGAGGCAGATCCTGGGGCCATAGCCTTAGATGGTTTTCAAATCTTTTTTAGAGAACAGCGGCCATTTTTTGTAGAGAATAAAAATATTTTTGATTTTAGGTTTGCCAACGGAAACGACAATTTGTTCTATTCTAGAAGGATTGGCAGAAGTCCACAGTTGGGGGCATCGGCGCCCGAAGGGGGCCATATTAAAAGGCCAAACAATACTACTATTTTGGGGGCCGCTAAGTTTTCTGGTAAGACTAAAAACGGTTGGTCTTTGGGTCTTTTAGAGAGTGTGACTAGTGGGATGTATGCGCAATCCGACCTCAATGGACAAAGAACAGAGACTTTGGTGGAGCCCATGACCAATTATTTGGTGGGGCGTGCACAGAAAGATTTTAACAACCGCATGTCTTTCTTGGGGGCTATTTTTACGGCCACCAACAGGCAATCAGATCCATTGGCAGTTTCTTTACACAAAGCAGCCTATACAGGTGGAATTGATTTTTTGCACCAATGGAAAGACCGTACTTATTACATAGAAGGGAATGTGATTGGTTCTAGGGTGCAAGGCACTCCAGAAGCCATTAAAGAAACCCAGGAAAGTATTGTGCATATGTTCCAGCGTTCAGACGCTA
>Ga0102867_1000626_pt1 | contig 8508 bp, 10 predicted proteins | sample Colrivmeta1546B3_FD_78437 | JGI IMG/M metagenome (GOLD analysis project Ga0102867, IMG submission 78437) | Estuarine microbial communities from the Columbia River estuary - metaG 1546B-3 | ecosystem: Environmental > Aquatic > Marine > Intertidal zone > Estuary | place: USA: Columbia River Estuary...
CGGATAAAGGATACGGGAATTGAGAGCGTGAAGTTTGGCGCATGAGGTCATGAAGTCGGTGAGGTCCCCGTCGGGCGGGGAAACCAAAGAGCTGGCCCACCCCATCACATGATCGCCTGAAAAAACCGCATCGCCCCAGATTAAACTGAGGTGATTGCCGATATGTCCTGGTGTATGCAATGCGGTCAAAGTCCAGTCGTTCGTGGTGATGATTTCACCGTCTTGCAGGATGACATCAGGTTTGAAGCGAGAATCGATTCCCTCACCGCCGCCAGCAAGCCCTTGAGAGGACAACTCTTTCATGATTGCGCTGCGACCTGCATGGTGATCACCGAAGGCGTAGATCTTGGCGCCCGTCGCCTCTGACAACGGCTTTGCCAAGGGGGAGTGATCGAGGTGGTTATGTGTCACGATAATATGGCTTACGTTCCCTGTTCCGATGGCCGCAAGGATAGCGTTTAGATGGTCCGTACTGTCGGGGCCTGGATCAATCACGCAGAGCGTCTGCTTTCCTAAGATAAACGTATTTGTGCCCAGATAGGTCATCGGCGACGGGTTTGGCGCAAGGATCATCCGTAGCCCATCGCAAAGCATGAGGGGCTGGCCAGCAATGGGCGCGAATTCAAGAGTTTGCATCGTATCGGGCCTTTCGCATGGAGCCATTGCCGCGTAGCTTACAGTCATGGTTTGGCAATGGATCAAAAGTTATATGCCGCGTGGTCTTTATGGCCGTGCAGCGCTTATTCTGATTTTACCGGTTCTGACATTGCAGTTACTGGTCTCGGTGGTGTTTATTCAACGTCACTTTGACGGTGTGACGCGATCAATGACAAGTGCCGTTGGGATCGAAGTGCGGTATTTGCGCGATACCGTTAATGAAAGCACGAGTCTTGAGGAGGCGCAGGCGCGACTTCAGGCGACAGCCGTGCCGCTGGAAATGATCGCCACATTACCCGCAAATCCATCGCCAGAGGCGGATATCAAGCTATTTCAAGATTTGACGGGATCAGTTGTTATTGAAACTATTCGCGACAACGTTCCTGAAATTCAGGTCGTGTCCCTGTTTGAGCGGCGGGTCATTCTGTGGATTGATACCAATTACGGTGTGTTAAATCTCGATTTTTCGCGCAGGCGCGTGTCAGCGTCTAACCCGCATCAGTTGCTGGTGATTTTGGTTGTTATGGGTGCTATCATGACGACGATCTCTTATTTCTTTCTGCGCAATCAATTGCGCCCAATCAAACGAATGGCGGCGGCAGCGGCATCTTACGGAAAAGGGCGCATTAAACCGTTTACCCCCTCGGGGGCTATTGAGGTGCGTGCGGCGGGGATGGCGTTTCTGGATATGCGCAATCGGTTAGAGCGACAGACCCAAAGCCGCACAATGATGTTGTCTGGGGTTAGTCATGATCTAAGAACGCCGCTGACGCGCTTGCGTTTGGGGTTGTCGATGTTGGATGGCGATGATGTGACTGACCTGTTGCGCGATGTTGATGACATGCAACGGCTACTGGATGCGTTTCTCGACTTCGCGCGTCACGACGCCGGCGATAGTCCTGAATCATGCAAGCCGCATGAGTTGGTCGAGGCAGTCGTCGCTGATGCGACCCGAAGTGAACAAGCCGTTGCGCTGGTTGAGGCCATCGGCGGAGATGATGCTGTGTCCCTGCGCCCAATGGCTGTACGCCGTGCATTAGAGAACTTGATTGGGAACGCGCTGCGCTATGGCACGAAGGCCGAATTGCGATTGTTGGTAACTGACCGCATGGTGCGTATTTCTGTCGAAGATGATGGGCCAGGCATTCCTGCCGAAAGCCGCGAGGCTGCGATGAGCCCGTTTGTGAGACTCGATCCTGCTCGAAACCAAGACAAGGGCACAGGGGTCGGGCTAGGCCTTGCCATTGTTGCAGATATCGCGCGTACCCATGGTGGTTTGTTGCGCTTGGGCGATAGTGAAACTTTGGGAGGGTTGAAGGCCGAATTGGTATTGGCCATCTGATCACATCTTTAAGTGATTAATTATCACCTTAACCATGATTATTACGAATTTAACTTATAATCAGAACATCTCTATATCTGCCTCAATTGCCGAGGGATTGAACAATCTGTTCAGGGTCGGGTTAGGGGCATTAATGGACGATGATGAGGACAGGCTGATGAATGCAGTCGTATTTCGGAGCGACATAGACGCACGACCTTTGCACGTCGACGCGTTAATGCATCTGGGCACGGAAATTGGGTCACGCGTTGGCGGCGCACATGCTGGACCACATTTGCTTGTTGCGGGACATAGTCCGATGTCAGAATTGGTCTTCGCGCGACTACTCGGCATTCCAACACTTGGGTGGATGCGGGGTCAGTTGACGTTTGTGAACCTTTCAAAGCTTGAACATCTCGGCGTTGACCTTGATGCGACGCAAGATTTTGGCGCGCATCCAGATGAAGTGATGTTCTTGCCCTATGAACCTGATCCTTCGCACCGTGAGCAGGTCGAAAAAGAATGCTGCTGGGCGGTTCTGCGACTTTGCACACAATTGGGCATAATTTCGGGGCGCGGTGTGCCAGATTTGGTCCCCACTTAGAACCCATAGGAATTTAGGGGCGCGTTTGGGCGTGCCCCTAAGCTGGGTGTGGCAATTGCGAAATGCGGTTTGTGACTTGGACGGTCCGAAAGCCACATTTTGCGGTTGCCACAAAGCCAGCATTTTCATGTCGACAGAAAATAAGGTGAGGACCCATCATGGAAGAGATCGAAAAATCCGTTTCTCCGCTTGTGTTGCAGGCGCAAGAGATGTGGCATTTTCTGATTGATGGCATCCTGCGCGGGCTCAGCTTGCCGCAGGTTATCGCCATCGGCGTGAGCCTTGTTGTGGCCTTGCTGTTTCACCGCTGGGTCCGCCGTCTGATCATGAGCGTTGAAACCCGTCTTGAAGGCGGCCGTTGGCGACGTCTGTTCCATACTGCGCGGATAATCAGTCTGCCGATTACTTGGGTGATCGGACTTTGGCTCTCGCTTGCGGTGCTGAATGCGACGGGTCATGTCACCAGCCTGGTGCGTTTGGTTGCAAGTTGCTTGGGTGGTGATCCGTATCGTGGCAACAGCGATCCCAAATGCGAGCATTTCAAATGCTTTTTCTTGGTTTGCTTGGACTGTGGCCGCGTTAAACGCGACGGCCCAACTTGATCCGTTGATCCGCTGGATGCACGCCCAGAAATTCAGTACTGATACCGTCAGCATTTCGATCTGGGATGTCGTGCAAGGCGTCATTGTCACGGCAATGTTTGTTTGGTTGGCCATGGTTATCTCTGGGTTTTTCCAGCGCAAACTGGAGCGTCGCGGCGCATTAAACCCGTCGATGCGCGTTTTGACGTCAAAGATCATTCGGATCGTCATGGTTGCCATCGCAATTGGTTTCGGCGTGCGGGCCGTTGGCGTGGATTTGCGGGCCTTTGCCGTGTTTTCAGGGGCACTTGGTATTGGTGTGGGCTTGGGTTTGCAGCGTACTGTGGGTAACCTCGTTGCTGGTTTTACGATGCTAGCGGACCGTTCCATCAAACCGGGTGATGTGATTGAGATCACCACGGGTGATGGGCCTACATTTGGCGAAGTGCGCACGCTGGGTGCTCGCTATGTGTCGGTGAAAACGCGGGCAGGGACCGAGACCCTGATCCCAAATGAAATTCTGATCTCCAACCCTGTGACTAACTGGTCTTTTTCTGACCGTTTTGTGCGCCGTGATTTGATGATTGGAGTGGCCTATGAGACGGATGTCGAGGCAGCGCAGGCCCTATGTATCGCTGCCGCCCGCAAAGCACCGCGTGTTCTGCAAGAGCCAGAACCTGCATGTTTGATCAAAGGGTTTGGCGATAGTTCCGTCGATTTCCAACTGAGGTTCTGGATCACCGACCCAGAAGCGGGCGTGGCCAATGTGGAAAGCGATGTTTACCTGGAGGTCTGGAAATCATTCCGTGACAACAACATCGAAATCCCATTCCCGCAGCGCGATTTGCACATCAGGTCTGGGTTGCCTGTATTGCCATCGTAAGATTGTGTGACTGGCGGAGACGCAGGGATTCGAACCCTGGGAACCCGTAAAGGCTCAACGGTTTTCGAGACCGCCCCGTTCGACCACTCCGGCACGTCTCCGCATTAATGAATGCGCGTTTAATCGCGAGGCTGGTGGCGTGCAAGCCAATATTGGCTGCGCGATGACAATTCTGTCAGTGCTCTTGGAATTCAATGGGTTGCAACTTAGGTTCTGCAAAGACCCCAATTGTGAGGACTCTGGATGTTCAACCGTTTTGTATCCGTTGCTGGCCTATCGGCCCTCAGCTGTTTGGCCACGCCAGCTTTTGCACAAACCGCTGAAACGGATGTGCTGTTTGACGCATTGGGCCTGCCCGAGATGATTGAGATTATGCATGATGAAGGGGTCAGCTATGGTTTGGAGTTGGGTCGAAACTGGTTCCCAGATGGGAATGCGCTTAGCTGGCCCGACACCGTTGCAAAGATTTATGATCCAAGCGTCATGCTGGAGGTCGTCAAGGCCGACTTTGCGGGCGCGCTTGTCGGTGACGATGTACCTGCGATGATTGCGTTTTTTAAAAGTGATGTCGGGCAAAAGTTTGTCGCTCTCGAAGTCAGCGCGCGGCGTGCAATGCTGGACGATGCGGTTGAGACAGCGGCCAAGGATAAGGCTTTGATTGCACGTGCTGACAAGTCTGCACGATTTGATCTTATTGCCGAATTCGTTGACACAAATGACCTGATTGAGACCAATGTGGTGAGCACCCTTAATACGAATTTCGCGTTTTATAGCGGGCTAGTTAAGGGGGGGGCGATTGATGAAAGTATGACCGAGACCCAAATCCTTGCGGATATATCCAATCAAGAGCCTGAAATTCGAGCAAATACCACCGAATGGATAAATGCGTATCTGTTGCTCGCTTATGATCCAGCAACGGATGACGAAATCCGTGACTATATCGCGTTTTCCAAAACCGACGCGGGCGTCCAGATCAATGATGCATTGCTCGCAGCCTTTGACGAATACTTTAAAACCGTAAGCAATAACTTGGGCTTTGAAGCGTCAAGGGCGATGATCAGCGCAGAGTTATAGGGTCGACGCAATGACAACGCCTTCATAGGCACGACCTTCGGCGCGCGCGAGGTATTGTTTCTTGGTTCCGCAGCGCAATTTTGGAAAGATCGCAAGAACTTCCGCGGCTTGTGCATCATTGAGTGCGTTCATCCCATGGTCACCGACAAAGAAGCTCTCAGTAGGGCAGTCGTTGGCCCAAATAATCTCGTGGTAATCAAACATGATGTGGACGTAGGTGACAAATCCGCGAGGCTCGCGGCGAACATTACGATCGTTCACCAGCATCTTGGCTGACAAAAGTAGTTCATCGTCGCCACATACCAGTTCGGCCATTGCGCCACAGATCAGCATCCGGTGGTTCGGAGATACGGTAAGCTGCTCTGAGCAGCCAAGTGTGCCTTTGTCGAACGTAATCGGGGCCATCTCGCCAAGGCCCGCAACTGTGCGCTGACCTGCCCAGCGGATCGTTTGCAAGCCATGGTCGCGGGTCATCACGCGGTCACCGGGGCGCAGGTCTTCGACAGCGCGTTCACCGCGTTCGGTCTTGATCAAGGTGCCCGAAGTGAAGCACGCAAATTCGCTATAAAGTACGGAGTTGCTGCCGATATTGCCCTCAGACGTGAATGTATAGGTTTGGCCTGCTACCATCGGGCCGTTGGTAATGAAGGCCGTTGTCGTGTTGTTGCCGTTGTTATTCTGCCCGATGCTGATCGCATAGCCTTCAAACCCGTCATCGGTCGTGAGGACGTAGTTGATGATAACTTTGGTGCCAGCCACATAAGTGACGCCGTCGATCGTGACGTCGGAGGTCAGGAGTTGGCCGTTGTCGCCGATTTCGTTGAAATCAGCGTCGTCGTCATTAAGGGTGATCTGTTGGGCAGTCGCACCTGCGTTCAAAGCCAGTGCAAATGGAGGGCTTCCTGCGGCCTGAGCCCCACTTTCATTCGGGGGGGCAATCAACGATCCTGTCGTATCAAAGTCGGAAATCGCGTACACATATTGAAGTGTATAGTTTGGCATAACAGGGTCCTCGGTCGGCAGAATGCTTTTTTCTCATAACCGAGATGCCAGACCCCTTAGACAAAACTAGGGCAACTTCCCTTTGAATTGAGACCATTTTGTGAACAATCAAAAGTGGAGCCTTTCGATTAGCCACCATAAACCATCAATGCAGTCACCAGTGCACCGGGGTTAGCTTGATACAGGCCGAGGTCAGACTGCATCTGGAAAATCCGCGTTTCGCGGTCTTCTTGCGGGATTCGCGCTGCATCCATCGCTTGGGTCAGGATCGGCCCGTTTCCTGCGTTAATTTGGTCTATCAGGGCAGGGTGGTTGGATTTGACCAGAACCTCGACTGTGCCACGGCGCTCCGAATAAGCGGCATTGCTTGCAGCAGTCGTCAGACCTGATATTGGCAGGAAAAATGGATTGCCTAGGTGGTTTGCCTCATTTGAGCAACCAGCCAGAACGACTAAGAAAATCAGGGGAATTCGCATGTTTTTGGCCTCTCTAGGGCTTGACTTAGATACGTAATGGACAGATAAGCCGCCATCCGATCAAGGTATTTGTTCGGGCTTACGCGAAATTACGCCCAAATGGGCGCGCAGTCCAAAGGCACCAAACGCCTGTTTTTACAGGGGCCTCAGCGACGCGGTAGAATGAAGGAAAGACATATGTTTGCGGTTCTGAAAACCGGCGGCAAGCAGTACAAAGTTGCCTCAGGCGACGTATTGCGCATTGAAAAGCTGGACGCCCTTGCAGGCGACAAAATCCAATTCAACGAAATTCTGATGGTTGGTAACACTGTTGGCGCGCCTTTCGTGGCAGACGCTGGTGTCCAAGCAGAAGTGATCGACCAGATCAAAGGCGAGAAGACAATTAACTTTGTTAAGCGTCGTCGTAAGCACTCTTCCGCACGTAAAAAGGGCCACCGTCAGCAACTGACTTTGGTTCGTATCGGCGACATCCTTGAAGCTGGTGCTGATAAGTCTGGTGTTAAAGCTGCCGTTAACGGTGCTGGCTTTAAGATCGAACCTGCTTACAAGGGTGCACCGACATCCAAGAAAGCAGCAGCAGCAGTTGAGCGTGCTTCCAAGCCAAAGGCTGCAAAAGCTGCTCCAAAGGCTGCTAAAGCAGCCGATGGCGATGATCTGACACAGTTGACTGGCATTGGCCCAGCAGCAGCGCAGAAGCTGAACGATGCGGGTGTCACAACATTCGCACAAGTTGCAGCAATCGACACCGCGACTTTCGAAGTGAAAGTTTCCGACAAAGTCATCGCGCAAGCTGCAGAGCTGGCAAAGTAAGCACAAGTTAAGGAGAGACACCATGGCACATAAAAAAGCAGGCGGTTCATCCCGTAACGGTCGCGACTCAGCTGGTCGTCGCCTCGGCGTTAAAAAATACGGTGGCGAAGTTGTCATCCCAGGTAACATTATTCTGCGTCAGCGCGGCACCAAGATGTTCCCAGGTATGGGCGTTGGCATGGGCAAGGATCACACGATCTTTGCAACTGCTGAAGGCAACGTACAGTTCCACAAAGGCCTGAAAGGCCGCACCTTTATTTCGGTTCTTCCAGCAGCAGAGGCCGCTGAATAAGCCGATACCTTAGGTAACAAATTTTAAGGGGATCGGTGAAAGCCGGTCCCTTTTAGTATTTTAACGATTTGCTTTTATGTGGAGGTAAAAGCGAATTGAGCTTTCGAGGAGAAAAGCGCGATGGATCAATTTGTGATCGCCCAGCCGAGCATTGAAACCACACGCTTTATCATGCGCCCACCGCGTAAGTCAGACGCAGGTCTGATTATGATGTATGCCTCGGACGAACGGGTTGCGCGCGGTTTGCGCGCCATTCCTCACCCTTTGCCGCCTGGATCAGTTGAGGCCATGATTGACCGTGCCTCCGCGCCAGATCGCACCGAAGATGTTTGGGTTTTGGATGGCTCTGCGTTTGGCTTGGCCGAAGCATTTGGCATTGTCAGCCTTGACAATATGGACCGTGATCAATCTGAGATTTTCTATTGGGTCGCGCCTGCCTTTTGGAATATCGGCCTTGCCACTGAGGCTGTGCGCGCGATTATCCAGACAAACCCCCGCAAAACTCGCCGATTTTTTGCAGAAGTGTTCCAAGACAATCCCGGATCAGCCCGCGTTCTGACCAATTGCGGATTTGAATATTTGGGCGATGCTGAAGCCTTTAGCGTGTCGCGCAATGCCACGATGCCAACTTGGACATATACGCTCCGGACTGGGCTTTGACGCCGCCAGTCTTAACGACGCGGCGGCTCACACTAAGGCCTGTGGCGGCTGATGATGCCGCGGCGATCAAGCGCGGGATCAACAATTGGGACGTCGTGCAGTGGCTCACGGCGCCGCCGTTTCCCTATTCTTTGGACGACGCGCATGA